>Ga0179593_1357252_pt1 | contig 22611 bp, 27 predicted proteins | sample CZODoug2_1_08_16_FD_185931 | JGI IMG/M metagenome (GOLD analysis project Ga0179593, IMG submission 185931) | Vadose zone soil fungal communities from Angelo Coast Range Reserve, California, USA - CZODoug2_1_08_16fungal (PacBio error correction) | ecosystem: Environmental > Terrestrial > Soil >...
AAGGTCGACTGGGGGAAAGGGAGGGAGAAGCCCTCGGCGTAACAAAAGTTAGTGCTGCGCTCAGAAAACAAAAGAAGGCAAAGGGCTCCCTTACACGCGCAGGGTTAAAATACTGGAGGAGGGGGCGTGCTCAAGAGAGGTGTAAACGTATAACGGAAGGTTTAAAAAAAAGCGAAGAGGAGGACCCTGACGGAGAGCCGCTAGGGGGGACTGTCGCCTTCCCCACATGGGGCGGCGGCCCGGCTCAGTGTTATCGAGCAAAGTTAGCATCAAAAGGGGGAAATACAGGAAGAAGTGAGACGTCCGGGGGTTACGAACGCCGGGGGACGAGCAAAACAGTCAGAGCTGCAAGAGAGTTTGGTCTCTGGAGAACATTGGGACCATCAAGGAAAAGTATGGGGGGATTCATCGCCTCGCTTGTCGTAACTGGGGGTGCAGGGAAATTGGTAACTTCGGTCTGAGGGGTGGAGTCGCACAGAAAAAGGGGAAGGCAAAGCTTCACGAAAAAACCTGCCGAACTCGAGGGGAGCCGGCCACACGCGATTTCTCGATATCAAAAAAGCGTCCGCTCCCCTACCTATGGAGAAAAATTAAAATTTGCATTTTTCCGACCGCCAAGAAGAAAGGATTGGGGACCAGAGATCCGAAACCACAAAAAGGGGGCCCGGGGGGGGGGGGGAATAAAAGAAAACTAAACCCGACCATTCCTTTGAGGGAGAATGGAAGCTACGAGTGCACTAGAAGGAAAATGGGGAGCAAGGAACGGAATTAAGCAAAGAATCAGGGAAGCGTCCCGGAGTGATGGAAGATGAGGAAAGCCGCCTCCTCGGGAGACGGCCTTAGAAAGACCGGACCTGTCAAGGGCACGGGTTAGCAGCCATGATCTATGGGCGAATCAGCGGCATCCCGGCATCTTCCAAAATATAGTTTCTCAATGTGAAACCGGACAAGGCGAGGATCATAAAGAAAAAACAAATGTCAAGTTTCAGGGTTGGGGGGGCAAAGGGGTACATGGCCTGACACACGAGAAAAGGGGGATGAAAACCATCACAACTCGGGGGGGGCATCCAAGGAGGGGATAGGAAGGAAAACAGCCCGAACTCAGCAAACCATAAAAAACTACTCTAAAACAAAGTAAATCAAGGGATGGGCGCCGATCAGAACCCTAAGTCGAATGTCCGCACTAGGCGGTTTTTGCTGGCGAATATTGGGACCTTTTGATAAGCGGTGACGCCCGGTGCAGGAGGGGGGGGCGTCGGAAGGAGCGAAAAAACCTCGCCCAAAAAATCCGCGGGGCGGGGGGGGGGGGGGGGGGGGGGGGGTTTTAGCCACCACGCGCAATCCTCAAACAAATCCTGATGACCCCTCTGAAAAAAAGGGGCTTCTTCTGGAAAAGATTGGCGGGGGCTCGGAAGAAAGATCCCGATCAGAGACTCTCGATGCAACAACGGGGATGGCCTTCGAAAAAACTAGTACGCCCTCTTCCGGGATGACATAAATAGGGGGCTAAGCGGGCTGCGGTTAAATCGATAACAGGTGGAATAAAACAAAACAAGAAGCAGCCCCAAAGAGGAAGCAAAAGCGCCTTCGCTGGGGAGAAAAGTTGCGCCAAACGCGCGGTGGTGGGCTCTGAAATCGTGCGCGTAAAAACGGTGGCGAGTCTCTAAGAAAGGGACTCCAGGCTTTGGTGGGGATCCATCGGCGCACCAAAATGACAAGTGTTCCAGCCAACAAATTTCCCAGATGACGAAGGGCAGCGGGACCTTTTCGACTCGCCATAGAAAAACATGGCCAACCTAACACCGGGTGGGTGGGACACGGGTATGAAGGGTGAAAGTGACAGGAAAATAACGGTGGTTAGTCCAAAACGCGTAGAGAAAATCTAAGGAAAAAAAAAGAAAAAGGGACCGCCCCAAGATGAACCTGGTCTCAAAGAATGGAGTCCAGGTTCAGATTGCGCGGCAAGAGGTGAGGACTCGATCAAGGACTCCTACTGGTGTCAAGAACTAAAACGCGAATCCCGAGGGTGGAATAGTGGGCCAGCTCTGGGGGCCATCGTACAAAGAAAACGGGAAAATAGAACTCTTACTTGGAACAAAAGGTCCACAAAGTCGTGGTTCAGCAAAAAGGACCTGATTACTGGACAAGACCGGCCGTTGGAAAAGGGGACAAAAAAAGGGATCATCTTGGTGGCCGAACCCCGCGCTCCGTGCGCTACTTCGGGGAGCAAGGACAATCTCAACACAAAAAATTAGAAAAGGAAGAAGAACCGTCAAGCTTACCGAAAGAGCCAAAAGGGTAAGAGCGGCAACCGAGTCAGCCAGTAACGGGCCAAAAACCGGTTCTCGCCAGAATCAATGAAAAAAAAATAAACAGACTTCCCAGGGGGGAGGGACCTCATTGGAAACTGGGGGTTGGACAGGAGGGTTGGGAAAAAGGGACTCTTGCCATCGATTCGAGTAAAAGAGCTAACACGTCCCGCTGGGTGTCCGCGTCCGCTAAGCGGGGGAAAAAAAAAAACGCGCAGTGGCAGGAGCTGAGGAGAACTTCAACGGAGTGGGAGGAAAGGGGCGACGGCTGGCAAAGAGGCGACGGATGGGAAAAAAACTTGGCACAGTCATAATACTCCGTTCCCGAAGAAAGGGGGAACAATTGGCTGATTACGCGAGAAAAAGGGGAAGGTAAGGCATTCGAAGTTTGGGGTGCATTGAACCGGGGCAGGGGGATCAAGGGGGGTCAAAGGGATGATTACCGCCTAAGACCACAACTTTAGGGAAAAACGCCGAAATAGCACCACGAGAAGGGGAAAATTCAGAACCCAAAGAATAATTCGTTTGCTTACACCCCCCAACCCCAGGGGGTTTGCCGCGGATAAAAGTAGAGCTGCGGTCAACAGAGTGAAAAGAAACGCAGCACTGAAGGAGATGAAAAAAAATCTGGTCGATGAAAGGCAGCACCGGGGCATCGAGATAACCGTGGAAAAAAAAAAAACGTAAGCGAGATTGTCACGACTCACGAAAAAGGGAAAAAGAAGGAAAACCTTCGCCACGGAAAGGGGGGGAGAGGAGCACCGGTCTCCGCCATGCTGGGAGGGGCTTGAAAGGACCAAAAGGAGCGAATGCCGATTTCTTTTTGGAAAAACCAGTTGGGAAGAGCAATTTGGGGCCGGAAAGCGATCAAAAGAAAAGCAAGCCCGCAAAAAGCCAGGCCAAAAAAGAAAAAAACTAGGCCGGATGGGGATCGTTGCTCCCCATCAGGACGGGAAAAAAGGGAAGAGATGAGCTATCCGAGATGGAAAGGAGCTGGAAAAGTTGCGCGTCTTCCCCCCCGGGACAAACGGCCAAGTATTGGGCACTAAAGAAGCTTCTAGGGGGTCCAGGAAGGACCAAAGAGCGCCCAACTCGGAAACTTGAAAAAAAGTTATTCTGACGCAGGATGGAAGTGAAATGATAATCCAAATTCAAAGGCGCGAAGAGCTGGCGCAAATAAGTTGGCCGAGAAGGGGTACCCAGGCAAGGTCTTTCCATACCGCTGCCTCCGAGGGCTGGGATTAACCCGAAGGAAGGGGAGCGACAGTCGCGGGCAAGACGCGAAAGGGAAGGTCCTGGAAGAAATATTTGAATCTCGAAAGCCGGAGGAGAAAAATAAAAAAAAATTTGGCAGGGAGAAGTAGGGGCCGGTGAGCGAGAAGACTCATCGGAAAGAGGGGAAACATGAAGGAGAATGGCGGGGGCTTTTAAATAGGAAAGATCATTAGGGTGGGTGGGGGGGGTGGGGGGTGGGTGGGGGGGGGGTGGGGGGTGGGGGGGGGGGGGGTGTGGGGGGGGGGGGGGGGGGGGGGGGGGGGGGGGTGTGGGGGGGGGGGGGGGGGGGGGGGGGGGGGGGGGGTGGAAATGACCTATATAGAGAGGGGGGCGGAAGATGCATATGGCGAGAAACCTGCCGAAAGGAGGTGCGGAAGCGAACAGAAAAGAAAAAATAGGAAAATCAATCCCTCCGCTGACCAAATAGAAGGTGCGATACTATAGGACATCGGGTCAAGAAAAATGAGCCATAGAATAGAAAAGGAGGGAGAGATAGGAACTTTGGCGCGAGGCTTACCAAAAAAAGCCCCAGGGGAGAAGAAGTCTCTTAAAACGTGATCAGGATTGCTCTCTACCAAATTCTTGAGAAGGCCCGGGGCACCGCCGGGTCAAGGGGAAAAAGGAAGGGGAGAAAGCAGGCCTGCCAATACGCTAAAAAATCTCTACGCCGTACAATGGGATGAAAACGGGCAAACCTTTTCCTTTGAAAACACCAAGAAACAGTCAAGGGTGTGAAGGCGATGCGAGGGGTTGAGGAAGCGCCTGAACTAATAAAAAAAAACGTTGCATTCCGAAAGAAAAAACTCAAAAGAGGGGATCGCGGAAGAAATCTCTACAAAAAAAGGAAGAAAAGAGAGAATTTGAAGTTCCAGCCCCCGACTCGGACTGAAAGGCGAAGCCACGTGTTCGTTATGTTGAGCACAGCGAAAGCCACCAACAGCCGCCAGAAAAAACCATGGGACCATGGTAAGGACTGATCAAAGATGTTGAATAACGAGTTTTTCCAATCGAATTCGCCAGAAAAAAAAACTGAGCGCCCGCGAGTGGGCCGGAGGGAGGAAGCAAAAAGCCGCCAGTTGCGACGGGCATCAAACTGCCACGGAGGGGGGGCTAACAGGAAGAAAGCTGACTTTAAGGAGCCTTATAAAAAAGGGAGGGGGGTTACGGCCCGGCGGAAGAAGAGAATCCCTACGAATCTATCAGGGGACATTAATTACCATCGGGAGGAAAGGGGAACAACGGAGTCTATAGTCATCGAAAAAAATCTGGGACCGGGAGGTTCTTCGTGGGGGAACGGGGAAAAGCACTGACCTTCGTTAGTTCCGCACCCCCTGGAAAGAAATACCGCGGAAAGACCGAGCCACACAGTCCCAGGCACGCGACCCCGGGAAAGATAGATCCCGTACTCTACGTACGTAAACTACATTCGTCCCGCAGAATGCAGATTGGCCCTCAAGCGAATTCTTCCCCCGAAAGAGGGAGTCTCCCGGCGAAAGCCCTGAACCACAGGAATGGTGAGAAGGGCCTCCTAAGGGGGGGACGAGTAAAAGATTGGGTCTTCGAAAACGGCAGGAGAGGACTGGGGAGAAGGTGAGCAAGGTCTCGGTCATAGCTCCTCAATCGGCGGAACTCGCCGGAAGAAGCCGAAGTAAGGGAACTTGCTGTCGGCCATGAAATACTCAATGAACTGACGCCTCCTAATAAGGGGGACGATTCCAGTGGAGACCTAAGTCCTCGGGTCGGAAAAAAAAAAGAGGGGAAAGGAATGGGGGCGCACAGGGGGGGGGGTTCCCCTGGCGTTAAAACGAGAAGCTGGTCGGCAAAAATGGGGAAGTGGCAATATTGAATCGGCCAGTGGTGGAAACGTTCGTAAGGGCAGAAGAATCAGCGCCTCCCATACGGGGCAGCTCTAAAACAGGAAGACATAAGGATGTGGCGAAACTATCCGTGAGCTATCATCGGCGATGTACTACCCCCCTGCTGTTGTGAGGAGGCGGGGGGGGGAAGTTTTGTTCTTTTGAGCGCCCACGTGCAAGACTGGGGCTCTGAAAAATAAAAAAGCGCCATTCGACAAAAATTTGGAGAAAGGGAAAAGCCTCCAAGACCGCTAGAGGTTGCTCCTCCATGCAAGTCGCCTGGGCCTGTCATTCTGAAATATTTTGGGAAAACGAAATCGTGAAATTAGCAATGCGAGTCAAAAGGGAGAACGTAGGCTCGGAACCGCCGGGTGGGCAACTGCCTTTATCGAAAAAAGCGCGTACGGGGGGACAGAAGTTCAGAACTCCCGCAAGGGTCACGATAACAAGTGGGAGGGTAAAACTTTAAGCCGAGACGCCCAGGGACCTCTTGAGCACGCGCGGCCTTCTGGTGTCTCTGAAGTGAAACGAGGTTTCTTCTGCAGTCGGCAAGAATCATGGAACAACTGGTGCACATCATAAGAAACCGCCTTTGGATCAAAGGAAACGTGCATAACATGGAAACCACGGGCTTTTCCTGCAAACAAATGGACTCAGAGCCAGACGCGAAGATCGCCGGGGGGTCGAAGAGACAGCGAACGCCTCCCCTGTGGAGTAGGTAAAGGGGTAGGGTTTGATGATGCAAGGTGGTGCCACAAGAGAAACATAAATTGACAGCCCTAGTACCGTACCCAGCTGATCCGAAGAACTCCTGAACGGCGCGCGTTTCACTTCCAATGGGAACTCGGACGGAAAGAAAAAAATACTTTTAAAGAACTCCGCAAGCTCAGGGTCAAGCGAATCTATGGACGCGAGGTTGAAAAATCAACAACTCGTAAATACCTCCCTGGACCTTGAAGTGCACATCGAAGGTGTTGAAAAGAAATCGATGTGAAATTTCTCTGGAAAAGACCTTCCCCGTGGCCCAAGGGTACTGGCCTGGAATGGTGCGGAAAAAAGACCGGAAAAGGGGGGGGGCGCTCTTGCGGGAAAAACGGACGGGGTCGATCGCAACAACAACAAGGAGAGGAGAGGATAAGTAACACGCAAGGAGACAAGGAGCGCCAAATTGGGAAAAAAGGGGAAACCAAAAAGACTGGAATCGAGAACACGGGGTGACCAACGGCCGGAAGAAAGCGAATCCAATTTGGAAAAACAGAACCGGATGGAAACAAGAAAGAAAAAAGAAGGTTTGGTAAGGGGAAGGGTGGGTTTTCCAGAGAGCTTTATGGGAAAAGGAATTGGACAGTAGGATGGCGCTGACGAGAGACGGGCGGGTTCAGAAAAACCACGTAGAAGTCGCGGATGCGGGAGAAACAACTTGAAACGCACGAAAAAGGAAGAGCTAGGAGACCAAAAAACGGGTCGGTGGGCTACGGAAAAATACGACGCTGGGCGAAACACCGTTGCAAAAGAGGTAATCAAAAATAAACAAGGTTCGGCACTTGCAAGGGGAACAAAAGGAAGAGAAGGCGAGTAGTGGGGTTGGCATGAAGACGTAAAGGGTGGCAAAGCCGGGAGACGATAGGATGAGCCACACGTGCGAAAGGGGCGGCACCTAAAAAAAAAAAAAAGTATTGAAATTTCGGACCCACCAGACGAGTTAAGCCTCCGGAAGTGAGGAGATGGGGTAGAATGAGGAGATGTTCTCGACAGGAACCTCGGTCCAGCGAAGAGGCGAGAAGCAGGGGAAGGAAAAAAAGTTAGAGGGGGGAGAAGGAAATTCCGGGGAAAGACGGGGGAGGACGGGGAAAGAATACACGATCAGGGTCCCACACAAATCTTGCCCAGCACACCAGGGAGAGACGGCAATAGAAGGGACACCGTCGACAGGGGGGAGGAGGATTGCGCAGCGGCTCCAAAAGAGCAGAGTAGTTTGCGTCAGAATAAAGGCAACTTTGGGGATCGAAAAAAGACAAAAGAAGACGGCGCAAAAAGCAGGGAAAAGGGAGGACATCGCCGCTTCGCAAAAAGGGGGGGAAGGGAATTGCGAAGTAGGGCGGTTATATGAAAAGCGAGCAGGAGGAACTCTGAATTCTGCAGGGGCTTCGCGATATAAGAAGAAGGGAAAAAAAGACAAGTAGTTTTTTCCAAAACCGCGTGCTCGGGGTAAGCGGCAAAATCGCCCAACTCTTAGAAATTGGGAAGTACGCCGTGACGTGTGTCAAAGTTGAGGGGGTCACCTCCTACAGAAGGGCAAAAGGAGTGATCGGAGCAAATATTATTAAGGAAAAAATGTAAGACGGGTCCGTTTCGAAGAGATAAAATACAAAAGCTTGGAACAGAGAATAATAGGGCTCGACGAGCGCTGGGGCCTGAAAGGGTCAGAAGGGGCGGTGTAAGTTAGGGGGACTACCAGTAGGCGGACTCTGACAAAGGGGTCTGGGGCACAATCGAGTAGCCGGTAGCGAAAAGGGTAAGGGGGAACATTATAAAGATGGCGGAACGAACTTGGACTAAACTTGGGGGTACGATAGAGAAAAGAACTTTGGTGAATAGCAAAGGGCGGGGACGGGGTGAAATAGGTAAAGGGGAATGTAAAGTAACGAGGTCAATAATAAGGGGAAACAAGAAAAAAAAAAACTAACCCGTTCACCAAAAGAAACGATGGAAACTCCAGGGGCCAAAGGAAGAAAGGAAATCAAACAAGCGGAAGCAGAGTTGAGCGAAGTCCCGTAAGAAAATCTAAGAAGTGAAAGGAATCTGAGGCGGGCAAGGCGGGCAAAAGTATCAATCCTTAAGGGGTCAACGCACAACTGGAAATTGCGAAAAATGCCACGCCTAAGTCAGGGTGAATCTAAGGTAAAAAATCAACGTTATAACAGAAAAAGGGAACCTGCAGATAAAGACAAACCATGGGAACTGGGTTAATTCAGGATGCGTTGGGGCGTAGCTCAGCTCATGATAAGAGAAAAGGGGGGGGGAGCTAGCATACGAGAGGGAGGGAGCTTCGAGGAGGAGAACTCAAAAAAAAAAAGAGGAGATGAAAAAGATGATAGTGAGAAGGAAACCCGCCGATAACATCCGCCTAATAACACGTGCACCTTACGCAGAAAAGGGAGGATAATGGCCTGCGCTCAACCAAGAAAAAAAATATAGAGAAAAACATGGACATGGGGGAGTATTGGGGGAGTGGATCCCAGTCAGGGCTACGAAAGTAACCAGGGAAGCATTTCGACGACTGGGGCGCCAGCTAGTGTGATGCTGCGGTCTCCAACAGAAGGACAGGTGCAGGAAGTGGAACCCCGCAAAAAAAGATTGTATCTCTCACGGAAAAGCCATCATAAAGGTAAGGAGACTTAAAGCCGGGCGTTTAACGGCAAGAGGGAAAAAGAAGCCAACGTTGCCGCGGCAAAGACAATGTTGGCTTATCAGTATCGGGACTTAACCCGGACGGAAGATATAGGACGACCAATAGGCAGCTCTGGTTTAGAAGGCTAGCAGGGGGTATGGGGGAAAGGGCGTCGAGGAAACATAAATCCAGCCAAGCTTCTCCCCACGCCGGCAAAAAGAAGGGATAAGAGGCGGGCGCCCAAAAGGCGATTGGTTGCAGATATCCAGGTCCTGTCTCCCGAAAAACGCTCAAGGAGCTCAAGACAGATTGTCATGGGAAAAACCTAAACCAGAGACTTCCATGCCCACACGGAGAGAGTGAAAAACACTTCTCTCAAAGGGCGAGAACTCGAAAGGGCCGAAGAACCAGTACCTTGGAAGAGGGGAAACTACGGGAGGGGATTCCAATATTGGCGACAAGGGGGGAGGCAGAAAGATTCAGGCCAGACGCCGGAGCCCGGCTTAGGGCTATGGATGCAAAGTCACCGCTCAGAAGGAAAACGGGAGAGCCAAAAAGACGACGGAAATTTTCACTTTGCTTTCTCGGGGGCCATACCGAAACTGTGTCACACTAAAAACCGCGTGGGCCACACCTGATTGAAGGAACCAGAAAGAGGAGTCTGCCTCAACAATTGAAAGGGGCCCGAGGCAAAGAGAAAATGTTTGGGTTGTGTTGTTGTTGGGTGGCCAAAGCCCTGGCTAACGCCCGCTGTAGAGCAAAAAAAAAGAGGGGGGGACAATCGGAAGTTTAAAAGGGCCTCTCATTCACAAATCAAAAGAAAAAAATGGAATCGCGGAGAAAAAAGGAAACCCTAACGAAAAAGGGGGGGGAGAAAACGTCTTCGGCGATCAGCTCGTAAAAGGGGACCGCACTACTGGAGGGGTGGGATTGGGGGGACGGGGGGTGCTGGTTCCTTGTTGATGAATGGCCAAGGTGCAATGGAAAAAAAATCGGATAAAAAAAGAAAAAAGGACTGAAAGGCGATGGGGAACCAGCTAAACTCCCACAATCCTAGAAAAAAAGGTGGCTCAGATAAACTGGCCTGGCACTTAAGAAGGAGGACAAATTTGGGAGTACCAAGGAATGAAAACTCAAACCGGCCCCTGCGAAAAGAGCTCGAGGAACAAAAAAAGCTGTCCATACTGATTGAGCGGTCGGGGGCGGAAGGAAATCCTCGCGGTCTAGCTGTTCGTGACGGTCAGACATATTGGAAAGAGAAAAAAGGGAAGCCAGGCAGCTCCCCGGAGAAAAGCCTTCTTCTGGTGTTAGCCAAGACGAGAGGGGGGTTTCTTAGAACGTTCGGTGGACCAAGACATGTTTACCGAATGTGAAACAGCGTTCATAAAGGCTTAGAAAATCCATAGTGCCGGACGGGCCCATGGGGTTCCGGAAAGAATGGAAGGGAGCGAAACGACGTGGGTCGAGCTAAAAAAGGAAACCGAACAGGGTGGGGGGTCGGCCCAGGAGTATTAAATACCTGCCGCAGAAACTTGTTGCCAAAAAAAAGCCCGTTACTAAGAGCAGCCCGCGAAAGCCGAAACACGAATTGGGGAACGTTCAAACTGAAAAGACCCGGCAGGCGCGTTGAGACGGCCCCTGGTTGAGGAAGAGATCAGAGACTCCGACTTGGGGGGTCAAACCAAGCGTCGGATGCACTAATAGGGGGGTACCAAGCGAGTCCATCAGACCCAGAAATAGGTAAACATCTAATCACCTTAAAAAGGGGGGAAAAAACCAAAGAAGGCGAAGGTGGGGAGCAGCTAAGGGACTGTGACTAGGGACCTAAAAAGGACTGGCCTCTTTATCAATACAAGCCCGGCAGATTGGCGGAAAGTGAGGGTATGAAGCCCACGGAGATCAAACTCACACAACACAAAAGGAGAGAGATAGTCAGCAACAAAAGAAAAAATCCCAAAGAAAAATAGGCCCGGGGAAGGTGCAACGTCGGTGACCAGAGAACAACACGTTTGAAAAACAATACATATAATCCAATTGAAACATCCCCGAAAAAGGTCCGAAGTGCACGACATGGGTGGAAAAAGGGGGTTAAGGATTGTTTAAGGGGAGAAGGGTCTTGAAAAGTGCAGGACATTCGCTGAGAAGCGAGACGACTTCAATTGAGGGGGCGGGAGGGTCGTTCCTTCGGGAAGACGTCTCTCAGGGGCAACATATATTACTAACTGCAGCGGGTGTTTTCGGAAAAATGTGACGAAGGGACTTAGGAAAAGGGGGCTGGGGAAAAAACGTTTCCAAGCATTTAAGAACTCCTTCGACTCAAACCGTGGTTCGGCGAAGGGGGGATATCAACGCAAAGGCGAGACTAAGGAGGGAAGTCTTAAATGTGTGGGGCAGAAAACGGTAAAGGGGGGGGGGACAGTGGGGGATCAACGGGGATGAACGCGTCTTGGAAACACCACTAATGACCAGGAGGAAAGAGCAGAACCGGATGAACGGATATACCAACAAAAGGGGCTCAAGGGGCTGTCCGCCGGTGGGAGGCAGAAGGGAGGGTGGAAAATTGTTTAAACGTCAAAGCGGGTCGGGGTAAAACGCAGCACCGGGAGAAAAGAATGATGCTGAGAGAATAAAAAAAAATGAAATGGTCCAGCAAAAGTGGAAAAAGGAATTAAACGTGGGACAGAGGGGAAAGCATCGGCGAGGAATGAAAAATCAGGTAAAGCCAAATCTTCCAGAAGCAACAGGGAAAGAGCGAAGCACCGATTTGGAAACGGAGGATGGGCGACCGGGGTACTGAGGTAGGGTTTTCGGGTAAAAGTTTGACGAGCACAAGGAAGGGGCAACGTTGGCGAGAAAAAAAATCGGGCACCAGCAAACGCAGCAGGGCACGGACATCGCCGCCTATACTCCGAAAGATCGGGGCGACCAAAAAAGAATTTATAAGAGCACGCCGGAGCAAGGAGAGAAGGGCGGAGTTCGGAGAAAACGAAAAAAAAGGGGTCAAAAGCCAGGACAAGTAGGTGTGCCGAAAGAGGCGCTTCTCGGGGTCAGGCCCAGCGCCCCAGCGGAAAAGGTGGGGATCATGAAGAGTAAACATTGAGGAAGGATATCGGAAAGAAGAAGATAAAAAACGGGATCGGGGCCAGAAAGAGGAGGGTAGAAACCAGGACCTGTCCAGGGACATATTCCGGAAAAGAGTAGAGGAGCGGATAACGACGAATCAAGAACGGGAGGGAGGTAAAGCCCAGGAATAGAGTCCGGCATAAGGGGAAAAGAGGAAATCCACCTCACCCGAAGGGGCGGAATAACAAGTAATGGGGGATGGGCTATGCAATTCCCGGGGAGGGGAGGTCAGCGGGAAGAAAGAGTGTAAGGGAGACATGACAATCTGCTGATAAAACGGTAGGTAAAAAGGGGGGGGAAGGGGCGGACGGAACGGTGAGAAGGAGGGGGAGAAGGAGAAGAAAAGGAGGGCTGCGCGTAATGGGCGAAGGAGTTGAGGAAGCCGTAAACAGAAAATTTAAAAAAAAACACCTCGGTCACAAAGGAGATACGTTCAGACGTTTCCAGGACCCAATTGTCTCAAAGAAAAACGGAGGTATGCCACGGAACGGACTTCAAAGAAAGCCAACGGATAGGGGGAATCCTTAGAAAGGAAAAAAAGTGATCCGCCTGCTGAACAAGAAAGGGAGAATGCCCGGTGCAACAAACGGGAGGGAAAGACACAGCACGGCAATAGACGAAAGGGTCAAAAGGCAAGAAAAAATTGTAAAAACTTCGTATAAGGGACACTTGGCTGCCGCAATAAGTTGCAAAATGTCGGCGTGAAAAAACACGCGTTGGGTGGGGGATTGGAGAAAGCGCATGGACTGAACGGGAGGACTGGAAAGGGAGAAAGGATGTAAGGGACGGAAAAAAAACTACAACAAAAAAAAAGGGGTTAAAGAGAGATTTCGAAGGGTCCCCCGAGAAACCGAATCTACGAAACGGAACCGAAAAAGAAAAAACGTTCGAGGAGTGGGGGAGGGCGGCTGAACAAGCCAAAAAAACAAGACAGGGAATGCCAAACAGACATTGGCACACGAGGTGGGAAAAAAAAAGTTCGAAAGGGAAGAAAGGGAAGGGTTCAAAAGTCAATGCTCCAAGGAGCGAAACCGAGAAAGCAGAAAGTGCGGGGAGCAAGAGCCGCCAGGACGGCCAGTCCCGGGAACCTTCTCAGGGGGGGATCGAGCCGCAAGGAAAAAGAAAAAACACAGGGTTTAAGGAGAAGAAGGAAAAAAAAGAAAGGACGGCCCGCGAAAGACAGCCAACGTGCCACGGCAGATAACTCGCATGGGGTGCGGATTAAAAAAAACAGGGAAAAAGACGGCGGATCTATAGGCCCGCCAAAGGAAGGGAGAGGGCCGGGAGGTGCTGAATGAACTTCTGCTCGGAACGGGAAAGAGGCGGAAACCTCATCGCATCCAAAACGAAAAGGCCCCTCACGCATATCTAGTAAACAGGGGAAAACCAACAGCGATGACGAGAGTCAATCCCCTTCTCCTTCAAAAAGAAGGAGTCCGCAAAGAATGCATATTTCATCCTCCCAAAAAAAGACCGAAAGGTAAATATTCTCCTCTCCAAAGGAACAAACGTCACCATAACCAGGCCTGGGAAAGAGGAAGGGGGCCAAACGGCGCGGTGAGAGATTCGAAAGGACGGCCGTAATGGACATCAACACAGTTCCTAAGCTCGTTTACAGCGCTCGGGGAAGAAACAGGAAAGAACGCCTTGGGTCAACGGGTGCTGGGAACTCGAAAACTATGCGCTAAAGGAGAGACCAGTTCAAAGGGAAAAAAAAGGGGGCGGAAGAGGCCAGCTCAAGGGGGAAACCTCAACGTCAATCAAAACATGAACTCCCATGAAAAAGTTGCGGACAGCGGGGCAAAGTGACTGGACGCAACTAAGACGAGAGTGGAAAAAACAAATCACAACTCTTGGGTAACACGGGGGAAAAAGGTCTTGGGGCCGCAGAGGAAAACGAAAAAAACAGCCATAAAAAGAGTGAACGAGCATACTCACAAAGAGGATTGAGTGGGAAAACTATGCCCCCCTGGGGAAACCGTCAATGGCACCAGGACAAAAAAGTTTGGGGAAGGTGAAGACGGTAGCTTTTGACTTGTTGTTGCGAAAACCTTGTAAATGAGCGCAAGGATCTAAAAGAAAAAAAAAGGCTCCGAGATGCCACAAAACAGTCGAAGACCAGCCAGAATGTTCTCCTCGAAAAAAGCACCTGGGGAAAGTGAATTCGAAATCAAATTGGCGTGAAACAAGTTAAAACGAGCCACCGGCTCCAGTCAAAGCGAGGACATTTGTCCTTCACTGAATTTATAGGACCCTCTAAAGCATAAGGAAGGCGAAAGGGGATCGGGGGGGGACACAAAAAAAGGAACGACGAAAAAAAAAGGTTCAAAATCCTGATCAGAAACAGCGAAGGAAAAAAAGAATTAGGGCTCCGATTCCAAATCGATGGTGTCTTGCTTAGGTGACGCCTCATTGTCAAACGGGGGTGGGAAATAAAAAGGTCAGATTAGCCCGTCCAAGCTTGCTAAAATCCTGTCTGGTCCTGGAAAAAGTCCTACGGGACGCAGGGCGCAGAGACTTTCGAATCGAAGAAAAAGAAGGACTGGGGGGGGAGTCTCAGTGGGATGAATTCGCAAAACGGGTGAACTCAGAAAAAAAAAAGCGTAGATGAGAAGGCCAGCGCGTCTTCCGGCTCAAAAAAAAGTGGGGTCCTCACCTCAGCTAGGTGAGCGAGTGGCACGTCCAGAGGAAAATAAAACGAAACATCAGCTCAACGAAATGGGGCAAACTACAGAAACCCAGCGTCTTGAAAGGGAAAGAAGAAAGACCCTATCTGAAGATAACGCTGACATTTTCCAATGGTCAGGCGTGAATAAAAAAAAAGGTGGAAAATTGTCTGGCACACGTTGGGGAAAAGGGGGGTGGCCGCGTGATCAAGATTACCTCCCTCAAAGGACCTTGCCGCTCTGGAATGAAATTGAGGTGCATCAACAAAAAGGAGGAGGAAGAGAGGGAGGGGCAACCGAGGGGAACGAGACCGAAAAGCAACTGTATGGCCAGAGATCCCTCCAGTCCAAGGGGCCACGGGAAGGGTCCAGAAAAGGGAAAAAAAATCCGATGATGCAACGAAAAAAGGAGGAGGAAAAAGAGGGGGGAAAGGAGAGTGGTGTTTCACGAGTATTGTATGGGGGGGACCAAAGCTGTGAAGATAGGAAGAAGAGCCGACTAGCCAAAAAAGTAGGAGTAAGGACAGAGTGAAATCAAAGGACAACGCATGCTAGGCCAAAAAGGGAATAAAATTCACACGAACGGAACTGAGGGGGACAAAAGTATGGCCGGAAGGAAAGTACGAAGTAAAACCGGTCCCACGATCAATACTCCTGCCTACCCAAAAACAAATGGGGAAACAATACCGCGAGGTCAAAAGGCCGCTATTAGGCAGCGAGGAAGTTTGAAAAGGGGGGACGGAATGGGAAAAAGTTATTGAAAAAGAGGTGACTGCCAAGGACCATGATTAAAAAGGCAAACGAAGACGGGAGACCAAAAAAGAAGAAGGAGTTTGGACCGGAAGCCGGGGGTAGAAGAACCGGGGGCAAAAAAAGTGTTTAGAGGCGTGAGGGTCCTCTTTTTCAGGGAAACTGTCGAACCGCCGAGGGGGGAGAAAAAAGGGGCGATAAAAATGCGGAAGAAAGTGGGAGGGAGTAATTCTGGAACGCGGGAAAAGGCGGGAAGCAGGGGCCAAATCTTGAAAAAATAAGCCCAGGGAAAAAAAGGATAGAACTCTGATTGGCGGAGGGGCGAAATCGGGCAAAAGAAGAGATGGGATTCGGGGGGGAAGCATCAGAAACAGAGCAAAGATGGTCAACGTTGAAAGAAAGACTACGCTCCCAACACATTTCAGTCGTACATAGCCCAGCCGCAAGGGGAATGATCGTGGCGCAAAAGTATAAGGACGAGAGCTGCACTCATATAAGAAAGGAAAAAAGGGGAAGGCGGGCTTGGTCAGCTCTTGATCCACGAATGGTCAAACCGAGGAAACTAGGGTTGTGAGTAAGAACGCAAGGCGAGAGGTGGTCCAGCCGGGGCCCCAAGACTGCGAAAAAAGAGGTGGCTGAAAAGGGGAGGGGGTAAGTGTTCACCCGGGAAGGGATCCTGCCGACGATTCCGGAGGCCGCAAGACTGACGCGCAAGAGTATGGACAGAAAAAAAAAAAGAACCACAGGAAAGCGAACGGCGAAAACGTCAAGAGGAAGGGAAAAACACCAAAAGGAAATCCGGGCGCGACCGGGCGTCCTAGGCGAGTTCCTTCCTCAAGGTCTCGCACCCCGGATGCGTCCACTCTCTGGCAAAGGAAATGTTTATGGGGAAACCAGTCGAGGTATAAAAAAAGAAGAAGGGGAAGAGATGGTTGAAAAATAGAGAGGTACTAAGGGGGGGGAAAAGTGGGAGGAAACGGGAAATGGAACGGCGGGGGAAAATCCTAGATCCAGTAAAAAAAAAGGGAAGAAGGTGGGCGAAAGCTGGATTGCGGAGTGTGAAAAGAGACGAAAGGGGGGAAAGGTACACCACGAGGAAAGAAGGGAAACCCAAGGGGGGAGGACTATGAAAACGAGGCAAGGTCCAGAGGACTCAAACCATTCAAATTACGGACGATTAGAGAACGCGGTAAAAAGGGATAAGGAGAAAAAGTCCTGGGATCAGCTAGAGGGACAATCCGAAAGAGGGAATTGGAAAAAAAGACTTAGGAGGGAATAAACCATTAAAGGGAATGCCAATAGGATATTCAGGGGAAATCCTTCCCTTATGCTATGAAGCCTTTCCAACATTCTTGGAATCAAAAAAGATCGGAAATGGCCCTGGAGGGGGGAGTAAGAAGGGGGGGAAAGGGCGGGGGGGGGGGAGGTGAAAGCAAAAAAAAAACGTTGAATCACAAGGAGGCGGTATTTTTTATCTGTCTCTGAATCTCTCTCACAACAAGAGGGAGGAGAAACGTTGTTAAAACATGAAAAACCTCCTCCATAGGAAGGGGAAAAAGAGAAGACCACGTTCAGATGTTAGAACTCAGCAGAACAACGCCAAAAAGGAACCGCCGAAACTTAAAAAACTTGAAGGGGTGCGGGGGGACTGTTAACGTGCTGCAGGACAGTTTTCTTGAACGTATAACGGACGTTTTCAGGGTACAAAGCCAGACTGCTAGCGAGGTCAGGAGGGATGGTGGGAGAAGGACGACTCAAAAAAAATGAGGAGTGCGAAAAGAAAACAAGAGGTTAGCGGGGGAAAAGAGAAGGACTTTTAAGAGCCTTATATCCCAAGGGAAGCCAAAACAACTCGAACTTGGCCATGAGGATCAGGCGAATGGTGTGCTGGGGTCCTTCCTGGGAAATGGGGGGACCAGAAACGTCGGGTAGGGAAGCCGAGAGAATTGCTCAGGGACGTGAGCAGGGGGGGGGGTACCTTTTTCTAGGCCTTGTGGAGGAACGCACCCAGTTCGCTCGAATGACCAAAAGCAACCCTCCGACGATGCAGGCGGAGCCCGACAAAGGAGATGCTCGATAGGAAAAAAGTTCAGAGAAAAGCCCGCGAAAAGAACCGCCTTAAATTTGGCATTTAAATCCCACAAGACTTCCAATCAAGACGTTCGCCTAAACAAGCACCTCGTCACAAAGGAAGAAAAGAGCGGGGGCAGACCAAACCATTCCTTTAGAGCCGCCGATAGGATAGGGGAGGGCAACGTAACTGGAAAGAAGATTAGACTGGGTTACCTGGTTCTCTCCAAAATAGGAGTTTGTGCTTCGTGTGAAAAAACCGCTCACTAAAGACGTGAGAGGCAGGAAGGAAGGCTACCAGGGAAGAACGGACTGGGACTGACCATAAGCTAGGGCGAAAAACCTGGGGAGGGGGGATATCCAGGCAAGAAAAAACGGGATAGAGCAAAATGGTGAAACGAAATCATAGAAAATCAATTGTAAAGTGGAGGAATTGGGGGGGGTAACACTGGCAACAAAAGGCGGTGGGTGCGCAAGCAAAAAAACTACCTTGGTAGAGGGGCGGGGGGGGGGAAAAACACGGGAAGATGGGAATAGCGAAAGCCACTCAGCAAAACAGGCACCGAGAAAAAAAAAAACGAGAATCTAGACGATAAGGATGGGAAAACAGAGAGACCAGCGCGAAAAAGAAGGACGGAGAAAACCCCACTGCTGTTTTGCTGGACCGGGGACTTTTTGACATTGTGAAAAATGGAACGTGGCACCCATGTAAAATACGAGGCGAAAAAGAAAATGGCCCCAGCGCTGGGAGCCAACCGCGGAAGCAATGACAACAATCAAAAAGCAGGCTAGAAGGGGGGGAAAACTAAAAAATGGAGAACGTGGGCACCGGGCCTTCAGGCTGGGGCAATAATTTGGCGTGACCCTGAATCTGACAGCGCCGACAAAGGAAAAAAAGGAAACCGGGGAAAAATCGATCAGAGAACCGGTGCGGGTCACCTGCATTGGATCCGCCCTCAAGCGGAATACTCGCGGGAAACGGACTGGGGCGTTCACAGGGGGGGGAAAAAGGACGGAAGAGGCAGAACACAGCGAGGGAAAAGCTACCCTTCTGTCTTTAACAAAACTCTCAGTTCTGGGGGAATAATTGGGGAAGATGACTGTGTTGATTTCGTACAGTCTTGGCAAAACATGGTCCCTAAGTTGGGGGGGGAAAAAGCGTTTCATCCCAGTGGTCAAAAGGGATCAAATAAGTTCCGTCCAAAAGGGACGGACTGCCAACAAAGACGCCTGTACGGAGCGTTCGACAAACCAAGGTTGTTGAGTCGGCCGGAGTTGATTCCTTAAAAAAAAAAGGGTGTTCCGACAAAAAAAAAGGCAAAGAAGCCAGCCCAATCGTCAAACCCTTAGAATTCAGGATCAATCAGCTCAACATGCGCTCGTTTCGAAGGAAAAAAGGAGAAAAACGACATCAGCTCCAAGGGTTTGGCATCAACCCAGTCAGAAGAAGAAAATCATGGAGATTTTGGCAACAAAAAAGCAAACCCGGATGGAAAAAAGAGAAGACCCTTGGTTTCAAAAAGGGGGAAGGGTCCGAGACGTGGTAATCATCGGAGGGAAAAAAGGGAGTCGAAAGAAAAGCCGGGGCAACCGTGTTGGAAGCGGTGAAAAAAGGGTTGCTCCTGAAAGGCCCTTGGCGGATACTGTCTGGAATAGCCCCTTGGGAGGAAAGAGAAGAGACAAAACAACGGAGGGGGTGAAAATAGAATTCGCACCTCAAAAGGAATCGCCAAGGCAGGCTTGAGACAACATCTGAAAAAAGGCACGTTGCAAACGGGAGTAAGGCCGAGGGAAATCAAAGGGACACCGGAGGAAAAAGAAATCGAAAGGGAAAGAAATTTGGTAAAAAGTACAGAGTTAGATGTGGGGAAGGGACAGAGGGGCCAAAAGGAGATGGCCATAGAAGGGACGCGACGGGAATCTAAAAATAAAGGGAGCTGATGCACCATCTCAACGGGGGGAGAAACCGCTGATTATTCAATGCCACGGGTCGGCCAGGGGGAAATAAGGGCGATAGCGAAGAAGTGATAAAACAGACAAAACGGAAGGTCTAAACTACTCCGAAAAGAAACGGTGTGAAAGAACTTAAAGTCCGCGATAAAATTCCATCTAAGTTGGAATTAAGTAAAATGTCAGACAGGAAAAAAAGGGAACGCTAGGAGCTGCCCAAACGTGGGAGGAAAAACACCGCCTAGCGAAAAAAAAAAAAAAAAAAAAAGAAAAAAAAAAAAAAAAAAAAAAAAAAAAAAAAAAAAAAAAAAAAAAAAAAAACAGAGGGCAAAGCGGCGAGCCACCAGGAAGTTTGTGGGACCGGAGGGACAGGGGGGCCTGTTAGAGAGAGGGGAAAAGTCGGTATGGGAAAAAGGCGAAGGATTCGACCAGCTAAAAAAGGATAAATGCATTGAAGGACCACCAGGGGCAATTCGGAACGCACAGGGCGGCGAGGAATTAAGAAGGTCAAAATAGGCCAGAAGACAGGACAGGTCGAAGAAGGGGGAAAGAGAGGGGACAAACAGCCGGAGGGCTCAGTAGTGCGCCGTGGAAAAGCTGCGGACGAAGAAGCTTTTCGGGTTGGACACGATCGGAACAAGAGAAGTAGGAAAGCAAAAAAGGAAAAAAGCTACGGGGACAACAAAAAAAAAGCAAAGAACATCGCGACGAGCGCTCCGCAGGAGGCGGGCGCCCCTCCTTAGTCGTCCGGGTAGTCTTCTCCAACGAAGAGAAAATGAGGTAAAGAGGGGGGGGGCTAAAGAGATAAAGAAAGGGTTCAAGGCCGATTACCAAGGGAGGGGGAAAAAGGCGACAAAACAGCGAAAAAGGGGACCGTTGGGCCGAACGGGGAAAAGAGACCAACTCGTAAACGGAAATTGGGTGCATGACGCCTGAGAAGGTGAGTGACAAAGAATATCCCGCCGCGATCAATCTAGGGGAAGTGATGCGCAGAAAGAGAAAACAATGACCCTGTTCCAGTCAGGTCCTTGACTTCACGCGAGAACGTCAAAAAGGAGGAGGGAGATACGGAAAGAAGCAGGGACGCGACCGCGGCCTTAGAGCTTAAACGCCGTTAAAAAACTTTCAAGAAAAGAGGGGGGGGAAACCCGTATGCAGGGATAGATGAAAAAAGAGGGGGAGGGAAATGCAGTCTAGTAATTCTCCGAGAAGTCAAACCGGGGGGAAGCTCTTGCGCATGCTTAAAAACTGCATGATTAGGACGAACAGTAAGGGAAGGGGGGACAGAGGACGGTATTGACATATCGGTGGAGCCAGACTAGAAAAGGAGTAGGGCGGCGGGGGGGGGAGGAGAAAAGCTGGGGGGGGGAAAGGAGGGTCGGAAGACGTAAGAAGGTTAAGGAAAACTAGCACGCCCAAAAAAAGTCACCCAAGCAAAGAATTGCAAGATATACAGACAGGTTCGCAAATGTTCAACAGAGAATAAAAGTAGATGAAGGACGAAACGTTGAAGGAGGAAACTCAAAAAACCCGGCGACGGGGAAGCTCCTGAAGTCAACGCGGAGCTCAGAACCTGACTCTAATTACAATAAGAGTAATGGGCCCGGGCCCACGCACTGGAGGCGGGAAGGCTAAAACAGAAGCGCAAGGAAAGCTCGGAAGGGAAGAAGGAGGAGCTTGCGAAGTTAAAAGAAATGGAAGGCGTTCATAAACTTGCTGGGTCTAATAAAGGCCATGCGGGGCCGTGTCCGGCTAGGTTGGGTGGGCTTAGCTCAGCGCAGGAAATAATTGGGAAACTTCTACGGGCCGGAAAAAAAGGGAGGGAGAGGAGGAAGAAGGGAATCTTTAAAAAAAGGGGAGGAAGAGAATTTCGAGCGACACCAGGCCGGCAAGAAAGAGAACGTAAGCACGTTCGATTCGCGCTGAGAGACCAAGGGAACAACGCAGAGCCGAAAAAAGAGGGAATGGGAAGGGAGATGTGGGGGTAGAAACAGTCAAACTTAAAGAAGAAAATCGGGGGGGGGACCCGGCAAGAGCGAAGACGTAACGCAGATTGGGGCGGGCGGGGGGGGGGGGGGGTCAAAAAAAAGCCGAAATTGCGGAGTGCCACGTGAAAAAAAGATTTTATCAGCAGTGGCAAAACGGAAGGGGGGGCAATAGAAAGGCCCTTCAGAAAAAAAGCAGGGGAGCCAACGTTCCGCGGCCAGAGTTTGCTTATTCTGCTCAAATTTGGGAAAAAAAAATCTGGGAGAATAGGAGCCTAGGGGGGGAAAGAAACAGAAGGCTAATGGGGAACGTGGGAGATGGTAACTGAAAGGACGGGACAGTAGGCGGCTTACAGCACAAGAAATCCTCTCTGTAAAAAACTGAAGAAGCTCCTGGGAGAGAAGACCACAAGACCCCTCGAGGGGACTAAGGCACTCCCGTCGTCGAACGTCCGCGCAAATTCGTAAGCAGCAAGGGTTATGTTTCAGGCCAAGGAACCCGGATGAAGCTCTGACGGCTACCAAGAATTACTCTCACGCAGAAAACCAAACCAATTAAAAGGGAGAGGGCCAACGACGGTGGAGAAGGGCAATGGAGGCAGGAAGCCGGGGGAAGAGGGGGAAGCAAAGGCAGGACGGAGTGCACAAAAGACTTCGTGTTCAACACCGATCCTCGGGGACTTTCTCGAAGAAAAAAAAAGGGATGAGGGAAAAAGTTTGAGGGCAAAATCGGCAACTCTAAGGGGCAGGGGGGCGCCGAAGCACGTCGGGAAATTCTAAAAAAACAACGTCACAGCCGAAAAAAAATTTAAGGGGGGGAAGTTTGGGGACAGTGGGGGGAACCCGGGCCACGGGACAAACGAGAAAGATGGAAAATCACAACGGGTCCGAGGGGGGGGGAAAGGTGGAAAAAAAAACCCCTAAGATCTCACAATACTAAAGTCAGAGCCAGCCTCTCACCTCGAAAACTCGAAAGAAAGGAAAGAAGATAGTGATGGTGGGGAAAAAGAATCCTTCCACTTGCCCAAAAGGACCGTCGGAAATATGTCCCCCTTCCCTGCGTTTTATGCAAAGATTGTGGGACTGGGAGCGGCGCCAACAGTTGACAATCTGTGGGGGAGAGGGGGAAGGAGGGCGAAAAAAAAAAAAAGAATCGCGTGCTCCTCGCTTGGCCACCGAAACAAGAGTCAATCAGCAAGCAAAAATCCTGGGATGAACGGAAAAAAACTCTCCCGT
>Ga0179593_1372384_pt1 | contig 22608 bp, 24 predicted proteins | sample CZODoug2_1_08_16_FD_185931 | JGI IMG/M metagenome (GOLD analysis project Ga0179593, IMG submission 185931) | Vadose zone soil fungal communities from Angelo Coast Range Reserve, California, USA - CZODoug2_1_08_16fungal (PacBio error correction) | ecosystem: Environmental > Terrestrial > Soil >...
GATGGTTCGGAGAAGTGCTGATTACGCTGGAAAGAAGAGGCCAACCGCCAGGTCGCACAGTTGATCCAGGGTAGGACCGATCGGAACAATATAATCTAAGGAAATTGAAGGAGAAGATGAATTTAAACACCAAAAACGAAGATGTCTGGAACCTTCAAATGGCCCATCGCCGCAACCAGTATAATAGGAGGCCTGCACGTCATTAATTTTATAAGGTCACAACACCATTCTGAAAGGAAGAAAAGAGAATATGACCTCACACACAACGGAAAGGAAAAAAAGGAGCCAGCCCGAAGAAGAAGTGGGCCCATCTTCATAAGGGACAGAAGGGAGATCGACGGCCTCGAGTGGCGAGTGAAAAGAAAATATTGCAAGAGAAGAAACTTGGCAGGGGGAAAAGGAAAGAAGCGCGGGCTGTAATCCTCCGGATTCTCTGGTCTCGCCCTCGGGGCAACTCCCATGGGGTGAGAACGGGGGGCCGGGTGCCTCGGCCAAACAAAGGGAATTCATGAGGAAGTGAACATCTTGCCCGGAACATCAAAACGGGGACAGGTGTCGGCGGTCCGGAGACACCTCCGCGAGTTCTGGCGGGTTGTAAAAGTGGAAGAGCAAGCAAGGGAAAACACAAAGGCAGGAAACGGGTCCCATTAGGGAATTGGAGAAGGGTGCGGAAAAAGGGGCGTAATGATGAGGCAACGGGTATTAGGGACAAAGAAAACGAAAGAGGAATCGAGGAGCGCGCGAATTAGTCCTTTGCACAAAGCACTGAGGCAAATTGACTCCGGAACAAAAAAATGCATGGAGAAGGACTTCACTGGACCCGTAAGGGAAACACGCCTTTCCGGCGATTGCGGAAAAGGGGCCTGGGTTTGTCAAAAAAAGAAACTGAGGGGGGGAAAAAAACGGCGGGCGGCGGTTGGCAAATATGAGAAAGGGAGGAGAAAGAGTCTGGCGCATCCAGAGGAATTCGAAGACGGAACAAGGGACTGAATGACAAGAAGGATCATGAGATCGAGGGGGGAACCAGGCGGGAAAGAGGGAGCTCGAAATAAGGTATGGCGACTATGATGTAGATTGGCCGGAGTACTCCATAAAAGAGGGTCAGGCGGGCACCTGGGGGAGGGCGTCGCGTTCTCAGACCTCTCTCGCGAGAGGCCATGGGGGGGACCGGCGGGTACAGGCAGAATTCGTAGATGCTACCACAGCTAATACTGCAATAATTAGCTCATGGTGCTTGGGGAATGGAACAGAATACTGCAAGTTTCAGGCATCGGGAAGGAAGTACGGGAGGGAATGTTAGGGAGAGGTTAGATCCCTCGCTATATCACAGTGAACGAGTGAGGAGTCATACCGTCGCGGAAAGAGTTGCTCTGCGGGGTTAATTTCTTCGACGGCTTCCGTGGAGTCCCTTCCTAGGGGCTTGGCTAAGGCGCGAGAGGGGAAAAACCTAATGACCGAAGCCAACGTGAAAGAAAGCAGAACAAAGAGGCGGAAGGGGTTTTTCCGAAAATAGGGATCGGCAACCGGTCGTCGGTGAGGAAGATGGGCTGGTGCTGACACAAGAAATTCTGAAAGTGCATCTACACACGAGAACAGACCGGGGGGAGGAACTGGTAAGGGGGAAAACGGAAGAAGAGCAATGGGTTGAAAAGCGTGTGGAAGGTACCAAAAAAAAAGGCTTAGAGGAGCAGCGGGATTGCAAATCAAGGGGTCGTCATTCTGAAAAAAGATAATTGGGTGGCTATCTCGGGAAGCTGTCGAGGTCACATCCTCATGAACGCTTACTCTTGGATTTATCGGGGAGCTCAGGGAGCATTAGCGATGCCTGGGCGGCAGGAAGGTGGAACTCCTTTCTAGGTGATGGAAGGGACCATCTGGTGCTTACCACTCTGGCGCTCGTTCTAAGGTGGTGAGTTCTCGCTTTCCCGAACGAAAGCGGGTGTCCGTTCTATCTCTTGCCTTTAGCTCGGCCCGCCGGCACTTTTCAGAAGGGGGGCCAGCAACCAGCGTTAACTAGGAAATGGATGACGACGAAACACGGGGAAAAGACAGGAAGATCAAAGAAAGGCTCCTCCTATGGAGGAAGGACGTAAGCAAGAAGGCATCGTCGCGGCGCGGCAAGAAGTCGAGGCCAGGCAATAACCCGCGGGATAACGAAATAAGTCGTACGGGAGGGTAACAAAGGCCACGCAAGAAAGGGCAAGAAAGATCCTGCAACCGAGTGAGGAGGCAAGGGGAATGGAACAGAAAAAAGGATAGAAGCATTTGTGGATGTTAATAGAATGTGAAGGGGATGGGTTAAAAATGATGCGGGAAAAACTGGCACTCTATGTGATCAAGCTATAAAAATGGCAGGAGGGGAACGGTATAGCAGTTCAGGGTGTTGAAGGAGAACCTAGTGAGAAAATCTATACGAAGTCTTCGGGAAAAAAAAACCAGAAAACAGAACAGTGAGAGAACCAAGTACTCTTCTAAAGAAAGAAGAAGCGGGAACAGGTCACCAACACCTGAAAGGGGGGGTCAGGGTGACAATCAGATTGGCAGAGGAAAACGGTTCAAAGGGGACAAGACCTCGGCGAAATTCTGATACAGGAGTAAAAAGACAATCGCATGGGGGGTTGCGCGAGCCTGTCGGAGTGTTTAGAGGTCAAGAAGATTCTCTTCGTAACATAAATAGGGAAGAATTGGCGGGTCTTACGTCGGGGGCGGCAAGCGGATGAACTCGTGGAATAACACGCAAAAAAAAAGGGACGAGAATCGGAGCAGAGCAGGAGGTTACTGGCCGGGAAGATCGAGGACGGATTTGAGGCGCGCGGGAAACTTAAGAAGCCGAATAAAATCCCACTGAACGAGGAGGCCTCGTCGTCGGTGTTGACCTTTTGGGGAGGCAAAATAGTCCTAATGAGAGGGAAGGTTGTGTTGCGGACTGACAATTGGACAGGAAGAAAGGCCAACGACGAAGAGGGCTAGATTCTAAAAATGCGACTCTACAAGGGACAGGAAGACCAACAAAGGAAATGGCGTGGAGCGAGCGCGAGGGGTCGCTAAAGGACGGCGCAGAAAACACTACCCGAAATAAGGTACGTGGTTCGACCGATGAGTCAACAATCCGGACACGTTTAGAAGAAAGGGGAGGACAAAGTGAAGAAGAGGAGAGGGGGAAAAGGAGTGTTCTCATCAAGCCACGAAACAATCGGGACGGGGTCATTGGGTTATAAAAAATACGAAAAGAGTAATGCGAAGAGGTTGACGTTCCGACAAGACCAAAAAGGGTCCGCAACGACTCCGAGCAAAATCTACTCAGAATCCCAGCGCTGGAAGACTTCGAAGTCAAACTCCGGGAAATCCTTAAAGAGAAAATTCTCGAAATTTCAAGACGTTCGGAAAAAAGGGCCCCTAAGCTCTTGGGGCTTCAGCGGGACTGGCAAACCTATCAGATGGCTTATCCAAAAGGGAGAATTAACCCGCACCTAGTCGACTAGGGTTTGTGGCCCAAATTTCAAAACAAGCCGTCGCTAAGGTCTTCAGTGTCCTTTCAAGCACCTTATCAACCAAGGTGCTCGGGACGGGGTATCTGAATGCCCCCAGGGAGCGCATTGCTACGGGAAGGCGCAACGGCAAGTTTGGTCGTTCAAGAGGGGTTTCCGACAGGGGTACGGGACGTTCACTCGTGACGAAATAGAGCTCAGAGATAAAACAACAACACGAAAGAGGATGAAATAAAGTTCTAAGAGTTCCCGTTACCCGTAAGAAAACTGAACTTGGTATGGAAAAATGCTTAGGAGATAGCAAATTGAAGGAGGAAAGGAAATACCATTGATCTCATAAACTCAATGGGGTCATGGAGTTGATGACCTCGCTGCCTCACCCCGTCGTCACTCGTTCAAGACTGGGCCTCAAAAATAAGTTAATTGTTACAGGGACGGGGCATTAGAGGCAGATAGGGGGGAGGCTAATCGGGAAGTGTCGCTAAGAAATTCTGCGTGGGTCAGGGGTTTTCAGCAAGCTGGTCTTCAATAGTCGAGAATTTTGTGCAGTGGGGGGAATGTAACCAGGTAAATGGGCGTGCTACTGGTGGCTCCACGAAGGTCGAGGTGCGTTTGCTGGCGGGGAAAGTGAGAAATTACCGATCGGCGGAAAAAACCGCGGAGGGGCCGCTCGGAACGCTGGACAAAAATGAATAGTAATAACGTCGTCTGGGCTTCGACCACGCACAAGAGAATAGCGAACGGGAGAACATATCCTCGCCTCTGGAGAAAGAGGAGAGGGATCCACGGCTTCCGACCAAGATTGGGGAGTTGATGATGACGGACTCGAATTTTACAGGCGTAGAAGCGAAATATGAAAACTGGGGGGTGTTTTTATCAGCCGTGGAAACTGGGGATCCCTTGGGCGAGCAGGTTAGAGTAGGGTATACCGAGATTATACTTGAGTGCACGGGAATGAAAAAGTGTGGTAGTAATCGCATTCATGGATTACATGCTATTCTAAAAAAGACGTCCAAGGAGACTAGAAGAGGACTAGAGAGAGGGTCGGTATCATTGTCGGCTGCGCATTTCGCACGGGAAAAAACATGAATTCCCGGAAATCCGGGACCTGGTCGGATGAGAAGTCGGTCTCTAAGACGAGTGTTGTCCTGCTTGAGGTACAGCGATTTAAAGAGAGAGAGCGCGACCAGCCAGAAGAAGGGAAAGAAATGGTCGGCAGAGAAGCTTTGGCCGCATTGCTGTGGACGTCATCAGTACGGGAGCCCTGTTTCAGGGCCCCGTTATAGGATTTGCGCTTTGCCGGTGGGGAGCGGTGATCATGCCGGTGGGGCGAGTTCTTCTTCTCGGGGGGTGCGAACTGATGCAGTGGGGCACGGATCACCAGGGATCTTTCAAGAAGGCCTCTTCTTGGGCTTTGAGGTAGTTGAGGGGTGCCGCGAAGAAGAGCAAGGTGAGGTTTCTTTGGGCGCGAGGTATATGTCAAGGGCGACAGGCCACAACCAGACTTAATAGCCGAAAGAAGGGGGGAGCTTACTGGAGTAATAAAACAAAGAGCGTTGCCGAAGCCGAGACTAATCATCATTGCGATGAAAGAAAAATTCTCTCGGGGTTGGCTAAAAAAGGGCAGTGGAAAAACCAACAAGCCGGAAATACGTGGACCTTTGAAAAAAAACTTTATGGAGAAATTCATTTAGGCGTGTACGAGGGTAGTGCCTTCGCATGGGATGAGTACAGCGAGAGAGGAGAGAGAGACTCAAGTGCCTATTTACAAAGCGGGCACATCAGCCATAAGGGAAGAAGGAAAAAAGGTAAACTTTAGCTCAACAAGGCTTCTAAAAAATGGCGGATGGCAGAACAGCCGCGGATGATCGCAAATCAGAACCAAGGTCGTCGAACATGCAGGGAACCACGCGAAAGCACCATACCCAGGAACCATGCATTTTTCGATTGTAGAACCGAAAAGAGAACGGAGAACAGGCGACGGCTTGCAAGGGTCGGCATGGTCGGGAAGAAGAAAGCTCATACTTAGGGGAGGGTTACAAGCACATCAAAAAGATATCCAAAGTAGTTTGTTACCAATATTCTAGTAAGGAAGGGTCTGCCTCAAGAAAGGATTCCAAAAGAAGGGGGGTTGGTCAGCACGTTCAATAAAAGCGTTCCCAAACAGAGGGGCTTCTTTCGATGTTACAAAAGAAAAAACTTACCTGAAGGAGGGGTGGAAAGAAGGGACTAATAAAGGGCTGTTGTCACACCTCCAAAACTCATGCCGTAGAATCCGGACCAATTTGGGGCAATTGATTAAACAATTCAGAAAAAGGGATCTTCAGAAGGCGGGAGGGGGCCTCATCTTACTCCTGGAAGAAGAAAAGATGAAGGGATTACAGAGAAAAAGGATAGTCATCCAAGAGGGAGCGGGACTCTTCCTGCAATCGCGCAGGGGGACCAAAGAGTCGGAAAATCGCGAAAGGCTCGAGGACTGATGGGAGAAGACCGAGGTTTTGCACTTTCACAGAAAAAAATTCTCCGCAAGTTGGGAAACTGAAGCCTCCTAGAGAGAAGCACGGATTAATGTGGGTTGTTGGGGGGATGAATCCGGCATATCAAAAACTAGACTGAAGTCTATAGACAGGGCTGAATAAGGAGAAAAAGCTATCACACTGTTTAACCAGAGAATGCCGATAGGCCACATCAAAATTGGGCGGCCGGCCGCGGCTATTTCTTGCAAAAAAAGACAGATGGGGAACGGCGCATCACAACGAGACATCACCTCAGATAACGGTGAAGAAAGCAGCAGGATTTTCTTTCGGAGGACAAAGCTTTCGCAAAGACTGCTCGGAACGTAGAGAAAAGGAAAAGGAAGGAAGTCGAAAGTGAGAGAGGAGGGGGGAAAAATGCTGCGCATATTCGCAAGCGGGTGAACGAGTTGGGGGGGGGGGGATCGGTTAGGTACCAGAGAAATTTTGGGGGGAAAGGGGTATAAGTGTCCCCGTGTGCAACGTCTAAAAGGGCCTCCGGACAAAAAGGGGGGACTCCTGGGGTAAAATCGAAACTGCGAGGAACGACCGAGAAATCGCGCGCACCTGACAACTGGGAAAGTACCGGTGTTCGGAAGAACTTGCTTTAAGACAAGAAATTGAGGGAAACTTGGTTCGAAACAAAGAATGACCAGTGCCGAAACTCAATTGAGGGGAGGGGCCGAGGGCGAGCAGGGTATATGCGGTCGATGGGGCAGCATCTGATTGACCCTCGAAAAGACTGGTCAGTAGGAAAGCAGGTGCCCCAGACGAAGGGGAACGTGGCGATCGCGGCCGGGGACTGTCAATATCTAGGTCACGACGGATGCTTTCGAGGATAGGAAACCTATATGAACAACAAAAAGTATTATTAAAAAAGAAGATCAAAGGGGGAGTCCGAGTCCGGGGGGGGACCTTCAGCAAATAAAGTTAGAAGGCTATAGGGGGGACGGGCCCCGGCGTCTCTGTGAGATGCTCCTAGGTGTCAGACAAGTGGGCAGGGGGACAGTCAAATCTTGCGACGCTCAAAAAGGACTTGGTATCCGACACGTCCTACCCCCAAGAAAATTGTTGATGTTTTTCGGGGATTTCTTGAGTGGCCCAGCGAAATCTTAAGGAGTCTTGTCAGACGACACTCCAAATGAAATAGGATTCAACCCGAGGCGCAACGGGCGATTGAGTTTTGGTTCAGGTCCAAGCATGCGGCCAGTGCCACACAAGAAGTAAACCTACGGCTGGCTTAGGAATTTATCCGGTAGGGGAGAGACAAAGGGGGGGTTAAATAGATGGCGCAAAGGTTTAATACCAAAAGATCAATCTCTTGGGAGGGAGAAGCCAGCGGCACAAATGCAACACTTGCTCACGAGCAGTGTCGACGCTTCCTGTACTGCTACTCCAGACGCGATGGCGAACGCCCCACCAAAGAACGAGACGGCGGAGGGAGGGGGGGGGTCGTGGCGGCGTGGTTCTGGCGATGGGTCAGCCCTTTGAAAAACAAATAGGAGGAGGTAACTAATAACCGAAACAGCGGGCCCAAGGGGGGGGCCTGATGTGGCGAACTCGATAAAGCGGGCAAATTTTGAGACTTTAGAATGACCTACTTCTAGGAACATCGGTCTGTCCGCGCCGTCAATCTGTGAAGGGGAATGAGCAAGGATGCTTTCCTGTGTTTGGAAGCCGGCAGGGCGCGGGGCGGGAGGTAGAGGGTTTCGGAGGGTGCTACCGAAAACCAAAATTGGGACAACGACTTTCAGCCCTCGAAAAAGAGGAGGCTAGTGAGGGATGAGTAAGCACTCAGGCTATAACGAAAAGTGATGTTCATGTCTGAGAACAGTGCTCGTAATTGGCTGGCGGAGGATTCATATCGGCGGAAATGATCATTCCCTTCAAATAGTAGCTGCGAGTACGCTGGAGAAAACAACCTTGAATCAGACGCCATGGAAAGAAGTCATGACACAACGGCGGAAAGGGTTTGCCTCCGAGCGGCCCAAGATCGGCGGGGTGCTCGAAAAGGATTATGGGAGAAAAAAAACAACCTGAAGCGAAAGGATAAACCCCGGCGGCAAGAAAACCGTGCTGACCTCTCCAAGCAAGCTGGGGGGTACTTTGGCGCACGTAACAACGAGTTGTCTTTACTCACGGCGGCGGGGAGGTCCCATGATCCGCTTGGCGTCCAACAAAAATTGGTTTCTAGGCGCTTACGAAGGCTCTTTTGCCGGGCCTCTAAAGGTCCGATGGAGATCGCGGGCGCCGACCTTACTGGGGATCGAATGAGGGGTTCGATTACGTGGGTCTCCATCCAGCCAATTGGAGCGGACGCAGAAGTTGCCAAAAAAAAAAAATAACAGTAAAAATCACACACAAATGTTATACAAAAAAAAATAAAGGCTCGAACAGGCCTTTGCACGCATGACTGGTCGGAAACCAAGGAAAAAGTAACGCAGTTGGAACCATCGACCGTGAAGGAACAACCAGAACAATGCCTAATCGACGGGACGGAGTGGGAGCCGTCGCGAGCATGCTTCAAGGCGGGAGTATCGAGAGATTAGACGTGAGCAGACAATACGAGGTAATCTAGGGCGAAACAGGGGAGGGGCTTGACCTCCTGCTCAATCGCAATATGTTCCCCTCGTGTCAAGGCATTGGCTTTGAAAGCAATTCCGGAGAAAAAGAGCGCATGGGTCTTTAAAAGCGAACTTCTCTGTACTGGGGTGAGAGTCGGCGGAAACCTGGACGCTTTGCAAGGAGAAAGGGACCCGTTGATGACGTTTTCCTGATGTCAGGATCGAGACCCGAAATTCTAAAACCCGGCGGAAAACCCCAGCAAACCCACAACTAGGACCCCTGACGCGGCTAAACCGAAAGGAAAAGACCCTACGAACGGAGTACTGGGACGAATCTGAAGAGTGAGAAGAGAAACGACTAAGGAAATCAAAAAAAATCAGGCAGGCGGGGGAGTCCAGGGAAAAAACCCGGTAACTGGTGTTTGAAAACAGGCGTGGTCCAGGAGCTCGGGCGAACGCTAAAAATAGCAACATTTCGTTCTCACAGAAGGAGGGGCGAGCGAGGTAACGGCTGACCGAACCGCCGAGAAAATAAAAGGATACGGAGAGGGAGGTGAACGGCAGCGCCCGATTACGGAGTTTAGGAATAGGTTCGTCCGAACCCTGAAGCAGACGATCCATGCACCCTACGACATAGGGCGCTGGGTCCACGGCCTGGGCCGAGTGGGAACGAAGGAAGAGGAATATTGGGGGGGGGCCACAAGGTGAAGAGCCGCGGGCAAAGCCTAACCGGCTCTAGGTGATCAAAATGCTTCAATACGAAGGGAGGGCCGGACATATAAACCAAAAAACAGTGCCCAATGCATGGTCGCTAGTACCCCGGGCAACCGGGCGCTCTTCATCAGTCAGGCCCCTAGGGTAGTGTATGAAGAGGAGGAAACAGCGTCTCATGCGGTTGAGTCTACAAAGGAGGGCTGGACATAGGCAGAGGCGAAATACGGGAGATGGGAAATGGGGTAACCGCCACGAACAAGGAATCCTCCTATTCGTTGGTCAGAGTCGTCACGTAAGTCATGACCGGGCAGGGAAACTACCGAGGAGACGCAGGCCGCCCATGTCGAAAGCGCGCATCAAACTTACGATCCAGGGAAGGAGAAAATTTCAAAGGGGGGAGGGGTGAACACCGCCCTTCATGACAGATCACAACAGACTCCGGATTGCAGGGAAAGCTTAAAGACCAGTCCAAACGCGGGGGGGCGAAGGGGCAAAGATACGCAGCCCTGTCTTATATATAAGAGTCCGGGCACCTTAATGATTTGGACCCGATGACAAAAAGTAGAGAAGTTTTATGAGAAGTCGCCAAGACGCCACAAGTCGGGAAGAGCATGGCAATTCAACTCTTCAAGGAGACAATCAGAACTGCAAGAACCATCCTCGGTGGGGTTACGGACGGGACTGGGAACGTCTAAGCTCTCAGCAACTCAAAAACAACTTAGATGACAATATCTATATGGGGACGATCGGAAACTCTAAAAAGAAGGTCAAGAATACAGACACTAGATGGTTGTGCGGAGTATGAGCTTATACATTTCCAACTTTGCGCAGATGAACCTGGAAGTCTAATAGGGGGTCTTTAGTTCCTGATCATAAGGCTAAATTTCGGTGGGCTCTTGGTGAACAAATAAGGTTTGGGTTACTCACGGGATCTAGGGGTGGCGGACATAGATCAGTGTCCCAAAGGCAAAGGACTTTGCCTTAAAAGAAGACGGGGGGCTGCAATCGTTCGATGGGAGAGAAGTCGGTATTCACGCGGAATTGAAATCGTCGAAGGTTATTCGCGCGGATCGAGGGGGGTATTGGATGTAGAGGGATTCTAAAGTGGGCCGCGATCACGGGGGAGGAAGATCGTCGCATAATGCATGGTGGAAAGACGCTGGAGGAGAAAAGTATCTATGGCTAGCTGGTCAACAGCCGTCACCGATCGTCTTATCGATCGCAGGGGAAATCAACCTCGTAGTATAAAAGCAAAATGATCGTGACAGTGTGGGGGTCCGCGACACGACCGAGGGCTATTTTGATTGCCCCTTCTAATTTAGCGCCCGGGAGAGATCGCTAACCTCATGTGGGGGTGTTGGAGACGATTTACTACACGAAGTGGGTCTAGCAACTGGGGAGAAAAAAGAGAGGTAGACTGGCTGCCTAGGACATAATGGGTCGGCGTAAGGCAGAAATATGTCTGGAAGGTCATTGATTGGGGCTTCAACACTTGACTCTGAAAAATCAAGCCGATTGAACGTTGGCTACAGGGGGGGGGACGTCGCGACATAGAAACATTCAGGGGGGGATCGGGGACGTGAACCTAGTCGAGAAGATCGAGGGACACCCTAGTTTCTCTGTGGGTACAGAGGACTGTCAGCATAAACCGAACGACGCAGATTAAACGGAAGTTTTGTCGGCAAGGAGAGTGAGAAGCGGAGGGGCTGGCCGCAACGCAGTCGACACCAACGGTCAGGGGTAATGGAAGAAAGAATGATTTGGGGGGGTGTCACTGCGTAAAGGTCAATGGAACGACTATATCGTGAAATTGACTGTCAAGTGGGGGGCGTGGAGGATTAGGTCGCGCAGGGGCGCAGCTGGGGCTGCGGGTGTGCCGGCTAAAGGGACAAAACGGGGCGCCAGGAAAAAGAACGAGCGCCCGAACGAAGGACGGAGCGCGGCGAAAGAGACGGGGGTTGCAAAAAAGCGGAGAAAAGAACATCAGGAAAAAGGTTGCGGCGAGTGAAATTCAAACACCATGAGAGCTTGTGATATTAAAAATTGGGGGGGCATGAAATCATACGCCGGACTGGGGCATGAAGGGGCAACCTTAGGGGCGATAAAGGGAACGTTACTACGTCGATACGCTTCGGCTAGGAGTTAAACCGATAGTGACGAGAGGCTCGAAACAAAAATTCCGATGAAAAGCGTCTAAATTGAAAACGGGTAGGCATTGTCTAGTGGAGCATAACACAGGCATGGGGCTTTTCAGCTTCCCTGGGCTGAGGAGGAAAAGGACTTGAAACAGTCGTGGTGATACCAGTCTCCGGCACCAAGCGACACCTGCTAAAAGGGTTTCATTATACTAAAAAAAAGATAGAAAAAGAAAGATAAGTCATGTCAATCTTTGCAGGCTACGCAGAGATCACCAAATAAACCTGAGAGGAGGTACTCAAGCAGGCGATCGAAAAAAAGCGGGTTTCAACGCATTAACGACAGAGAGGGCAGGACGGATTCCAAAGAAAGTGGTTGTTGGGGAAAGCTACGGTAAACCATCTGGAGGAGGGATCGAAAGTGAAAAAAAAAAAGACGGGCTTGGCGGGGTCGGGTGTTGGTGGGAAAAATGGGGAAGATATCGTTTGGGGTAATCACCTACATCACAGGCATAAGCTACGAACTAAAGTGTGTCTAGTTGGCTGGAGGAGAACAAAGGCGGGGGCGGATGCTTCTTCAAAGGGGGAGGAAATGCGGGGGTCCCATCGGCCCTTGCATCAAGAGATGAAAGGGAATTTCAGGGTACAGCCGTTGAAGGTAGGCGGAGCGCCCAACGTCGTAGACGAAGACAGGAACGTTCGATTCAGATATATCCTACTATCGAAGAGACAATCTCTACCTTCGGCTCGGAATGAATGGGAGGGTGCAGCGTGGAAACGGGGCGTCGAAGATCCCTGTAAAAACGAGACGCAAAAGAGCTCTACGACAGGCGATAGCTGCACACAAGGGCCAGAGAAGGAAAAGGACGGGGGCGCTGCAGGACAGGGGGAGAGTCGCATAAGTCGGGACAGAACGCGAGCACCACTGTGCCGATCTGTCCATGATGAACGATACTCTCGACCGGGTGTGGACACGAGGCGTCTTTAGACCAAGACAAACGATGGGGAACTGAAGGGCAACATCAAAAGAGCCGAGACAACACAAGGGAACTACTGTGAAGAGAGGACCGCGCCGTTCTGGGCGGGAAAAAAAGCTTTGCAGCTGCGGGAAGCGTAGAAGAAAACGGAAAGGTCGAACTGTCAGGGGAGGAAATTATGGGGCGCCAGTATGCCGAGCGCGATTGGAGCTGGAGTACAGAATCCGGGGGGGATTCAGATGGGTTCCTCGACCCAGGTCCAAAAAACGAAAGGGACGACACAGTTGTAAAACTCCGGGGGTGGCAATCTGGAAAACGCCAGTCCAGAACCAACCGTCGCGGGGGGAGGGACGCAAAGGGAATCCGTGATGGGTCAGGTCACGACAGTGAACGGGAAGGATGTGGTGTCAGGCTGGGGGTTGGGGGGGGGGCCTATGAAAACCAAATGCCGGACAAGTATGCGGATCCGTTAGGGGAAAGAGTGCGAAAAGTAAGAAGCCTAGGGGAATCGGGGAGCGCGATGAAGGTACAAAACGACGCTAGAGATGTAGACCTAAAAAGTGGGAGGCGCAGAAAGCCGGACCGTGCAGTAAAAAAAACCTTATGAGATGGGGTCGAAGGTACCCCGGGAGAAGATTCGTGCCGATCGCAGAACACAACAAAGGGAGGATGAAAGCAAAGAAAGCGGATCGGGTCCCGTCGCTCGAACAATAACGGGAAAATGTTCCTTCGCTAAATAGGGACCTTGAGCGCGATCGAACAGGAAGATGGACGCAGGGCCGCCAGCCTATTGGGAAGAATCACACGAGGGCCGGCAGGGGGTTCGAGTCATCTGGGGAAGCTGACAGAAGGAGTATTCTAGCTGGTCTCTCAAATCTTATAACGGAGCCGGAAGGAAAATTGTGCAGGGGCCGGCAATTGCTGGTGGCCGCGAGAAAAAATCCTGAATAAACAGTCTTCCGAAAGCAAGGAGGGGGGGGCCTGAACGCCAGGGACACGTGTTCCATGGAGGTCAAGAGCCCGAAGATGGGTGGTGGGTTGCCTCTCATCGTGGATTGCAAAAAAGGGAATGAAACTTCTCGCAGTGGACCTGTCTGGGGGTCGGTGACGCAAGGGGGAAAGAATGGGTGGTTCACTCACGGAAAAAAATATAAATAAAATCCAGGCAGAGTTTATCGCCATGCCCGCGACCAACAGAGAATGTGTTAATCTTCCTGGTCGGAAACAGAAAATTGGCTGAAAGCCTCGGGGTTTTTTCCACCCAAGAAGAGAAGTGGAACAGTCGGGTTTTGAGCACGACGCTGATGAGCACGGGTCAGGAGCCAAGAGGGCTTGAACCTAATCGGGAACGAGAGGGGGGACCACGCAAGGATGATCAGACGCTGCAAGCATGGGGCGGGCAACCTTGTGATCGCGTGGAGGTTCTGGGACTTAGCGAAAATGTTGCAGGCGCCGTCTCGGGCTAGAGGCGTAATGAGCTTGCATGGCGCATGAGGGAATCTGAGTCTTCTCTGGGTAACATGTAGAGAAGTTCTACCCCGTCAGAGGGCTCTGGGTTCTTCAACACCTCCTGGAAGGGAATCTATCCAGCAGTAGAAGAATTTGTTTAGACGATGAGGGGTAATACGGCTATGGTCACAATGTCGAGGGCAAGCGGATCCTCGGCCGTTTTCTTGAGATTAAGTTCTTATGCCTGAGAGCACAGTCACATCTTACGGCTGTCAGCGGCGTACTAGGAAAACACCAAAGTCGAACGCAGAAAAAGCGACATCAAAGGGAGGGTGTTGGGGAAAGAAGAAATCGCCAGCGTGTCGCGTAGTGCGCCTAGGATGGCGTGTGACAACCCCTCTTCTACGTTCGTCACCTACAACCGAAATGCGGACAAGACAACGAGGAAATTTTACGCCCCGAAACGCAAACGGCTGGGGGCTCAGGGTCGGACAATCTGGAAGGGGCGGGGGGGGCGCCCCGCTAGCGAAATCGGGCGGACCATTAGGTGTTCAGCAGGAACTGGGTCGCTGGGGGGAAAACGCCGGCCGGGTGAGCTTGGGGAATCGAGGGCAACGTAGGCAATGACCTTTCGAAATGGGTCTAAAAGGAGGGGAGGAGCGCACGCTCGCAGGCTGGGGGCGCGGTCGAGTGGGATCAGGGTCCTCCCAAAAGGACATTGAGAGAGGGCGGTGCTCTCGACTCCGGGGGGCCTGTTCTTCACCTGACAAATTTGGCCGCGGGACTGGCTGAGAGATGCGCGGGGGGATAGAAATGGAACTAGCCTCCCAGGAGGGTTCTTAGGCGTAGGCTAATCGGATCAATGCTTCAGGCCAGGCTTCATCTACGTTATGGATGTACTTCGCGTCCGCTCATGTCGTACAGAAGGTTTCTCAAAACCTCTCGGGTCCGCAGCCCTTGCCGCAAGGGAATAGCTTGCCCTTCACGGTTGGAGAAAAGAAACAAAGAAAGCACAAGAGCGCATGGTATTGGAAACTGGTGTAGGTGGCTGGTATCGGAGCGGAACAAATCCCCGTGGACCCTGCTAAGGAGAGGATGACCGCTGTACGGCGCTGCCGGGATTTTCGTTGTATTCGACCCGAATTAAGACCGGTCTTAGTCCGGGCGCCCGCACCGCCGCGCAAAAGGCAGGGGAATAAGGACTCAACCGGCGGTTATTTCAGCAAAGGACGGTGCGTCTACTCCCGAACTCAACGCATCCTCACGTGACTAGGGGAATTATTGGAATCACGCTGTGGAACCAAGTCATACGAACTAACCGAGAATAATGAAGCATGCTTTGTCCATGGGGAAGGTCGCTGAACTGGGTGTTTGAGACAGTCTAAAAACGCCCTCCGAGCGCGCACAGAGGGGTGAAGAAGGAGGGTCTCGAGAGGGCGGGCGCGACGATTCAGAAACGCGCTGTACCCCAAGAAGAGAAATCGGGGGGCATCGTCGCAAACAGGGAGTTGACAGTCCGCATCTATCATGCATTTGTCGGCCTAATGCGCGACCCCAGGGCCTCCTCTCAATGGGACGGCCGGGGGGACAACTCGAAAGCACGGCCTGCTTGTTCTCTGTGAGGAGGGGGGTAGGAGACCTTCTTTGGGTTGACGCCCCTATCTAATGTCGTGGGCAAGACCTTGTGCTATCCGCCGACATTTAAATTAGGCCGAGGCACGGCAAATAGTGGCGATTAATTAAAATAAAAGAAGGAGGATAGACAATGCCGGGTGAGGACATAGTAGATACACCCATCCAGGAGGGGGCGCCGAATGACGCAACGGCGGAAGAAATTCGACGCGGAATCCATACCCTACACTAAAGTTCGTGGGGTAGAATCGTGAAAAACAAAGACGCAGCGGTTAGATTGCGAAAAATGTGGAGGGGAAAAAAAATGTGGCCAAAAAAAGGAAAAAGAGGGCTACAACCAAGCAAGAACACAATCAGGGTACTCTCTAAGCTCGGATCTGTTGACTGATTGTCCCCCGCAAAAAAAGATCGCCAGATTACTTTGACTCAAAATAGGGTCAACTAGCCTCAGTCCTCATTTTTCAAAATCCTGAAGAGGCGAGAAACTAAACCAAAGTCGCCAGACTCCATAAGAAGATGAGAGATCGCCGGGAGAAGACGTCTAATAGAGGGTCACGCCTCTGGGGCATGGAAGCGGACTCTGTCACACTCATTCTCTACTATTGCCGCACCGGAAGTTAGGAACCTGGCTCTGAACTGATTTTTGGGGAGATCGAGGGCGATCCCTATCGGGCTTTCCTTTTTGCACCGTCATCAACCGGAGCTTATGGGGGACAAGCTGGAAACAGGAAGGTCGGGGAATGGGGTTAAAGAAGGACGTCCAGCCCCAATTTTCTCTGGCAGGGAATAATGTCCGGAAAACAGTGCTCTCATTGAGGAAAAAGCCGAATGATATGAACCAAATGGAGGGGGAAAACTTAAAAAAAGGGTATCAAAAAAATTTCACTCTTAGTAAATATAGAGCAAAAAACACGATATTAGAAAAAGAGAGGGGAGCTTTCAAGCTCACGGGAAAAACGGATCCATAAGAAAACACTGAAAAGGGTTTTCATGCCTAGGAATTGGGGCGGGAGTAGCCCGGCTGAAGTTTGGCAAAAAAAGAAAACCAAAATATCACCGGCACGGAACAGTGGGGAGGAGTGCGGTCAAGGAAATTCTAAACCGTGGGTGAACGCGGGTGCCCAATTAATGGAGGCCGGGGGACAAGGATAATCAAAGGAGGGGAGCGTCATAAAGGATCTGAGAATGGGATCTTGGGCCTTTAAACTTGACGGGCGGCGGAGAATTGTGGTTAGAAGCCGGAGGGCACGCCAGGGGCTGGTTAAAAAGTGGGATGGGGTCTCCACGAGGCTTTATCTAGGGGGGTGTCGAGTAGAGACGTGGGGGAAGCTGGGATGAAAACATCTTCTCATTAGTATGGGAAAGACGAGTTAAAGGGGGCGATCTGGGGGGTTAGCTGCAAGGGAGAAAACAAGGCGCCAACAAAAAAGATAGAAGAGTCTCCAAGTGTACTCTACAAGGACGATCGAAAAGAAAATGACGTGCTTTGAAAAAGAAGATGGCCGGGGGAACCACCGATTGGTCTTTGGGGGAGGATTTCCCGAAGTTTCTAACCTGGTAGTACGGAGGAACTCATGTCCGTGTTGTGGGTTTCTGAAGGGAGTTCCTAATCATGTGGTGGGTTTTTTTTTGGGGTTGGGGGGTTTGTGGGTTGGTTTTGGGGGGAGTGAATCATAAGTTTTGGACAAATCGAAGCAGAGTCGCGTCGGTCAATAGATCCTTCTTGCACGGCCTCGAAACCCCGTATTCCCCCCTTCTCTCTTTGCTCCCCCTCCAAAACCCAAGGGGCCAGATACCCTCGCTCTGCTGGCCTCTTTCATTTGGTCTCCATTAAGGGGCTTTCCGGGGGAGCAGGCTCAAGTCCGGTCCTAGATATGAAGTGGTCCGGGATTTAGCTCTGTGAATCCGAATACGATCGGAAAAAGGACGCGAGAAAACAGGTTTCTCTCAGTGAGTAGCAATGGGAAAAATCGCGCGCCGCCACACTAATTGGGGGAAGGCCGATGCGGAGCGGGCCGCAAACTAGGGGGGGGGCAGCACGAACGACCAGTAAGTGTCCGGAAAGGAAACGCTCTTGGCTTTAAAATATTCGCAGCTAGGTAACACCAAGAAAAGAAGTCGAATAACTTGGCACTTGGGATGGAAGGTAGGGGATTTCTTAGGGGCGGGGCTGTTTCAGGAGTAGGGGGTAGGTGGGTGATGTTTTGTTCCGGGCCGAGGTGAAGGTGAGTCTCCTGAAGCCATAAGAGGAATCAGACCAATCCTTTCAACTAGCGGGTCAGAGTCCCATAAGCGGCGTTTGCAACGATCAAAGAAAGCAGCTCTGAGGAAGGGGCAAATACACAGGGTCTTTCGGTGTCTCTTCCAGTTTGAACTGAGGTCATGGTGAAAACTGCATCAAGGTAAGGAGTTGACATGTTAATGAGCGCAGTTCGAATTTCCGTAAGATAGTCTAGATGGGATTTCAAAGACGCGATAGTGAACCGCAACGAAATGACGAGAGACTCGCACATGACAGACAGGTGGGGGTTAGCCGGGAGAATGGGTCCGGGGGGGGTAATACAGTCGATTCAAAAATGGGCGTGAATTGAAAAAGGACGGGCGGAGAGAGAAAGCAAAGAAACATGGCTTGCTTGCAGGCGCAAGCAACAACCTCGAACACCGCGGCCACATTGTGCCGAGGGGGAGGAGGGTAGATCCGAATAACTAAAATAAGTTTGGCGAGCACCCAGCATCTTGCCACGGAAGAAGTCGCAAGGGAGGAATCAACCTCAGAAGCGCCGAGGCGGGCGGTTAATTAGAAAGGCAAGAGGGACAAGAATGGGGTACGCCCCGATGCGATCAGATGAGGGTGCTAGAATAGAGCTTAGGCCAGAAGAAGTGCACTAGGGACCATGAGACGTCACCAACGCGTCGGGCGGAGAAAAGGAAAGCCGGGATGGAAGGGGAATGGGGGGTAGAAGGTGACGAAGGGAGGTCGTGGGTGGTCCACACCTACCAATCATGAAAACGACGAATAACGCGGGGAGAATTGAAAAGATGCAAAAACACCCTTCTTTCGGATGCGTATTCACGAGGGAATGGGTTTCCTCCAGCGGTATCCTCAGCAATAATAGAGGGAAATGAGAAAGCATCGATGAAGAAAGGTCGTAGTCCAGGATCAGAAAGGTATACGCTTGTGGAAGAGCATAAAAAAGGAATAAGTATGGTCGAGGAAAGGGGTAGGGACTAGAGGTGCGGGGAGAAAATAAGAAGGGGAAGATTTAAACCATAAGCAAGAAGAGCACGACGCCGTATACCTGCAGCAGAAAAGAGATCAGAATAAGGGACTTGACGGAACTTCATGAAGTCGGCTAAACGAGTCACAAAGGGGCCTATGTCCAGGATGCCATAGCGTTAACGAATTCCCGGTGGCGGCAGGTTCTTGACTTTTAGGAGAAATACTATGGAGCGAGAACTAAGCACACAGAGCAGGATAAAGGAAAAATGACAGAAACGTGTCACGCCGAAGTAAGTATGGAGGGGGGAAGTTTCGCAAGACGAAGTGGCCCGAACAGGGGAAAGTCAAATGAGCAGGTCAGATGGGTCGAGCGTGGCGCCAATGGGATATGCGATGAAAAGAAGTACCCGTGTGCAAGAAATAACAGAGGTTCCCCCGTGGAGAAATACCCGAAAACAAGTGAAATGCCGGTGGGCAAGGGAGGGCACTCCCTGAGGGAAATAAGGCGCAATTAAAAGTGAGGGAGGGAACGGAAGGTTATAAGGGTTTGGGGTGAAAGAAGGGGATTTCAGAAGAATTGAAAAACTTGAAGGAATGTGGACTCCGAGGCCACCAGCGCCACATGCCGGAAAAACGACACGAGACGGCGGAAGCCTCGGCCCGGGCGAGCGATAATCCGGCGGGCGGCAGCGAGATAGGGGGAAAAAACCAAATGCGAGAGGATTTTGTTAATGGAAAAGAGTCTTGAAGAAAACTCTGCGCGATAGGGCGAGGGAGGAAAAAATGGGGGGGAACGGGTCCCACCGGGAGTTGCGGGGAAGGGATCTCACAAAAAAAAAAGTTAGGTGAAAGAGATGGGAAGATCTCGAATCAAGGCGCGGGTTACAATTCGCCGAAGGAAAAGGACCTAAGCCTCTATGCACTGCCGCGTCGCGATGGGGGCCGCTCTCCTAGGGGGAAGGAACGCGAGGGGCCGGCTGGTGGGGTCAAAGGTAAAAGATCGCGCTGCCGTCTACGCGTGAGTCACCCCTGAGGAAAACGGGGGACCCGCGGGTAGGTCACGGCAATGGAGGTTTTGCTGGCGGACCAAATGAAAATAACTTTCTCCTGAAGAGCGCGGAAAGGAAAAAACTAAGGAAGTCCAGGGGAAAAAGGGCTCGCCCGATTTGCGGGTTTGGATCCATGGGTCCTGCGTGGAGGTGTCAACCCCAAGGTGAAAAGAAGCACAGATTCAGCCGTGCTACAAACGGGTTAAACTCTGTAGGGCTCAAAAACGGGTTCGAAAGACGGTCAAATAGATGGAATCGGACCAATGCAAACGGCACCATCAATGCAATAGGATTACGCTGACCTTTCGGCAGCTACTACATCGAGATTGCGATAAAATGGGGGGGTGACTCAAACAAACCACAGAACTAACTGCGAGATGTTGAACACTCAGTCGTAGTTGTTCTGGCTAGACGCTGATGCAAAGGTAGGCGACAACATCTTGGAGGTGGTCGGATACATCTGGGCGGAAAGAAAGGGCCGGAAAGACTAAGGGAAGAAATGGGAAGATCGGGAAAAAGTGGACAGGGCTGAGAAAAAGATGGGGGTATGAGGCTATCGGTTGAGGTGAGAGGAATCTGGACGGACGTGCAGGGCTGCTGCGGGGGTTGCGAGCTAGAGACTCGCGGCGTCTCGTGCCTGTCGGAGATCTACGAACGGGGGAAAACCGCGGCTTACCTCCTTCAAGGCCGCGGAAAGAGGGAAAAAAAATTTTTCGCTGCGAGAAGAGGCTATCATCCGAAGCGGGAACCGGACGGATACCGGGGAAGTTGCAGGGAGGCAGGGAACGTTCGAAAAGAGGGGCTACAGAGAATCCATGTCAGTAGGGCCGCCCTGAGGGAGTACGCTGAGGGGAACCCCAAATTCCTCAGAAATAAGAAAGAAGCGCGACAAATAGGAATTGTTGGGGATAGCAAGCGACAACGGGCCGACAGGACCTTGCTCCTGCATTATGAATGGGAGGGAGAACAACAAACTTCTAACTCTTCAACCAGGAGAAAAAAGACCTGAAGGGCAAGTAAAGTGCTGAAAGTGAAAGGCCCGATCTTGAAATGGACGCTCCGGTCCTTTGCTACCAAACAAGATTCTGGAGGGAATCCGGCTTTAGAAACCTCAGGAAATGCGCGGCAAAAGAATGGTGTGGAGAGCGTAGTGAAGGGAAGCGGTAAAACGACCTTCCCGGAAAACTGGCTGTCGCGTGCGCCGGAAGGCTGAAAAGGAGATGGGGGCACTGATGTTCTCTTCTAGGGGCTATAGCTCAATGCTGGGAGCGGCTGGTAGAGGCCGGGAGATGTAGAAAAGGGTGGAGGAGCGGTCCTGCGAGGGAAGAAGGGAAGGGGGACGACCTACAGCCATTTGCCGAAACGGGATTATAAGAAAGTATAAAGGCACTCTCCCGTACGGGGAAAGGGGTGACGCCGTCCGGATCGGTAGTAGCTGCTCTTTAGAAGATCGCGGCGAGGACAAAAATCGGTCAAAAGAAAGGAGAGTAACGCATGCTCCAACAAGGACAACGGCCCTTCCGAGGCACGTTTGGGATGTTCGATCAAAGGAAGAACAAGACGCATTGAACTCGCAATGAGTTGCTGGTGATCGCTGCGGTGGCGTCAAAGACTCGAAGGCCCTCGAAATTGGCCGGACTGCAGTCGCGCTAAAGGGTGCTGGGGAAGGGCGAAAGATCTAACCGCGGCGGAAGAAACACTCAAAAAACCAAAAACAGGAGCCCCTGGAAAATGCCACGGAAGCTACCGAGCTCCCTTCCACGAAAAAGTAGGAAGGGGACTTGCTCGGTTACCGACATAAGAAAAAAAGCAAAAAAGGGATAACGGTGGGAGACGCCGGCTTACAGGAACTGGGGGGTAGAAAAATCGTCTCTTGGACCTCTCGAAGGTCGAAAGCTCACCGGCTCACCACTTCGTTATTCGTCAGCGATGTCTGCTCTAGGGGATGAAAAGGATGTTACCTCAAATGAAAAGATTCAGAGTCGTCAGACTCCTATTTTCAAACAGCCTGAGACTATGGGGACTGCACTAGACCCTTAAAAGACCTCACCCTAGGCCCTCGGCGCGTTCCTCAATCCTGAGTGTTTTTTAAGTCATCTCAAAGTAAGAGTAGCTATGGGTCAAGGGACGGGGGGTGAAAAGGCACGCTATCATCTCTAAGGCCGCTATTAAAATGGGACGCTAGACAAGGGAGAAAAAGGGACATCGTCACCCCCCCAGGAAGAGGGTAGACGCGGCCAGGGTATCTAAATTCGAGACGACTTTCACCAGACACTACGAGGTGGGGCACGGGAATCTGCAACAGAAAGATAAGCGGTGAAAAAAAAGAAGAAAGAAGGCTAAGAAAATGGCCGGAGAACAGTATTCTTGGGCCGGCTTCGCTCCCATCCCGACCCATATGGGCCTAATATAAGTTGGCAAAAGTCGGGAAATAGTTCAGCCGACGCTGTTTAAAAAGGGCCGATCTGCCCAAAACACCGGGACGTCCTAAATAGCCATGGACAAAAAATCGAACTAAGTCCCGGACGAGCGTGAAAGAAAAGTCACGGTGGAAAAACAGCAAGGCACCTTATCACAAACCATATCGGGGAGTTGGAAGCAAGGATGATTGGGTCCAATAATAATTTGTATTCGCAGTATCGTGAAGATAGCTCCCGATATGGCCATTAACCTGGCCAATGCACCTTTCAAGATTGGGGAACAGCTTGAAATCATGCTCTATTTGATGAAGGAGAGAAAAATAAAATAACCCAAAATGTGCTCGAAATGTTAGAAAAATAAGGGCCTCCTGGACTCGGAAGGGATACTAAAAGAGGATACGCATGAAACATACTTATGTTCGAAAGGGGTCGGACGGGAAAGGTTAA
>Ga0179593_1691266_pt1 | contig 22608 bp, 26 predicted proteins | sample CZODoug2_1_08_16_FD_185931 | JGI IMG/M metagenome (GOLD analysis project Ga0179593, IMG submission 185931) | Vadose zone soil fungal communities from Angelo Coast Range Reserve, California, USA - CZODoug2_1_08_16fungal (PacBio error correction) | ecosystem: Environmental > Terrestrial > Soil >...
GCGAGTCACGTGCGGTCGCCGGCTCTGAACAGTAGGTACAGCGGACGGCCACCGCCAGATCAACGACGAGCAAGAGAAAGGGACGAAACCTCTAAATTGATGGGGTTAAAAGCTTCAGTCTTCCGAGTATGGGGGGGGGTCATCAAGAAGGTGCCTAAGGAGGGCCAGATGAGGAGGGAGGATAGAATCCAGGGGGAGAATTATCATTACCATCCGGGTCAGAAGGTAAAGGACGGTACGGAGTTCGAGTCCAGCAAAAAGGGGGAAAAAATGGCCAAAGTAAAATAAGAAAAAACCCGTAGCGGGGGAATGACAACTGCGATTCCAGAAATAAGGAAAATCCTGGTCTAGGGTTGGATGAGGGATTAAGGGGGGGGGAGGTGGGGAAAAAAAAAGGAGAACGAACTAAAGCCAGGAATAGCGAGGCCGGTAGGGGATGTCAAATGTTTTTTTTTCGGCCTATAATAAACAGGTCTCCGTGTCAAACTCCTTAAGAGGGAGGGGGGGAAGGACGTCATGGACCTATACCGGTGGTTGTGGGTCAGGAATACAGTGGCTCGTGTAAGGAAACACATCAGACAGGCGGAAAATTAAGAATCACTTCACCCACCTAAGTGGTATGAACTGGCGTTAAGTGACAAACAGGGGGAGAGGGGAAAGGTAAAGCAGTATAAACGGGGGTCGGGCTACTACTATCCTAGAATGAACTCCTGAGGTGTGAGGGACGCCAGGAGGAGACGGATACGACTCTTTCTTTCACCAAGGGAAGGGGGGGGATCGCGTGTCTTGGGGGGAAGCGAACATAGTTAGAGACCAGCGGGCTAAATCAAGGAGAACTAATGCACTGGGGGTCATCTCGAAGCGTGTCTACCTAAAAGGGGTCTGGGCACGGATATAAAAGTGAAACCCCGCCCTCAGGCATTTGAGTATGTCGATGCATCTTGGGGAGACTTGAAGAGTAAGGGGGGATACCCTTTCAAGGGGTGTCTGAGAGTCGATCAAAAGAAGTTCATAGGGAAGTAACTTTATGACGGTGATCACAATATTCCTATTGGGAAATGTGGGCTCCAACCTGGGAAAGGGGGCCAAGCTGAGATAGGACGACCATGAGTAAACAGTCGAACAAAAAAAATTCCCTTCCAGGCGCCTCTAAAAAGAATCGTGAAGTAGAGAAAAAGCGGGGGCGGAAAGAAAAGAATGAAGCATGTAGGAGAGGTTGAGGAAAGGCTCTCATCACGTGGTGGGGGGGGCGGCCCTCTGGGGAACTAAACCTTTTGGATCAGAAAAGACTTGAGTGCAAAAGTGTGGGCCCATCGTCCTCTGGGGGCGGAGCGGGGGGGCGATAGGGGAAAAGGAGGGAGTTCGATGTGCAGGAGTGGTAAACCCGTAACTTGAGATGTATAAATCTATAAATCGGGAAGAGTCAAAAGAGTCCCAGGTATCATAAAGGTCACCTGATCGAGGGAAGTTGATGACATCGAAAGATAAGAGCCAACAGAGAGTGTGATCCGATTACAGCGATTTCAAAAGGGGGGAAGTAGCATTCAAAGATTCGTATGGTACGAGGTACCTCTCGGACGGCAATAACTTTAATACTTCCGTACTGAAAGTAACGTCAACCAATGAAATAGGTGGTGTGGGAGGGGAAAGGTGGGAAGAGAAGAGTGTCAACAGGAAAGTCACATAAAGGGAAGCTATGATACCGTGAAAACTGTAGGCATTCCTTACAAAAACGCGATAACAAAAACCATCTCTACGCAGAATTGGGCTTTGGGGGAGACTGCTTCGTCGAAGTTCTCAGAAGAATAGGTAAGTACCGGGCAGCGAGATAAGAACCCTAATCACGGGAGCAGGAAGGCAGGGAGGGAGGGAAAGATATTACTATGTTAGGCACGGAATGAGGGCGAAAGGTGAGAGAAGGGAACCAGGGGGGGGGAAACAATCTCTATAATTATAATCCTGCGAGCCGGAGTGGAACAGAGCTCGAAGAGCAGAGATTGAAATCGACGATGAGAAACTTAAGGGGTCGTTATGCAAAAAAGGAGTGGTTTAACATTGATCGTGCCGGTGGTGAGGTGAGGGCGTACAGAAGGGGAAGGAAAGCTTTACGGGCAAGCGTGCCGAAGAGACTCGAAAAGCGGGAGTAGGCGGGGCAGAATTGTTGATGAGAGGGCATTGGAAGAATGATAAAGATGAGCATCGAATCCAAGAACAATCTTTGAGCGGTCCGGGTCACCAACTCAAGGACATCAAAGGAGTTATGAACGCGAATGGCAAAGCTTTTATTCTAGAATAGGGGTGCAAAAGGCGGGTACCACCGTCAGCTCTCCGCAGCATTCACAGGCAAAGAAAAGCCGCATTACAACGCCTTCGGGGGCCGCGAAATGTAAACAGGAAGAATGCCTCTCGCCTGCTCAAGCGGGGAAAGGAAGAGAAGCACGTGGTGGCAGCCGCAAGGTAGCTGGAGGGAGGGAGCCTCTGGGCGGCAGGCAGCATCAAGCCTGTAATACGGAGGAGGAAAGAAGGATGGGGGCATCTCAACGGCCTAGAACTTTAAAGGGCATGGACTACAAACTAACCATAGAAGTAAGACTCTACCAGGACGGGTTCGTAGAAGTTTTTAGACAGGGTTGGGGAGAACAAGGAGGACTGGTCTATTCCCAATGCTAGAATCCTTGCAAAGAAGGCTGGGGGAAGTGTGGAAGGACACAAACGGGAACTGGGCTTACCTTGCCGTCACCTCGCTAGCGATGTCAAAATAGGAAAACCCGTATAGGGACAGTCTGGATTGGGCTTGGTCGACGACTAAAGTACCTGGGGAAGGGGGTGGGGTGCCTATCCATTCGGAGGCTTAAAAAGGATTTAGTACATCACCTCGGGGGAGCACCCTGCGGAAACCCGCAGAACGGGAATCGGGTCACCCCATAACATGACAAGAATAGAAGGACCCTCAATGTGGTGGAGGGAGGGTTGGGGTCGGAGAAGGATGTGCCTGTATATTAAGGAAGATCAAAAAGCAAAGGCTTAAAAGAAGAGATCGTCGCGGGGCGAGACTAGGGGGTAAATAGGGAGGTCGCGCTATCCGGGTTATGGCGAAGAGGGCGCAGGATCGTCAAACCATTCCTTTTGGACCATCTGGATCTGGCGGGTACACTACCAGGGGGGAAGGGTTGATTAACTGGGCGACGTTAGAATAGGGTGCGGGGGTGCGGGAATTCGGCAAGGTTGGATGGGCGCCCCGAAGGGTCGCCCAAGAAGGAGGGAACCATCCAGACGGATCCCGGTCCTCTATCATGAAAAACAGGGGCAGGAAGTTGTCGGGTCACTTTCAAGCATGAGATGGGTAAATGGGGGGGCCCCTAGCTGCAACTGGGAGAAACAAGGCGGCCAAAGCGCGACCAGAAAAAATTGTTTGTTTCTACTTGAAGCAACGAACAACGTTCTTAACGTTCAGAGGAAAAGGGGGCATTTGTACGTAAAGGGATAGCGTCAATAGATCTTGCGCAAATCGCCTTCCTCACGGAGGAGCTGGAGTTTTACGATGGGACAAGGGCGGCGGCGGGCTCGAACGGGCTGCAGAAACGCAGGGAAAAAGCCAGGGGCGGGGGACATACATGTGGCGGGGTAGGGCCGTATTAATCAGAGGTGGGAGGGGGAGAAGGATCGTATTCTAAGTCCTACGCGCTTGTAAGGCCTTCTCCTTGTTTGCCGCTGGGACGACGGATTGAGAAGTACGGTGGTCTTGCGTTACGAGTACGGTCGTATTGAAACAGTGGGGATCTCTTTAGGGATGGTTATATGGGGGGGGAATGTTCACGGATGCGCGCAAGTGTCGGAGGATAAATAAAAAGACTCCGAGTACCGAGTGAAATCAACAAAAGGGGGGGGAAAGGCACCACCGTATATCCGGCGTAGAAGATCTGCAAGGTTGAAGAGAACCTCCTTCAATCGGATGTGGGGAGGGGTGTGCGAAAAGGAGGAAGAGAGAGGAGTCAGGAAACGGGACAACTCACGCCAGGGGGGAGGCCGGCTAGGGAGGGTAAGGGGTTTCCATGGCAAAGTAGGGTCGGGTGCTGACGAAAAAACTGGAGAAGGACCACCCGAGTGCTCGTTGGTTCAAGGAAGGACAAGCCTGCTGGCCTGCGAGCTAGTCGTCCTACTCGGGCGCTTGCAGGAGGTGGGTTGTTCTATACTGCTTCTGGAGGGGGTGTGATGTGATAATAAGGGGAGGGGCGGCCTCCCCGGGCCGGGTGTAGGTCACCTTCTGCATAAAGGTAGAGAGTACGCTAGTATAAGTGCCAAGGCCGGTTATGGAGAAGCAGAGAAAGGCGAAGTGATGTCTGCGAGGAGGGAGGTTAAGGAACGGGGGGGGGGATTCCTTGAACGAGGGGTTCCCAAGGCGCAGTTTCCAAGGGGACAGAAGGTAAACTGAGTGTGGGATGTTTTCGGGGAACTCCCGACCCGCCTGGGGAATAGGAGAACGAGTGGGACTTGGAAGTTCGACGCAAATTCAATCTATTAGATTGATATGTGCAGTCTTATCTTCACCGAAAATCAAAGCTGGATACGACGGGACAGGTCGCATAGGGGCTCCGAGGAAAGAAGAACGAGAGGTTTTTTAGGATGTGCCGTCCAGGGAAAATTAGCCACTTTTCTGTAAAGGTGCTTGAAGCGATTAGGGAGTAGGCCAGTGAAGGAAGGAAGGGAGCGCCTTTCTTGGGAGAAGGTTCTTGGTAGTGGGAAAGGACTTTAGCCTCAACCGTAATCCGTAGTCGAGCATAGGAGGGAAAGGGAAGCAGAGGAGGTTTGCCTCCGGGTCGGAGAATGCTTCCGCACTCGGGCCTGGGAAATGGATGCTCCGAAGGGAAAGAGCAGGATACTTTGCGGCCATGGTCCGACCACAAGAGGCCCTAATATATCCAAGAAAGGTGGGGTGAAATTATTCTGCGGAACGGCGCTGAACGTGCGGATGGGGGTTAATATTTTATAGGTGGTCTTCAGAGTGAACTGCGGGGCCAAGTCTGTTGGATAAGTTCGACGGGTAGAGGAAGGGAAAGGGGGATGACCCCCGAGTGTATGAGAACACAGAGGGCTTAATCCACTTCCAGACATAAGGAAATGGGAAAAAATAACCGGGGGGGAGGGGGAAAACAGAGTCGACTCGACCTTAAGGCTGATAACAGGGAGAAAAGCATGGAGAGAAGGGGAGGAATGACACAGCCGCGGCTCAAAAGATATGGGGTGGTAGGATCCGCTGAAATGGAATTGGTCTCCTTTCCGAGACCGATGGATGTCGCAAGAGAAATGGGAAGGTGATAAAATTCCGGCAGCGGGGGGGGTGTGGCACGTGAGTATGTCGACGCTAGGGTTCAAAGGGCCAAGCGCGTCGAACGCCCCTGGATTGAAAGAAGAAGTCACAAAATAAGGGGGGGGACCGGTGACTACCTATAGTAGGTGCCTGCAGGCGTGACCCGTAAGACCACCTTAAGCTATCGCCGGTCGGGAGAGGACGGATGATGTGGGAGAGGTCTGGAGGCTCCCTCTTGTTAACTGTGTTCTTACACTCTATTGGTCGAATTCGCGTGGTTTGGATTTAAGTGGGGGGGAGAGATGGAACGTTTTGCCAGCACGTTTTATGTTTCAGGATACGAAGATAGAAGTAGTTGGCAGGCACCAGGGAATGGGCGTGCTGCTGTCCTCTGAGACGTCTCCTGGCCGTTTGCTACAAACGGAAAGGTGAGTCTAGCTTATACATAAAGAAAAAGTGGGACCGGGGAGGGAAGTTGAGGCCGTGGGGGGGCTTACAAGAATAGAAAAAAGGGAGAGAGGGATGTAAATCATGTGTAGGATCTTGTCCAGTAATAAAACCAAAAAAAAATTATCAATCATTAGAAATAAGGGCTGGGCTGTAATACGGTTGAGGGGAAGAAGGAAAGGGGAGGAGTCGTTGCAGGAGAGCGAGTAATGTGGGAGTGAAATCGGGAAAATGAGGGAATAAATAAACGGAGGAAAAAAGAAAGAGCACGAGATCAAGTAGAGGTGTATGGTGGGCTGCTGGGAATCAGTCACACCTAAGTCTGAGTGAGACTTCGGAGGGAGAACAAGAAGTACCTTTCTCTCATCCGGGGGTAGACATGAAAAAAAGGGAATGTGGAATGGGGGGATACAGCTTGTAGTCGGGGGGGCAGGGTGCTAAAAAAAGCTGCAAGGTTGAAAGATCCTTGTACTGGAGGTAAGGGCTTCCTTGGCGAAAAAAGAAAGAGGTAGCGGGGACAGGGAAGGGGAGCGGATCGGGTTCACGTGGGGATCAGAATAGGATCTCGGGATAATCGAGCAAGAAACAACAACGAGGAGGGAGTATATTGAGACAGGGGAATCTGGGTCCTCCGATAACTCGACACTGTACTCAGCCGGCAAGCGAGGGGCACGTACAGGGGGAAGCTTAAGAAGGGAAAACGGGCGAAGTAGGAAAAGGAGGAAGTCAGCGGCCAAAGAAAAGAGATTCGGGTGCAAGGATCTCCATGCCGAGAGGTTAGCACAAAATTATTATCGATAGCGAAACAATATGAGGCATAACATCCCCGTCGAACGAGGGGGGGAACCCGACTTCCCCTGAGAAAAAAGGGTCCATCAATAAAGGGAGGGGAACCCAATCCTAGGAGTCATTGAGGACAGGAGAAGTTGCGTGAAAAAGAGAGAAAATTTCTTAGCTGCACGAGCCAATACATTAGAGAGAGGGGGTCCACAACTACATAAGGGAGTTCTATAAAGAAAATAGAAAAGACAACCGGTGGTGGTTGGGGACGTCGACGTAGGGGGTATCCCAAAAAAGTAAAAAAAAAGCTTCGGTAAACAAAAGAATACACTCGAGAGGGGAAACGAAGAGTGAGGGGGGAGGGTACACAGCTAAAAGAGGGGGACCGGTTACATCAACGTTGGGGTGGAGAGCTGTGCCAACTGCCGGGTCAGAGGACTGGCACCTGAAAAGGGAAATGGGTACGGAACAAAATGGGAAGGGAATAGGGGAGTTAGCTTTAACCTTTCACAAAGGAAGAAAAAGTGGGAAATCATCGAAGAAGGGGGGAGCTAGTATGCCGATAAGTCGCTCAGGGGGCGGTGACGCGCGGAGAATTACTCCGAATACGGCGTCAACCAAGGAAATTGGCTCTTCAAGAAAAAGTGACTCCTAACGGAAGAGATATTTGGCCTAAGGCAAGGTGGGGGAAATTTTAGGTCTAAAGAAATAAAGGGCTCCCAAACAGGGGGGTGAAGAGGGAGAAGGGATGATCTCTCGGAAACAAGAAGAACTATGAGGGTGATAGAGGCGCAAAGATCTCAAAAAATAAAAAAGGATACCAAAAGGGAAAGAATTGTACCGATAAGTCTCTGGATGAAGGGGAAAATCGGGTCGTTAAGAACGCACGTTCAAGAAGAAAAAGGGATTTGGGCCCCGGTCGCAAGAGTGGTTACACATAAGGGTAGGACTGGGGGGGGGGTTATAGTAACCTTGGGGTTGAGATAAACAATTGAAGGTTCTCAGATAATACACCAAACGATCTAAAAAAATCATCAAAAAAAAAACAAGGTTGGTACTGGCTAAAAGTTTCCTCTTTTCAACATCGGAATGGGTCGACCGGGAGGTGAAGAAGGTAAAGAGCGTTGTCCAACGAGCTGTTAGTAGGACTAGCCGAGTGAGAAATCCTATCAGACCGGACCTGAGCCGGGAAGAAGGAGGAAGGGGGGCTCCATGTCTAAGAACAAGAGGTAAAGGAGAAGGGAAAAATTCTGAAGAAGATGTTGAGGGCTCCGGGGGGTGTGGGTGGATGGGACAGTAAGAGCCTAATTTGGAGGGAGTCGGAGACATAAAGAGCAGAAGGGATGGATAAGACGAGGGGATAGAATTTCCTAGTCGCTTGACCTCTTGAGAAAAGGAAGGGGGGGTAGCGCAAGTCTGGTAGGATGAAAGATGGGAAGGAAGAGGGGGAGATTCTATCACCCAGAGGAAGTCGCGTCACTGGGAAAAGGGAGGGAAGAACCAGTAGATAACTGCGTGGAATAAGACCTAATAGACCGTTTAGAAAAGGGGTGGATGGTAGAAATAGCACCAGCGCCTCAACAGGGAACGGTATAATCGAGTAAAGCAGGGGGGGAAAGAAACGTGAGAAATTCTTCGTGCTGCTGGGCTCTATGGGTACGGTACTATAAATCAAACTAAGAAGATAGCAGTGAAAGCAAATGACTTGAAGGTAGGGTCTTCGTTCAACGGGAACACCATCTAGTTCAGGACTCCTATGTATGGGGATGGACCATAGGAGTAGGATATTGTTTAGTGGGAAGCTAGGGGGGGGTCAAGAAGATCAAAGAAGGGAGATGTGTAAAAAAAAGAGGGACGATTTAGACCGTTAACATTGACCGGTTCAAGGAGAGAGTAAAAAAAAAAAGTTCACCAATTTACAGCCATCTATCGGGAAAAGAGTGGGTCGGGGGGGGGGGGGGGGGAGGGAGGCGCATGCTCACTTCCGGCAACTGGGGAAGGGAGGGGGGGAATATTAGGGAAAGACAGGGATAGAGAAGAAGTAGTAGAAAAACGTTAGATCAGTCTGCCGCGGGGGGGAGGGGCTCTAGGGACTAGCTGGAGCATAATACAGTACTAAGAGAAGGGAAGGGGAAGAAAAAGGGGAAAAAAGGGGGGGGAAAAAAGAGGGCAAGCAGTTCTAATAAAATTAGAAAAAAAAGAGGAGGGAATAGTAGTTTATCTCTATCTAAAATGTAACCGTGAGGGCATCGAGGGCAAGATAGGTTCTGACCAGAAGAGGGGGGCTGTGGCTGACCTTTCGGAATGTGAAGGTTTAGGTGACTGAATGGGGGAAAATCGAACGTCGTGGCTGGAAATGCCGGAAATGAAAAGGTGTTCAACAATATGTGTGCATTAAGAATTATAGCAAAACGTAGTGGAAAAACTAGCCATTCGGCCAGATTCGTAAAAGATGGAGCGTAAAGAAAAGTGCTGAAAGGGGAGGGAGGAAATGTGTGGAAGTCCCTTTGGGTGGATTGTCTTAATAACTTCAAGGGGGAGAAAGCAAAGAGTTCAATTAATCTACTCATCTCCAAGAGAACTTGGGCATCTTGAAGAGTCACTGGGAATAAAAGAAGTGGGGCACCCAATCGAGCTGGTCGTCAAGGAAAGGAAAAAGTCGCGGAAAAGTCAAAACCACCGGTTCGACGCTTGGAAAAACCGAGTGTCCGGGAAGAAGAGGGGCATGAGCATTCTCTAGCGCGAGGAGGAAGGAAAGTAATCTTTAAGGCCTTAGAAAGGCCAAAAGATCCTGGAGGCCGCGAAGCGCGGGTGAAAAGGTCATGATTCTCCTATCTGCTGTCAATCCGGAGGAAGCCACGAGAAATGGCCTTAAGGGATAGCGAGAACGCAGAAGATCATCCAATCCTTTCTGGGGACGAGGTGCTTCGCGATAAGAGGACCCCATGTGGAAGGGGGGGAAAGGGGGGAAGGGTAAGACGCGCCATCAGGAACGCGACCCGTTCCTATAACTGTTTGGAAAGGGAAGAAATTGAAAAACCCAGTGTGCACTCCTCAAGGACGACCCCGTTGAAAATCTGGTCCCACTCCAAAACGCTTGAAGGGAAAGACCTCACCTACTGGAAGAAGGGGAGGGGGGGGGGGAAGGATAACTGTACCCTGATGCTAGTATGAAGGTAGGATGGGTCTCTGTCGTTTAAAAAATAAAGAACCTCACATCGCGGGAAAGAAAGGGAAAAGATCGGGGGGGGAGATAAAACACTTATAAAGTCACCTATCAGTACACCACGCTAATGGAGCCTCATACACATCGCGAGGGGTATGAGAGTGGAAAAGGGGGAAAACCTCAGGACATTGAGAAGAGCTAAGCTCCCCCTCACTACTTCTATGTATTTGTAAATGGAATCGTGCCTAAGTGAAACTAATAGGGTAACCGGGGGAGTTAGAAAAGAAGAGATCGTCTCTTCGGAGGAACCATCCTCCTCTCCTTAGGATGTAGGCGGAGTAAGGGTAGAGGAGAGGGGGATGTGGGAAGAGAAGGGGGAGAAGATGAGATCTTTCATGTTCTGGATGTACACAGTGTAGCTAAAAATGGGGGGGGTCTTTGATGGGGGATCCGGGGGAAAGCAAGAGCGCTGTGAGGGTCGGGGTCACCTTGAAATGCATTGTCTTCCAATTTCAACGGGAGAAGAGTCAAGGGGGAAAAAAGGAAGGGGGAGAAAAGCAAAGGCCGCGGGGGGGTGCCTAAAGCGAGCATAATGAAGGGGGGTTAGTAGGGACGGAGAAATCGTCGGGAAAAAAGGGTTGAAAATCAGAAACCCGCGCTGAGGACGGGGATCTTCTGGCGGTGAACAAAAGGAAAAAAAAGTATTGTGAAGGGGAGGAAAGACAAGGTGTGTACCCTAACGGACTTGAACAGGGGGCGCGCATGAAACCCCATTTGCTATAAAAGACAGTGGGGAAAAGACGGCCTCATGAAAAAGAAATGCGTAGGTCTTCTGTGTGCTGCAAGGGGAGAGAGGTACCTCTCTGCGAGTGTCGGACGCGTCCCTTCGAAGCGGCGCATCTATCGGCTGGGAAAAAGGACCGTATGTGATGAGGTCATTATAGCGAACCACGCGCGTAAAACTCAAAGTTCCCTGGGAGGAATTGGACTTTAGGGAGGGTAGTCAAGGCTGGGGGGTGGACGTTAGCTGGGTCTTATAAGGGGAAGCTTTGCTCGCCGCGTAACTGGGGTGACTGGAAAGTGGAGGAAAGGGGGGTGAATGTCACGATGTCAAGAAGATCTTTATATTTCTTCGAGAGCTAAGAGAGGGTCATGGGAAATAAATAAGAAAAAGGAAGGGGACCATCAGGGACCGGTTGACGCGTATGAAGGACTGCTGGATTGCGCCTGGCGTTTCGAGTCTGGGAAGGAAAAGACCATTCGGGGAGAGTTTAACCTGTCAAGGCGAGCGGAAGGGAGAAAAGAGGGATATGTAAAAAAAATCCAGCGCCTAAAAGGCGTCCCGAGAGGGTCTGCCTGCTCATAGCTTGGACGGGCACCAGTGGGTCGGAGGGAAGAGCTTTGAGTGAAATCGACACGGTCCTGGGGACTTAGGGCAAGTGTAGGGCAGCTTCAAGTCCAAAGAAAGAAAATGGGGGGGAAAGAAAACGGGGCTTGAAGGAACTGAGTTCTGTAGCGCTATTATTTAAAAGCCGGGAGAGGTGGATTCGGGAAGAGGGGCAGAAACTAGCTGCTGATCGGGCACACCTTGAAGAGCTGCCTAAAGAAGATAAGAAAGGTTTCCAGAGTTGGAATGGGAAAAAAAGTCGCTTGAAAATACTGTGTAAGTAGGAAAAGACAGGTCAGTGGGCGTCCCGGGGATCTTAAGCCGGAAAGGAGCGTTGGGCATGTTAGAGGAAAAATAAAAAAAGAAAAGCCGCAAACCTCGAATGGTGCCTCTCTGCTTCGGGAAGGGGAAGTTCTGGACCGAAAGGGGTACTAAAAGGGGGAGGACGGAGGAAACTTCAAGACCGAATTCCTATAGGTCCGCGTACGGACCGAGAAAAGCCATCTACGGGTCCCTATGATCGCTGTACTCGAGACCAAACTTGGGGTTGGGTTAATGGTTAATAAGTCAGCAAGGGGGGCACGTTCTGATTTGCAGAGGAGAGGTCCGATGAGGAAGAAGACCTTTTTCCTGTGAAAAATAGGGGAAACGCAAGACCGATCGTCAGAAAAGAGGGGGGCTAATTTGAAGAAGGAGCTGCACGCTATCACTTCAAGCTGGGCGTTATCAGGCGACCACCCAGTGGTAGGGGTGCCAAGGGCACCAGAAACAAGAGGAAGAAGATGATCCTGCTGAATTCTAAGGCAAGTTGAGGCGCGTGCGCTACTTTTGGTGAGGGTTATAGGGGGACTGGCCTAAGCCTCCGACAAGGTGGGGAATGGGCGAATAAAAAAAGCCAGAGGGGGGGGAACCTCAAGAATCAAGTAGTTGTTGACCCCGACTTTTTAGGGAAGAACCCTTGAAAGGGGGATATAAAAGAAACCGGAAGTAAAAAAAAAGGAGAGGAAAACACCTGGTAAGGGAAGATAGCCTTGCCGCCCGGATTAATCTAGGAGATGGGCAATCGGTTCGCCGGGGTATGGTGAGCGTGTATGAAGAGGAATTCCATCTGGGGTCGGAAAAAAAAGGGGGGGACACCAAACCTCCTGACAGTTAGATCCTCAAATCGCCCCTCAAGAACCCTTCAAGAGGACGAGGGGTAGCTGACCGGAGGCTGCGCTATTGGACTCCTCGGGTAGGTCCCAGCGTCGTCGAAGGTGAGGTGTTTGGATAACGGAGTGATTGCGACAGAAGGAGCCGGGTGAAAAAAGAAAAAAAGTAAGTGCGGCCGCCTCTTATTTAAATCGAAGGGGGAGGACACTGAAGGGGGAAAAAGAAAGACCAACACCGTGCCTTCCGAGTCTTTTTGTTGGGGGGAGAAACGGGATGGGGGGATTCGTGAATGAAGATGGGGACCTCAGAGAATATCACTTGCCGTGTCATTATAATGTCTTTAGTAAACTGACTGTCTATTGGTCTTACTTCAAGAGGAAAATTGATGGACGACCCCACTGGATGCCACCAGCTCCCGCCTGGAGACAGCCGGGTTATCTTCTTGTAGAGAACGCGGGAAAGGAAAACGCAAGAAGGGACAAAGTCTGCTTCTTCCCTGGGAGAAAAAAGGGAAGGGCTTAGGGGGGAGGGAGGGAAAAGAGATCGGGTCGAGTCTCAAGCTCCTTTCTAAATCCAGGGAAAGAGCGCGACAAAAGGGGAGTAGGAAAAGGAGAAAAAGGATAATTCGGATCGTCACGGCTTTCAATGAGAAAAAGGGATCGTCACGCATCCCGCAGATCTCTCCCAGTACAGATGACTACCGAGTGGGGGGCATGAAAAGGTCAGGGGGAAACAGGTGATAAAGCAGATCTCCATGGAGAGGAAAAACGAAGCGATTTTAGCGTGTCGAAAGGACATCACCTGTCGGCGTAATTAAGGGAAAGTGAAAGAAACCATCCTCGCCAAATAAAGGGGACACTACATATGACTTGCGAGGGGGCCAAAGAAAAACGACTAAAAATCGGGGAAAAAAAAGATCTACTTCTCTCACCTGTGTTGGGGGGGAGTCGACGCTTCACTAAGTAGAAAAGGTCAGTCTACGGGCGTAAGGTGGTGTCATTGAAACTACGCCAAATCTTCAAGTAAGGACAAAAAATTCACAAAGCAGGGAAAAATCAGGGAACCAGTTCACCGATGAAGACCATAAAGGAGACGTCAACTACGACCGAGAATCTCAAGGGGTCTTGACCGCGCAGGAGGGAAACTCAAGTCGAAAAAAAAAAAGGAGGTTGAGCGCGTCATAAAATGGTCCGACCAGATGGGCCGGGCGAGAGGAAGAGAGACCCATACTTCTACCGCTGCCGAGAAGAACATATCGCCGCATACTTCGGCGCACGATAAGACCAAGAGTGCAAGGGTGATCAAGGGGGGACATCGGTGGCCGTCCGGTGGAGAAAACTTCCAGGAAAAGAACGGATCGCAAACCGCCGGTGGGGGGAAATTCCCAACTACTGACTGGACCGGAAGACAGGTGGGGAAATCGGAGAGCAGCGATCGAGCGGTAGGCGGAAAAAAAAAGGGGGGGGGGGAAAAGGAAAAAAGCAGTCCTCAAGCAGTCGATTCGTACCTAAGCTTACCCATTCGGCTAGCAAAAGTGGACGGAAGAGGGGAAAAAGAACTTGAAGGCGGGAAGGAAGAGTTAACGCGCGGAGGGGAAAAAAAATGGATCGAGAATCGAGATCGCCCAGCTTGGACAGATACGAGGCAATTCGATACCCCCAAGGAAGAAAAGACGAAACAAGCTGAAGCCTCATAACTCGCATCAGAAAAGAAAAAGGGGAAACGTGGGAAAGGGTTGGCAAAGCATAACCCAACCAGGGGGCTTTTCGATTACAAAGGCAATGGGAGTCGGAGGCGCGGGCACTCGCGGGGTACGGAACGAGGACCTCTCGGCCCGTTCGCGAAGGAAGGAAGGAGAAGGAGGGTTACGCCAAAGAGGAAGGAAGGAGGGAACTAGCGTTTTAGCAAGGCAACTCAACTACCGCGATGGACGAGGGAAATGGTGAAAGAACCGGGCAAAGAGGATCACAGGAAACAGATCTCGTCAAGAGGGGGGTCAGGGTGGGACTAAGTCGCCCTGCTCCGCCTTCAAGGGGAAACGGGGGGGTATCCATCAAGCAGAGAAAAAAAAGAGCCAAAAGGGGGGGGCCCTCCGGCAGAGAGAGGGAGGATCAATCATCATCAGAAAAACCTGGCAAACAAGCAGGGGAAAAAAGGGTCCGCGGCAGACTTCATCAGGTCCTACTAATGACATAAAAACATAGAAAAAAGCAAATCAAAAATCGCTCGGTCTATGGGGTGTGAAAATGAAGGGAAATTTCTGAATCGCACGTAGGATTAGCAAAGGAAGATTGCTCTCGATACCGGTGGTCGTTGAACGAAGAAGGAGAGTATCGCGTATTCATGAGAAGCAATTTGGGAAAAAAGAAGGAAACATAAAAAAAACTCATTAACATCCCCAGATGAAAGAGAAAAAAAATCCAGTTATCGCTCCAGCTAACGTGCAACTTCGCGAGGTCTCCCCGAAAACAAAAATGCGAAGGACAGGACGCGAAGAGGGGGGGAAGCATGAAAAAAATCTCCTCCCTCCGCCTAGATCGCCTGAGCCCATGCGGTTCGCAGCAAAGACAGGGCTCAGGAAGCGGGGAAGGCCACGAAAGAAACAGATAAAACCCTCGATGAAGAGGCAGGGACCGCTACCCGAAAAAAAAGACCATTTTCTGAGGAGAGACAACTTTCCAGAAACGTTGGGGACAGGAGACAACGGGGAAAGAGCAGCCGACCCCAAAGTTGCAGCGCTGGTCTCTAGAAAAGAATCTAGGAGGGCACCTCCTCGCACAAAAGGAAAGGAGAGCCGATTCTGGCTGTGTCGGCTGGCAAAAGATGGGTAAAGGGGGACCGGGGCCACAGCGAGACCAGAGGGACATGAAGAAAGAAAAAAAAAAGATAAAGGGCCCGCACTCAGGGGAAAACAGGAAATTACTAAGAGAGTGCACTACGATATGGAAAAGGGGAAAATCTATAGAAAAAAAAAAACAGTGAGTATTAAAAGAAGAGACATCGGAGACAGAACATCTCACCGCCGTAAGGAAAAGGTGAGGATCTTCTTCCGGGAGGAAGAATTTATTTGAAAAAATTCTGGCGTCCGTTGGGGAGGGGAACAGTCGAGGGGGTCACGAAAGAGGGAGCAGTATTGCGGGAGAAAACGTGCCTGGAGTTGAAAAGTCTCCCAGGTCAAAGGGAAAAAGGGCGGCGCTCCTTAACTCGCAGAGAGGAGGGGGCCGTGTCCGGGAAAGGGTGAAGACGGTGGAGGGTCGAGAAAGACCAGCGGGAAACGTGGTCGCTTGCAGAACGAGAAACCCTCACAGGGGGGGGAAAGGAATGCCCAAACGTTCTGGAAGGGACTCTCTTCCAAATGGGGAATGGGCGTGAAAAAAAGAAGCCGCCTAGTCCTCACGAGTGGGGAGTTTGGGCGAGGGGCCGCTGAAGAGATAGGGAGGGGAGGGAGGATCCTCGTTAGCGAGGAGTCTTCAGTAAATGAGGATCAGCTGGAAGAACGGGAGCATTGAAATGATCCTCTTCTCCTGTTCCGGAGGGAAGGGACCTTGATGGGAAAAGAAAGGGGGGGTTTTCAGAGACTACAAGATTGTGGACTCTATCTCGGTGGGTAAATTCGAGCTGGGAAGGGGTTATAAACTATGCTCTGCAAGTTGGAGATGGGGAGGGGGGAACCCGGAAGGGGAGTTTTGAACCCGGCCCGTCCGAAAAACCTTTATAGAAGGGACAGAAGGAAAAACCACGGGACGGAGATGGTCAGCTCTTGTTTCCAAAACAGAGGGAGAAGAAGTCGAGTAGTCTCGAAGTTTTGCAGCTGATCTTTACGCAGAGGATATGAAGGAACGCGATGAACAGGGCAGTTTGTTGCGATCAAGGAGCTGGGAGCAGAGAGGGAAAGGAAGGGGCCGGAGGCCTCTGCAAAGATAGTGAAAAAGTCTGCAAAAGATGATCTACGATATGGATTAAAGGGAGGATGCAACTACTATGCCACCCGAACCTCTGCGATAGGGGGCGTTGGGGGAGAAGGTCATAGGGGGAGGGGGGGAAAGGATGCAGTCCCCTAAGCCGAGTAGGTCTCTTGCTTTGACTCCCATTAATAAGGGACCCTTCTGGATTGCAATTATTATGGTGAATTTACAACGATCAGCAGCAGGGCGGGAAGGAATAGTCCTCGTAAGTGCATCCCAAAAGGAGGAAAGACCGCATACAAGGGAAAAGGGAGGGAGAGGGCTGAATCACGAAAGCCGGGGTTTTGGATATTTTTGGGGAATATCCATTTAAGCCCGGGAGGGAAATCTAGGAGGTCAGGAAAGAGAGAAAACTACTCGATCTCCTTCTTTTCATGGGGAGAGAGTAACAAGAGAAGGGGGGATTTCTTCTCATGGGCGGTCGTTCAGGTCAAAGGGGGGAAAAACTAGGGAGGCGTTGAGAGGAGGACGAATCTCCGCCTTCCACCGTGTAAAAGGAGACACAGGATGAAAAGAGCAGCTGTCTGCGAAATACAGGCGCTTCTTGGGCAGGACGGCAAGTATGTGTAGGGAAAAATGGTCGTCTCGAAGAATACCTCCTTGGACCGTCGCAGAAAAAGGGGGAACCAAAAGGGGGCACGTAAGTTGGAAAAAGGAGTTGTCGATAATCTAACCTGAACGGGTTCAGGATCCACAAGAAAAAAAAAAAAACAGAGGAGAGAATTGACGAGGGCGGGAGCTTCGCAAGAGGAGAGGGAAAGGGGGGAAAATGGCGAGTTCGGGTCTAGTTGAAGTCGAGGGAGTTGGAAAGCCTGGGAAAACCCCCTATGTACTCTCGCGAGGGTGGGGGGAAAAGAGGAGACCCTCGGGCACGACAAAGGGGTAGAATTCGCCCTATCCAGAAAATGAGGTGCTGAGGAGAGTTTCGGGGGAACTGGGGGAAGAAGATCCGGGTGAAGGTGTCCCGGGGGGGGGCCAGCAACGTAAAATGGTTGCAGACCGACGCCCGGAGGGGATCAAAAAAAAAGGAGGATGCGTGAGGCGTAGTTGACCTCGGGGCGTAACTTGAAACAAGCCGACCGGTCCCAAGGGAGAGGTACCTGGCCTAAAGAACCTGTTACCTTTTATCATGTCCTTCGGAAGACAAAAAATTAAGGCAAAGAGGGGGGGGCCTGGGAAGGGGGGGAAGGAAGGTCGGGAGGAGAGGCTAGGGGCACTTCCCCGGTCACTTCCGGAGGATGACTGCGGCGAAAAAGAAAGATTAGAGAAAAAAGAGACCGGGCTCATCGGGTGCTTCGGGGGGAAAATCCTCTGGGGTCCCTGACGCCCGGGCCACATCTTTCGAAAGAGGGGAAGGGGTAGAGGTAAGGATAATGGCGAGAATCGCGTCGAGTTCAATCATAAGACGGGGGGAGAAAAAAGGAAGAGGGAAAGACTCTAAACACAAACGGAGGGAGAAAAAAAGGCTCAGAAGGATAGGTCGGACTTCAAGCGGAGCAAACCAGAAAAAGCTCTTCTCAAGGAAAAGAGGAAACCTAGTGTCATCGGCTCAGAGGCCACAGCGGGTAATCATAAAGACTCCGGACCGGATTAGTCGTGGATGGGAATACAAAGGGGTGGATTCGGAGTTCTAAACTTAGAGAAGAGACTGAAAATCGACAGTCCAAGAACTCAAGACGCCTATGACAACACCTGCCATATTTAATGCTCCGGGCGGCCAAAGATAAAACTAAAAGAGGCGTCAAGCATAGTAACCAGTCACCCGGGGTTGGGGGAAGGAGGGGGTTACCAGAAAAAAACCCCCTTCTTCCAGAACACCTGTCGATTTCACTACGCGCAGCTAAGCCGTGGTGCTGGGGGGAAGGTCGCTTCGGTCTGCAAAGACGTGCTTGGCCAAGGAGCACCACCATCACAAGAGAGGGAAGGGAACCCTATTGAGGCATGAAAGCATCTCAACCAAGCATCGAGGCAAGGTGGAGAGATAAAGGACAAGAGAGGGAATCCCAAGTTGTAGCGCGATCAGGGGGGGGTAAAGGAAGGGTGCGTAAAAAGAAAGAGACCTGATCTACTCGAAGACTCCGATCGCAATGACGCTGCTTCGAGAACGAAAGACTGCCAAGTTATCTATCAGCTGTTGGAGTGCAGGGGGGGGTAAGGGAAAAGAGGGGGTAGATGGAGGGGGGTGGTGGGGGGGACAGCAAACCGGGAGAGACAAAAAAGAATTATGTCCAGGGGGGGAGAAGGAAAGGAGGTTCAATCTTTCATTCAAAAGAAAGAGCGGGTCTTCTGATAGACACCATATCCCATCACTCCGACCATCAGAGAAAAAAGATTATGCAGACAGCAGTAATTCGGGCTCATCCCGTGGCGGGAAGAGGGGAAAAACTTGTGGGGGGGGGAGGGGAAAGACTGGCTTGAACGCACGCATAGGGACTACTACATTAACTATAGCTCAAGGTAGCGGCGAGTTCAAGTCGATCACCCAGGAAAGGCGCTCGAGTACAGCTGAATACCAAGAAAGGAATAATCAAAAAGGAAAAGGGGGAGGGAACTTCCAACAAGCATCCCCCACAAGGACGGTACTCGTTTACAGCTACTTCAAAAATTAAGGAGCGCGATGGACCTCTCGGCCTAGAGTGAAGAGGGGAGGCATGGAGAAAACGAAAATGGAAAATCGCAGAATCGGGGTTTGTGGAATAATCAACGCTCTAACTACTCGACTTGAAGGGGAAGGGTCGGACTGAGGAAAAAAAAGAGAAACCGATCCCCGAAAATCTATCGAAAAGTGGGGGGGGAAAACTTTTGGGCCACGCTCCGCCAGGAAAAGGGGGGCCAAAGACTTCGATAGTGCAGCATATCACTAAACAGGAAAAACAAAAGGAGGGTCTTAGAAAAAGAAGAGGAAAAAAACAACCCTTTAACAATTTCAATCCGAAGAGAGTCAAAAGAGAGCATACCGCCGTCAGTGCTCTGACGAAAGAGTCAAAAAAAGAGGAAGCGCGAAAAATAAGGTCGCCTCGCCGGGTGGCAGGGGAGTACTTGGTCAAGGAGCCGAGGAGCAGAAATCAGTCCTTCAGCGCGATCCCGGGGGGGGCGGGTACGGGCAACTACCACTATATTTCTCGACGCCAATAGACAAGGAAGGGAAATGTGACCGAAAAAAGAAGTGAAAAGACCAAAGTCAAAAAAAAGAGGGTCTGAGAACCTACGTAAACCACCTGGGCCGTTACACACAGAAAAAGTCAGAAAAAGGGAAGGGGAAAATACTCGTGGGGACATCTAAATAGAAGGAAGAAACAAAGAAAGGTGACGACGACTCTCTATCCGTCCCGCTTTGACCTGAGGAAACGCAAAAAAACAACGAGAGGAGGAACGAAAAAAAACCGCATCCAAAGACTGCGTACGAGTCTCACAAGACCAAAGGGCTTCTACTCGAAGATCTTGCTACCCCTTGAAAATAATGGGCTGGAACAAGGGACAACCATGGGAGGGGAGGGCTCAATCAATCCCCGTTTAGGCTCTTTACAGCTCCAGATACTCCGCTACCTGGAAATGCATCAAAAAAATGGAAGGCTCTATTACCCGAGAGACGAGGATTGGGGTGCGGCTGGGCCTAATGCGTGGGAAAGGGGGGGGTTCCGGGGGGGAAAGAGAGACATATGAGGAAAAGGGGGATACCAGACACATCCACCGAGTGGGGACCCGATCATAATCAAGGGTCCCTCATTACAGGTGAAGAAAGAAGAGAGACATGCGGACCCAGGACTGCGAGGATATGGTGGGGAGGGAAAGGAACTATCGAAGAAAGACAAAAAGTCAGGAGAGATTCATCGAGCCTGTCCTCGCCGTCAAGTGAGGGGAGGGGAGAGGACGAGCTCGTACGGAAGACTGGGGGGGGGCCATGATCTTGATGTTCTGTGAGGAAAGAATTATTATAGGGGAGAGGCCGATACTGTTAGCAGATGGGGTCACCTTTGATTCTGGGAAAAACGCACAGCCTAAAGCCCATCGGCTCTCCGGTACTAGAGCATCGAAGAAAGTTTCCTTAAGTGGAAAGGGGGGGGGGGGATGACGATAAAACCAGCGTCTGCAACGGGGGGTTACCCCCCGTGGTGTTGGTGCGCCCCCGGGGGGGGGGCAAGGGGTCCCGAAATGGAACGGGTCTCTCTTGAACGGAAGTACGAAAGGGGAAAAAAAAAAAAGGGGAGGCCGAAGGGGAGGAGGGTTGTCTGCGGGGACTCTCTTCCTAGCGGCGGAGGGAAAGGGAAGAAAAGTCTCGCGAGGCTGTCAAAAGGGATCGATCATTCAGGACGGAAATCGTCGCTGCCGCGCTGGGAAGGGGGGCAGTGTTCCTTTTCCGGGGAGCGTAAAGGGGGCAAAGAAACATCTTTAGAATCAAAGTGGTGCTGTTGCATCGGGGGGGATGACAGGGCAGGAAAGGAGAGGACTTGACGGAGAAAAGCTTCACGGGGGTAGTGCACGGGAATAAAAAAAGTGATCGCCGCGTATAATGGGGCATTCTGCTTCCGCCTGAGGGGGCGGGCCGGTGTAGACCATCCGCTGTGTGAAAAAAGCGTGAAGAGGCTTCTTTCATCTGAGGAATGTGCCTCTGGGGGCACTCGGTCAGAAAAAGAGGCAGGCTTAAGCTCGGAGAAATCCTTCGCGTTGAAAGGTTTGGGGGGCGGGGAAGACTACTGTGGGAGAACGTCGAGAAAGTAAAAAGGCACGAGGGCTCAAAAAGCTGCGGGATGTCGAAGGGAACTAGGGAGAAGAAAGGCGTTAGCAGGGGCACAACCAGACACCAGGAGGGGAGAGAAAAAAGATTGTAGGGAGGAAGATTCTGAAAGTAGTTCAAAAAAGTCCCAAATCTTCAAGCCGATTTAAGGGGTGGCAAGTTGTCTAAAAAATCCGTACACTCTGGGGAATCGGGCGATGCCTTCGTTGAGTTTTAATTACTGTCATGACGCGAAGGAAGCAAACGTCAGGATGGCCAAAGGTACTAGGCGAGCAACCGAAGACGACTAATTTCTGGAGGAGGGAGAAAAAAAGAGAGAGCACGAAAAAGATGGTGTCGAGAGAATTCCACTTTACTCTTCGGGCATGAGTTGGAAAAGCAGGCTATTAAATCTGCCCGCTAGGAAAGAGGTACCTTTGGGGGGAGGGGGGATCGCCTATCTGAGGACGACCATCTTGTAGGACCTTACTAGAAGGCGCACTCCGAGAGCGGGAAAGCTGTCGTTCTCTCAGAGAAAACTGGGGGAAGGAAGGCGCCCCCCAGAGAAAGAAGAAAGGAGAAAATCTTGGCCCAGACGTAACTGAGGGCTCGGCGGTCAGTAGTGGGAGCATGGTCCGGTGAAAAAAAGAAAAGGTGAACGGAAAAAAGGGCCCATGGGACCACCTAGGAGACGTCTCCCACTAACATAAAGTTGTGATGGCAGGGGGCGGGGGTTGGTCAGATCTCGCCCTTGAACCGGGGATCTCCGGGAAAAGGAAAACGCAAACGTGCAAAAAAAAAAAACCCAACCAAACAACACAAAAAAAAAAAAAAAAAAAGACAACCTCACCTTGAAGAAGGGACGGGGTTCGGGAAGGGGGAAAAAAAAGAGAGGCAGGGAAGCAGCTTCGCCTTGTAGAAGGATAGGATCTCTGTCGGCAGGGGGAGGAAAAAAAGTTTTCACTCGCTAAAAAACTGGGCGACCGAGTCGAAGTCTGCGAAGTAACAAGAACACGGGCTGAAGAAAGATATATCTGACGTCTGTCTCCTGACTGTTTCGCCAGGGGACTCGCGGGTGAAGGTTGTGAGCCGTGGCCACACGGGAAGGGGGGAAAAAGACTCTCCAGGGGGGGGACCAGAAACACCTGCCTCCAAAAAACTAAGACGGGAAAAGTAGTAAATCGTTATTAAGCAAAGGGGGTCTACCTCCAACAGAAAACATGTTGAGAAAGGAAAGAGGAAGACACGAGAAGGTTCGTTGAGGGAAAAGTTAAAGAGGAGGGGGCCCGACACAAAAGATAGCACTGCCCATCTCGGGCAGATAATCGTCTGAGGATATGCTCATGTTCACTGAAGGAAACCGTGAAGGTTGTACTGGAGAATAACTTATGCCAAAGCCGCGAAAAAGAAAAGGCAGGAGACGTTTCTTGAGAATTGATGAGAACGAGGAAAAAAGGGGGTCAGGATGGCACTTTAGGGGGAAAGTTGACGGATGCGCATGCACTATAGTTCGGGGGGGGACAGAAAATGCGAACTCGAACGAATCTCTAGATCGAAAAGAGACAACAACACCACGGGGAAAGATATGATCCGATGCGATAGGGACAGACGGCAAGCTTATTCGGGACGCTAGACGACATCCAAGCAAGTACCATCTGAAGAAAAGCGAGTGAATCGCTTCAGCGCCAC
>Ga0179593_1522986_pt1 | contig 22607 bp, 24 predicted proteins | sample CZODoug2_1_08_16_FD_185931 | JGI IMG/M metagenome (GOLD analysis project Ga0179593, IMG submission 185931) | Vadose zone soil fungal communities from Angelo Coast Range Reserve, California, USA - CZODoug2_1_08_16fungal (PacBio error correction) | ecosystem: Environmental > Terrestrial > Soil >...
AAGTCATAAGGGGCTGTAGGTGGTGCGTAAAAGAAAAAGTTCCCAGTCAAAAGCGGGGGGAGGGAAGACTACGAGGGACACAATGGCGACCAAACGAAAGGGGTCCGGAAACAAAACACGATAGCAATCAAGTAAAAAACACATGAAGTGAGTGTCACTGACTTACAACGATCTTTGTAAGACTAACACTAGTCCCAATTCATTTTTCAGAAACGTAGGGCGGGGGGCGTGGCCGTGTGGATCGCCGGCCATGGGACGGGGGGGTGGGGAGAAAAAAAAAGAGAAGTCTCGAAGGACAGAACAAGGGAAAGAGGCCCGCTGCCAGAGAACCTACGAACGGGTGGGGCGCGGCATTCGCCGCAGAGAGGCAGAGAATAAATGGAAAAGGGGAAAGTGATCACTTCCCACAAAGAGCACAGCAGGGGTGAAAGACCGCTCACTAGACGGGCCTAAAAGAACACTGGGACGGAAATCAAGCGAGAAAACCGACGGTGTGGGAGGGGAGACACTCTGGGCAAAATATTTGGGGGCAAAAAAAAGAGTCGTGGTTAAAGGGTCATCACAGAACACCGGCTAACGATCGAGAGGGAAAAAAAGCGCACCAACTCACCAGTGGGGTTCGAAGGATTAACTGACCACGAGATCGCTTGGAAGACAGAAAAAGCCAAAAAAAGGGCACTGGGATCAAAAGGAGGGGGGAGGGAGCTCTACCAGACTATCGAACTCATCATAAAAAGGGGAGGGGGCTAAATAGCGGCATTAAGGGGAAAAAAAAAAATATCAATCACGAAGGGAAAAGGAAACGAGCATCCGCGAAAAAAGAATTAGATTAATGCAGGTCGGGTTTATTAAGAAGGAAAGAAACTTACGGGAAAATGGAAAGCTTCTCTAAAAATGAAACTAAGCCGGACACGCTAGTGCCAGGGGAGAGAAAGGGACCCATAAAAGAAATACACAAAAGGAAGACGAATGTTGAAGGGGGAACCCCGTTCAAAACTGGTTCAAAAGAACTCAAAGACGCCAGACACAATTTTGCAAAATCCCTAGGGAAAGAAGAAAAAAAAAGATACGGGGGCGGTGCAATAACTGTGTAGGATGGCCTCGAAAGAACCGCTGTGGACACTGGAATGTTGGTAAGAAAAGCATAATGGGGGGAAGAAGACAAAACATAGAGAAAAGAGGGGGTGCCGACTTCGGAAAAGAACGGACAGAAGGAAGGGCAAAAGGAAGGAGGAAAGACGAGGAATGTCACCTTAAATTCGAGGAATGTCATATTCGCAATGAGGGGGGAAGACAAAGGCAAGAATGGGTAGGTCGAAATAAAGATCAAAGGGGCGGGAGGTCAGGGGGGGTACGGAAGGGTCGAAGAGCCAACACGTGCAAAGGTTGGCACAAGCAGGACAGTGCTGTTCCTTTGGGCAGGAAAAGACGGAGTACAACTCAAAGGAAAGGGGTGATGAATGGGGAGGTTCCTTCAGACCAGCGAGGCGACCACAGACGGGGGGCGAACAGGGTAAAAGGACATCGCGCTATCAAATTTAGAGCTATCAGGGCCGAATATAGTCTTGGAGCAACATGAAAAAGCCCACCTGTGAAGCGCGGTTCACGCTTGATGCAGAGATTAGATTTATACCGAAAAAGGCACGAAAAAAAAGGCGCAAGACCCGCACAAATGCTTAGAAAGGTCCGGGGGTGCATAGCTAAAGCCGTGTGCTCAAGACCCATGCTGTGGATAAAGTAAATATTTCCCGGAAGAATCGTTGATGTGGCATGAAATTTTGCCCCGCGGCCTAATTGCACTGAAGGGGAGATGGGAAACATCCGGGGGGGGGGGACATTGCGACATGGCGGACCATGGAGGTCTTTAAGAAGAAACAAAGGTTGCGAGTGGGCAGGGACTTGGAGGGACTGGAAAGGCCAACAAGACTTTAAGTTGCAAATGTCCCTAAATTGTTAAAAACGAGATAAAAGGACGGCGAAAGCAAGGGACGACACCAGAAAGAGCGAATTGCAAAGAAAACCAATCCAAGCGAACCAGAAAAGGCCCGCTGCACTCCTAGGGAACCGGAGGAAACTTTCAGTGGGGTGGTGCGAGGGGGCCGTTACACGATGTTCGACGAGAGAAAAGAACTCAGAAAAAAAGGAAAGGGGCTCAAAACCTGGGACAAGAGTAAGACCGGGCGGCCAAAGGAGAGAGGCCTATAAAGGAAAAAAAGACGGATTCAGGGGGAGGTTCGTGGAAAGTAGAGCTAGGCCAAATGCCAAAAAGGGTGGACTGCCTCAAAAAAAATAATTGAAAATGAGGGACCCCGCGAGATCCCAACGGAAACATCAAGTGATTGATTCTCTGGAAAGAACCAACGTGCGTTGGAGGGGGGGAAGATGATAAGAGGTGGCAAACGCGAGGAGGGTAAACGGACATGAAAAAGGGATACCAATTGTGCCTTGATTCATCCGAAAACAAGAGTCACAGACTTTTTTCACAAAACTCCATTTTGGTATTTGTGGGGGGGGGGGGTGAGGGTCGAGGAGGGACAATGGGAAACGGTTGACAAAATTGTAAAATTAAGTAAAAGGAAAAAGGGGACCGTCATCGGAAATCCAGAACTGTGGGCAGGGCGGAAATGACGGTCATTTGGATAAACAAGAGAATCTCGCTAGCAAGAAAGAGATAAAAAGAACGACTGACACAAAGGGCGAACCAAGGAAGTCAGCGATGCCACTGTGGTGCGATGTGACGTCGTCAGGGATTTGAAAAAATGGGGGCCCACAAAAAATGAGAAGACCCAGACGGAAGAGGCGGGCGAGGGGGCACCCTTCGGGTGTCCGTCCAAACAAAGGACGAAAGGGGAAAACAACTCCAGGGGGGGGGATGCGGGGTACACAATGGTCCAAAAGAAAAAATAATTGAACATGTGTAGCTAGGACAGACAAAAGCGTAACAGACCGGAGCGTTCAAGAAGAGTTCCCGCCAGATACCAGACGGACCGGGCAACAAATATCGAAGACCAAACGGATGAAAGGAAAAAAAGAAGAAAGTAAATTATAACTCTACGCGAGGGACCAGAGACAACCTCTGGTGGGAAAAAAGGGAAGCCAGTGGCTGGAAAGTAGGGAAACTTGGGACGGAGTAACTGGAGGGGGGAAGCACAACGGCGCAACAGGTGTGTTGGTTAAATGATCAAGAGTGACGGGGAGTCGCAAGACAGCCAGCACAGACACAAGCTGAAGAAACAGTTGTCGACAAGTGTAAAAAACTGTCAAGGAACAGGCTTTACAGTGGAATCACGGACAAGCTGCACAATGCGGGAACACGATTTGTTCGGCTAGTTCATGAAAAAGGTGGAGTGTGGAGAGCGAAGAATATTACACACCATAAGGTGGAAGGAAGAAAAGGTCATACTTAGAGGTACGGTTAGGAGTCAGCCAGAAGGGAAACGAAGTCATCAACTGAAGGGGGATGACAGCGTCTGCAAAAGCAAGGGGGTGGCGGTGCCAACGAGAAGAAGATCACGGAAAACAGAAGAATAGGCGAGACGTAGAAAATGAAGAATTAAAGCAAAGAAAAAACAAGAGAAAATCCGAAAGCGGAGACAAAAAAAGTCAAACAAAAAAGGGGGACGCCCTTCACGAGAAACGAAGGGGGTCTAAAAGGAAGGGTGTGAACGGGTGTCTGAGGACAACGATATCAGGGGGAACACTGTGTCACAACGTAATAGGGGTACAGGGAGGACTAAGTTTAAAGGATCGATACATACTAGTTCAGCGAGGGCGAGTGACCAAAACAAAGCAAGAGTCCCTTAGAAGTGCCCAGGTAACTAAACAACAACCTCTAAAGAGGGGAAAAAAAAGGAAGGAAAAGACAACAGGAATGAACGGTGGGACACATCGGGGTGGACAGCGGAGGACCTGTAAATCGGCACGTCAATCCGGTAAAAAAAGCAGTGGAACGGAAAAGAGACAGGGAAACAAAATGCATCAGGGGGCGAGAAAAGAGAGGACAAAGGGTGAAAGGAAGTTCCGGTGGGGACCTGGGAGGAACATCTCTGGGTGGGGGGTCGTGGGTCCCCTGGGGGAGCATGAAGCAAGTCTGGAAAAAAAAAAGAGGTTGGGGCCACGCAAAAATATAAAATAGGAGAAAAACCGCGATAGGAACAAGGGGACGGGCGGGAAGACTAAACGAAGCGCACTGATGGAGAAGGCACAGGACAAACGTTAGCAGTTGTAAAAAAAGATTAAAAGGGAGGAATGAAAATAGAACGGAAAAGAAAAAGGGCTGACCAGAGTACAACAAGAAGTAAGGGGACTAAAGGTCACATCTCTCGTCAAAAGGGCGTCAACGAAAGAAACGCAACCAGTAAAAAAAGCCCAAGGCCGAGAGCCGTGTCTTGAGGCAAAAACGAAGACAGGGTCACGCACACGTCAAGTCCCATCCCAGGGCTCGGTGGGGAAACCACGAAAGTACGGGGGAGAGGGGAAACCGAGAAGGAGGCCTGATCAGGGGGCTCGATTAGTGGCAAGGGCAAGGGGAAGCATGAGAGGAAGGAAAATTCTGCAAAAGAAAAAGTTAGGCCCCCATAAAAACCGGGGGAAAAGGTGTTGACCCGGGGACTTCGGAAATAAACTATCGACGCTGTGCGGAAGTTACGCCTCAACAGTTGAAGGAAAACTAGCAGCCGAAGAAACCGTAGAAACAAGATTTGTGAAGAAGGGGACACAGTGGGTCCCGTGCGTGACGGGTGCTGAGAACGTGGAAAGTACGGGACATGCACGGTGGCAAACTGTGAGAAACCAACGGGGGACAGGCCAGAAATATGACAGACTAAAGAACGACAAAAATTTGGCCATAAGGGGTGTGGAACCACTCAAGGGGGTGGCAGAAAACACTAAACTCCTACAACAAGAAACGGGCCAGGGTGTGCTGCAGAAAAAGGTCAGGGGCTCCTGTTAGAAAATGAGAACAAAAAAGAGATCTGTGCCAGCCAAACAAACGGAAAAGAGGAGACACGGAAATAAAAAGAAAGCTGGGGTCACGGAGGGTGCTAGTGGTGAACGAATCGAAAAAGATCATAGGAGCCCGGACGGGTCCCAGCGAAATCACAACACGAAGGAATAAACTACAAAAATGCAGAAGGACAGAATGGGAAAAACAAAAGAGGCTGGCACGAGCCACCGCTGCTAGGGGGGGCGGGAGGGGGGGGGGGTTTGTGGGCGCCAAAAAAAGGAACTAAAAAGAAAAAAACATACAAGATCTGCCCCGGACACGTCTTAAGGGGGGGGAAGGCCCGCGAGTCAGTAGGACATGGAGGGGGGACAAACGGCCCCGAAGCGTTGCTCACTCTGGAATCCATGTGTAAGGAAAACGGAGCGAACCCGCCCAAGTGCACCCCGTGAGGGGGGGTATGGAAAAAGAAGGGGGCGGTTGACTCAGGGGGGAACTCAGCACCCGCGACCGTGGCCCAAAGGCGCGGCTTGGGGTAGAAGTGGCATCAACTTCAATAAAAAAGGACCAAACTCAGGAAAAAGTATCTTGAAAAAGGGGGGGAAGGGGTCGGCATTCGAGGGGAAGACCGAGCGTGGTATGGGCCGGACGAGACAAACAGGAACCGGTAGGGTATAAATGATACACGAGGATAGTTGTTTGTCCGAATGAGAAAATCAGGTCGGGAAGAAGGGGACCGAAAAATGTTTGGAAACAAGAAAAAAAACAGACACATTGATATAGACACAACATCGACCTCAAAACACACGATTAAGGGGACAGGCTCCACACGTCCGGAGACCGGAAAAACCAGACCCATAGCCCCACCCCCAAATGACGTAAGCTCGAAGAGGGAAAAATAGGGGGAAACTGCGGTACTCGTGCTCCTATCAGGAACAGACCCTAGAACGCAGGCCAAATGCTCATGGTTAGAATAACACAACTAGCGGTGCCGTTCAGGGTCTAGAGATAAAAAGAGTGGTCAAGTTGGGGAAGGGGAGAAAAAAAAAAATGGGAGAGAAGGCAACTGCGCTCTTGAGAAAACAAAAGAAGGTTTGTCGGGTCGACGCACCACAAAAAAAGGGTGAAACGGGACACGGGGGCCACCCAGGGAGAAAGGTGATATCGTCTAGAGACGAAAATGATGGGACAGCACAAAGTGGAAGGGCTCTTACTCAGGAATGGTACAGTGAACGGTCCAAGGGGAGGTAGGAAATGGAACACGAGACAGGGACACGAGACACATTAAAAGGGGGCACATGAGGGGGGCCGAAAGAGCGGGGTGAACCGGCGAATATAAGGGGAACAAGCAAAAAGAAAAATGTAAATGTGATGTAACCGTCCGCATCGCTGGGCGGAACCTCAATCCATCTTTGAGACCACAGACTGAAAAGGAGGGGTGACACAGGGGGAGGTAGTGACAGAAAACGTCTATAGAATCGACCCGAGACTACTCGCACAAAAAAAAGGTGAAGGGGAAAAGAACAAAAAACACGCCAGGGAACAAGAAACACACGAACTTGTGGAAAGGCAAAAGTTTGCAGGGACTCAAGGAACCAGGGTACGGGATCATCCAGGAATTCACCGGAAGAAGGAAAATGGGACGCGAAAGGCAAATGCGTATGAGTCAAAAAAAGGACAAAAGTCGATCGGCCAAAAGATAACCACGGGCGGGGGTGACCACCGCCGATATAGGGGGGGGGTTTGTGAGGGAAAAAGGAAAAAGGGCAGGTAAGACGCATCAAAACAAAAACGAAAGATAGTTGAATCACGAGGGACGGGGGGAATGCAAAAGGTGATACTGTCCGTGGTTTTCCACGGGAGTGCCAGACCACAGTGTCGCGTGGCACCGCAACAGGGAGGAAGACCGTTGACGTTTTCAGCGGAAACAGGAGGGTCCAAAACGTACAAAGAGGGTTAAGAAAGAAGACGTGTATACGCCGCAAGAAAAAGCGCACACCCAAGGCAACTACAGTGATGCCCACGGCTGGGGGGGAAGAGAACCGCCGAAGTAACAAGAGTGAACACGATCGCAGGTGGAACAGGCTGCCCACAAAAAAAGCACAAAAAGCACCACCAAAAAGGGGACGATGGAAATAAAGTAAAGGGGAGGGAGGGTAATGTTCAAAAGACGCAAGAGAAAAGTCGCCGGTGGGCTTGGACACAGAAATGAGACTGCAATAGGGGTGAAAGCATGCCAGGGTGGAAAGGGAAAATGAATCCAATTCACGCAATCACTAAAAATGGGAATAATAGAGACTCCGAAAGACCCCGATGGAAAAAAAAGCGCCCAGCAAAAAGACACAAATAAGAAGATGAGGTCAGGGTCGGCGGCAAAAAAAAAAGAAGGGGTAGAGGTGGGTGGGGGGACAAAATGACCCGACACGAACCCGCAACGGGGGACTTCGAGGGAAACTTCTCACTACTCAAAAGGGGGGGGGGACAGGACCCGAGTGAACGAGGGATGCTCAGGGGGGTCGACGCGTGACGCTCAAAAGCATTGAAATCAGACGGGGCGAGTGAACCACGACCGTCCCTAAGCCTCTCAAAAAGCAGGAGACACGAAACGAAACCCAGGGGGAAAAAAGCGACTGGCCTCACCCGAGAAAAAGAGTCTGGCAACTTTTGACGAACCAGAGAAACAATCAAATGGTCGCTGGAAGGGTAATGGGGGGGGGGGGGGGGAGGAAAGGAAAGTTATGGAGTCCCAAGAAAGGCAGCAGCAGGGACGAAGAATACACTGCCAGCGCCCCTGATCAACGCGGGGAGTACAGGGAAAATAGGTGGTTGATCAGGAATATCGTGGCAAAACAAAGAAAATGTAAAGGGCACTGGGAGAAAACTGCCGAGAGGGTGTTGGTTTTAACTGGGGGGCCAGGAGCCATCCCTGTTAAGAAGAAAGCAGGGACCGGCTCTCGCGGGGGTGCAGGCGATGCGAGGGGGCAAGACCTCGGGAAAAAAAGGGAGGAGGGTCAAAGCCCTCGCAAAGCCGCCATGACAGGATTGAAACTCTGCACCGTCGAGCGGGAGCCCGTCAGGGGAAACCAACAACATGACACACGAAAAGCGAACTTCTCAAAACTACTTCAAAACAACGACAACACACAGAGTCGAACGTAGGGAAGGGGGAAAAAGAGATAGGGGGAAAAGGGCTTCGTGGATGGTGCACTGTGCAGTGTTCGAAACGTATGTCCTACAATATGAATCGCTCACGGGACCGTCAAAATCAGGGAAAAGGGAGTGGGGCGAGTGCGTCACAATGCAGCCGTCTTGGGGATAAAGTTTTATCTGGGGCACTGGTTGTATGCCCGCACAGGGGACCGGTAAAAGAAGGGAATCAGGTCACAACGCACACGCTACAGAAAAACTACAAGATACACGGGAATGCTCCTTTTAATCGATTTTAGAGAAAAGGGAAAAACAGACACGGTTGGGCACGCGCTATATATGTCTCCCCAAAGGGTGGAGCAAAAGTAATCAACGTAACTCCAAAAAAGTAACAATCATTGGAAAAGACACACTATGGTGGGGTGCAAAGAAAAAAGAGACACGCCACCAGGGGGAAAGCCCTGGTCAGGGTGATAGAGGGAGTACAACTCAGCATCCGCGATGACTACGTAAGAAACACATGGGACGGTGGAGGGGACTCACATAGAAACAGGGAAGGGGGGACGGACAAGATGTCCCTAGCAACGAAAAAACAATGGACGGGGGAATAGCGTGCGGCCCATTGCATAGTACTGATGAGAGACAACATGGGATTTGGGGGAACGAGGGGAAGAGGGAACAACTCGGGAAGCGGTCTTGTCCACTCCTGAATTCTGGCCCAAACGAGAAAAAGAAACCGGCCGCGGGTACAGCTCTTTCACCACTTCAAGGCCTGGGGGACGGTCCACCAGAAGAAAAAGAGGGGACACCGAGTTCTACCGAGCGGGGGAAAAATTCGCCTGGGTCCTTCAAAAAAAGAAAGCGGGGTAGGAAAAGGTATGGGAGCGGCCAAATCGTGCCATGGAAAGGGGGGTGGGAATCGCTGCGAAACAAAGACTCAAAAAAAAGCCGACATGGAATACGCTCGATTCAAAAGACATCAAGGTCAGATAAGTGGCAGGCAATCAAACCCGCTAGGACGGTATGGAGGGGACGACTGGCATGGGGGGGCGAGTTGGACATGGGATAAAGGATGAACACATTAAGCAGAAATGGAAAGGGTTGCGAAACGGTCATATCTACTTGTTCAAATCCGCCTCGCAGCAACCAGCGGGTTGGAAAAAAATCAAGAGGGGACCGGGGGGTCGGCAGACGGAAATTCACAAAAATGAACTTTACGGGCTGGGGGTATTAAGGGGGGTACCTGTCAAGGGTTGGTTGCTGCGGGTTGGCGGCCCCAAATGCATCGGCGGGGCGGGCCACTCACGGTCAATATGGGACGAATCGGGTTGGCCGAGAAAGTAGCATAGGGGGGGACCACACCGCACTTAACTACGCCTGACACTAAAGTTGAAGTCCCTGAAGTAGGTGACACCGCAATTCTGTGAAACGTAAGGGTAACGGAATGGGGATTATGTGGACGAGGCGTACAGATTGGGAGTAATGGAAGAAATAAGAGCATGATAAGAGGCGAAACTACTGATTAGGGGAGGTATGGCAGAACGAAAATCGTCCCATGGGAAAGGGGAAATAATTTGTCGGGACGCTGTTATCATTCTGGGGGGGGAAGAGACCAGGAATATTAAATGGCTCGCCAAAAACGGGCAAACCCATAGTAGTGAGACAGATTGGTGGTATGGGGGGGGGTGTCGGCGCGACAGAACGGCCCCAAAAGGTGCACAAGTTACTGGTTGCCAAATCACCTATATGTCAACAGTAAAACGGGGGAATTGCAAGACCCGACCAGTGAATCCAAAGGGATAAGAAGGGCAAAATGGAATGTATTCGTCCGAAAAAAGAGAAATTGGGGACTGACTTGCTACGGGCAACTTAAAATGGGAGTCGCAGAGAAATGACGGTGTCCGGAGACACTAAACTTAACGCGGTTTGCAGTCTGAGTATACGACAGCGGGACGCAACGGTCGCGTAAGGGGAACTAATGAAGGAATGAAAGTATGGGGGAAGGAGGCTGAAGAGCCCAATTGGATCGGGCGACATGAATGGCGCGGGAGCAAAAAAAAAAAGGCCAAGGGAAGGGGAAGCTCCAGCGCAAATGGGGTGGGGGGAGGGCGTGCAAATGAACGACCATGCCCGCGACCGAATGACCGCCTCCAAGCATCGGCAAGGCGCCGGTGTCCGAATCGCCAAAGAGATTAGAAATAAGACCACGACGGGCACGTAAGCGACAAAAGCAGCCATGAAGTCAGTAAGACAGAAAGAAACCAGCAGGGGTTGCACCATCAGGGCAACGGAAGGTGGGAAAAATAGCCGAAACCCGTGCACTGTGGTGCATATGCTGGAAGAAAAGTGTAAACAGGACATCAAGAACTTCTTTGACATCCATCAAAGGCCACTATGCCAAATCAGAGGGGGGGGCAGGGGGATGAAGCTCGACGGAGATATGAGGGGGTGGGTGTACCTACACACAGCAATGACGAGCCGGAGCGGTCGACAGGATGGATGAGACGAGAAAATAAAACATGAGGCGCACAAGGGAAATTGGAAACATGGGGCGGTCTGTAGAAAAAAAGCGTAGGCGGGACAAGGTTGGGGGCTGGCGCCACGAATCGTAGTATACGGGGGCAAAAGAAAACTTCAAGTGCCGACAAGGATGGCCGCCCTGAAAACCAAAACAATTCAATCAGCCCAAATACGACCCTCCGCTTAGTAGGGTGGAAAACGCATGTACAAGGAGATTGAGCCCGCGGGAAGGGGAACGAATGCAGGGGCAAAAGAAAAACCCTGGTATGGCAACGCCTTCTGAAAAGAAGAGGGCGAGGGGAAACACACATAAAAGGACCAGAAAGGGATCGCGGACCGGACGGGGAGATGTTGGAGAGAAGGGAAGGGGAATTCCGAGCGAGCAGGGTCCAGGGGCGATAAGTAAATAAATAGGGGACCTAACCGACAGCGGTATACAGGCGACCGAGGAAAAATGTCAACCTGCACCATCACCAACAGGCCGTGAAGTCCAAACTGGGGTTTGAAACAAACCTCATGAAGTGGCAATCCGCCAATAAAAACTAGCTAACTCCCAAATGACGGTGCAATTAGACGGATTGCTGGGTTCTGGTGAAATTTCCAAGATAGGGGAAGGAAGGGCTAAACCCAATAGGGCTTAGACTGGAAGGCCGCGAACGCGCGGGGGAAAGATGGCGGTCTGTACGGATTTATATGCCGCTCGCCGGCTGCGGTTGAGGGGGTGGGGGATTAAAAAAAATTCTGCGAAACAACATGCTCGAGCACAAAGGAAAACACGAACTCCACTCGACCGGGGGAAAAGTCTAAGGGGCCCCAGAAAGGGGCGCAGGACTGCGGGAACACGTCAAGGCAGGCAATCAGCACACAAGGGAAGCTAGAAGGCAAAGGGAAGGGGGGGGTTAGTGGGGGAGGGGGAGGGGTCTGGAAAAAGTGGTTTCACACGTATACCTTACAACTGAACAAAGTGGGTCGTAGAAATGATCTCCCAGGAATCTTCTGTTAACAACAACTCAAAGTAGAGAAAACATGGGGCTGCACTAACAGCGAACAAACGACAAGGACAGTGAGACAGACAAACCGGCAAAGTAATGTCGTAGGTAAGAGAATCGGGAGAAAAATCTGGAACATCGGTGCCAGGACGGAATCGTCGGTACGTGCCATATAGCATTTGTTGGGGGATAAAGGGACAACATATGGAGGAAAAAAAAAAAAAAGCTCGGCAAAAAAGGGAGAATGAAAACCCATAAAGAAGGGACAAAACCCTGAAGCAAGGCAACACCGCAAATCCAAGGGAAAGGTGGTTGGGAGGGAAGGCATCAATAAACTGCACATTTTTCAGAAGGAACGGACTCCGGGTACAATCGAGGGCTACAAAGCCTCACCCGTAGATACGGTACTAAGAACTAGGAATCTCCCTACAGAAGCGTGTGTGGACCGAAAATGCAAAAAAAACGTAAAAATGTAGAAGAGGGGCCCATGGCGGGGGAAGGACTAGTCGGTCAACAAGAAACCTGTGCGCACACGGCGCAGACTTGTAAGTCCCCCGGGGGCCAAACCTATCGGGCTGGTGATAGAAAACTACTGTTGGGGGTCAGATCTCCATCTGAACGTTTCAGGGAGTGGGAGCAGGGGTCACTCTGGGAATTTCGCGGGAATATAATTTTGAACATATCATTGAAACGGCTAACTGATCATGTGGAAATACGGTGGTGAACAACGGAAGAAACTTTACACAATTGACAGGAGGTGGGGCTTGCAGAACGCGGGGCTAAAGACGTCTGCGGACGGACGGCTTTGTTGCCATCCTCTTTTGCGGTCAACTGAGAAAAAGGGCAATCGACCCCAGGCCAAAAAACTAGCCGGGAAACACCATTAAAACAAGTAAAAAAACACAAAGTGCTCCACAACAGTAACATGGGATTTTAGCCATTAAACATGGCCAGGACACTATCATCGGGGGCTGACAAATGCGTTTGCAGGTGGGGGGCGGGGGGGATTCTCTCTGGGCATAGTGATGACCTTGACGGGGGCATCTGACCCCGCACGAAACAGGACTCAGACTAATAGCAACCGTCATTACACCGATCAACGAAACAGAGACGCCGGAAAAATACGAGCATCGGACGGTGTCTTTGGATCCGAGGGATGAAACGCCACTGTGAAAGGACGTACCCAGGCTAGGTCCATCGGGATCGATCGAGAAAAAAATACGTACATGAGAAAAATTAGGACAGGAACCACTGAGGACAAAAGGACAGAACGCAACGACAGTCAAAAGGAATTGCTTGGCTGTGCACGCGGCCTGAAGAAAATTCGAAGAGTGGGGACGGGTAGTTGCCCTTTCGGGCAGGGACGTTGAGGGGTACAAACAGGCCCAAAAAGAAATTAAAGGACTGGTTCCGAAAGTCCGGGGGGCCGCCACCCGAAACAGCGCAGGAGAAGGGATTAAACCTGCGCCAAAAATCGAACGGAACCCAGCATCCTTATGATGTAAAATAACAAAACAAGGTTCGCTGTGCGCTACCTGGTGGTTCTGTGTGGGCAGCCAAAGCAGAAAGGACCTTAGTTTATCTGCAAAACCCAGATCTAATACGAAAAAAGATATGACGGGCAGAGGGGGAGATAAAAAAAAGGGGCATTCGAGCGCCGGAGCTCCATGGAACCGCAAGGAACGCGTGGACGCGCCAAAAGTCGACCCCGTCTTCTCCACGGGTTGGGGTAACCGAAACAGAAACGCGTACGGCTCACAGGGCATGGACGGCATCCGAAGGTGGTCGAGACAATAACCCTGCAACACGGCAAACTACCACTAAAGTGGGGGACACCCGGAAAAAAAATATAAATACCAGCCAGTAACAAGTGATCTAGGTATTAGAAGTAACGTCAGATAACACCGTAAAAGGTGCTTACAGAAAGAAAGTCAACTCCCTTAAGAGGGAAGAAAAGCAGATTGGTGTAGAGCACACGGCAAAAAGGGGGATAAAGCTCAGGAATATTGAAAATTTGACAACGAACCAGCAGGACCACAATGTGTCTACAAGAAGTGGATACATGACAGGACCTTTCCCACAAAGGTCATGAGGCCGGTGAGGAGAAAAAGGTTTGCGTCACAGGGTTGACTGAAGAATCAAACGCGATCATAAAGGAACTAGGGTCGAATGGGGCTGAAGGAGGTGCGCAACCAAGCTTTATTGTTGGACAAGGAAGACAAGTCTGGTGGCTTGGGCTGTCCACTATCGGGGACTGGGGCGCTAGCGCCAAGGCTGGGGGGGCCCAGAAGAAAAACGGAATGACGGAAGGAACAAAAAAGTAATCGTTGTCAGAAAAAGTTTTGGTGTAACACTCAATCACGAAACACATATTAAGGTCAGCAAAAAAAAAAGACTCACGGTGGGGAGATAAACAGGGGAAAAAACATTGGACACGGTCCCCATAGCTCAATTTGGGAGGAGTCTGCAACAGACGGTTACTCACAAAGGAAGTAAAGAGCAGTCGTTGTATAAAATACGCGAAATGGTATAGACCGCAACAGGGCCACCATCATACCGTCGAAGCGGTACAACCAAGCGACACGCCCGGAAAGCCAAACCCCAAGATGAAAACAAGAATCATAAGGCATGCAGGAGGATAATACCAGTACATGACGTTGTCACCAACCAAGAGCGCGTAACAATACCGTCCCGACCTTATGGAGGGAAAGAATGGAAAGACCGTCCAATGGTGAAAAATGAAGAGCAAGTGCCAACGTAGAAGAGTTCACGGGACACCCTTGCGTGGGGTAAGAACGTAAACAACCGGACTAAAAGGAAACAAAAGGACGCGAATGTAAATAACCTGGGGCAAGGAAGAAAAAAAATATATGCCAACTAAGGGAAGCAAAACTTGGGCGGCGGAAAGCCCGGGTGGGTCATCTTCGGTGGGAGAAAAAACGAACGAGGCGAGCCACTTCGGGGTAGCCCACCATTCTTGCACAGGTCAACTCGGCCAGATCGCGAGGATCGCGGCAAAGACGTGTGGCTTCAAAAAACAAAGAAGGTGTCGGAGAAAACCTGACAATCGTGAGAGGTACCAAGCCGCTTAGAACCAGGAAACTCCCGAGTGGGTGGAGCACACAAACGATCCCAAAAGCCCAACCAGAAGTGGCACACAACGTCAGAGGGCCCGACACAATAAGATCAAGCATTGCAGCCAATTGAGTGCGGATACAGAAAAGAAACGACCATCTGACAACAAACTCCCAGACTCTCGATCAGGAAATCAGTCGTACCGGACCTCCATGACGAACTGTTAAAAACGACGGGGGATTCCAACTAGCGAGGGGGAACAAACACGTATTGATACGAAAAAAAAAAGCTACTAATTATAGTGGAACCCAAGAAAAACCATGCGGCAGGGGGACAGAATAGTGGAAACATCCTGGGAAATTACAAGCCAACATTGAGAGTGAATGCCCTTTATTCCCAAAAGCGTACGCAGACGGAACGTCGGGAACCAATGGGGCCAGGGATGGGCGAGTTTAGGTGCAAAATATCAGAGCGCCAAGAGGATCGTGACCCGCACACGTCTGTGTATTGCGGAATATTGGAAAGGAGCACCTCTGTCGCGGGGGGAGCTGCCAGGGCTAAGAGCAAAAACAAATTTCACCGGGCGTCGGGGACGGAATGACAAAAGATGGAACTCGGCGCCTTACAACCAAATACCCCAGACTTTGGGGGAACCACCCACCGTGAAACTCCAAAAGGAGTTAGCAGAAAAAAACTTGCTGTCGGATAGTCGAAGAGGGGGCTGCGGAAGCGGTCACCCTGGTACCCACCAGAAGGGTTTGATCACCTTGCCAAGAACACTGTCATGCCAAAAAAAGGAGCGGATCGAGCAGCCCCGACCACGTTATCAGAAGTTTGAACCACTTGGGGAAAAAAGGGGTACGGCTGGGGAAAGGCAGACCCCATGGTGAAAACACCAAGGACTAGGGCGTCAAGATGCAACGCACGGACACGCAGGCAATATAAAACGTGGGTCCCTCAATAGGGTGGGTGCGGGGCGCCCAGTTAACGTCAGTGAAACAAAAACCAAAAAATCGGGAACAGAGCGACAATAACACACAAAAAAAAAAAAAAGACAAAAAAGACACCACGGCCTTGCGGCCAATTTCATTGTTAAAAGGTGCTGCAAGGCCTCAGCGGTGACAAGAGCGGAAAAGCTCAGATCCACGGAAGCGAACGAGTCCGAACGAAACAGCGACAGTCAAACTAAAGTTTTTGGGGGGGAAAAAAAAATCTGAAACCAGAATCCCATAACGGCAAAAAAACTGGGCGCACGGCGGTGTCGGGTCCCGGGGTGTCGGGAAGAAAGTATCTCCCCACGTAGATCGGCCTCCGGGAATACCAAAAAACCCCCCCACAAGGAGGGAAAACGACCCACCAAAGCCACAAAGACAACGTAATAAAAAAAGGGAACATTACGTGGGAGTTGTAGCAAACAGGGAAGAACCGCACACCGAAAAAATGCGCTTGGAGTCTGCAACCGCCTGACCGCGACGAGCCCCCCTGGGGAACCGGGATAACCGGGGACCCCTCTAAAAAAGATTGCAGAACACGGGATTGGACAGAGACTATCGAAACAACACGACCAATAAACGGGTGCTGGGCGCAATCGGAAAGGGGGCAACGGTACGAGGGGAAGGTAAGGGCAAGGGAATAGGGACGAGCTAAACTTGAAATGGTTGACTCCGCAACGGAACCGCAGCGAGGGGAGCACGTGAGGAAGAGGAGGGCACGGGCGTCGTGGCAGGGCCGAGAATATTACGCGTCCACAACGTCGGGAGACTACGGGTGCATGTCACAAAGGAAGACGTACGCCCACCACTAGGAAAAACAACAGAGGGACATCACAGATATGTAGCCTGATGCACCCCTAGGGTCACTGGGGTAAATGTTGGCTCGGGACGAAGCTCGAACGGGAAATCCCGAAAGACAATATACCGCAAGCCTCACGGGAATCGACGCCAGGACATTATTAGATGAGGGGGAGCAAAAGTAAAAAAAACAGAAAGGGTCAACGCAGGGCGGGGAGGGCCATATGCAAATCAAGAGAGAGCCGGCGCTAGGACCGGGATCTAGGTGAGGGCACACGGCAAAAAGGAAGATGACTTTAACATCATACGGGTACACGGATTCGGTCGGCAGTCTCTGAATGAGGTGTCCGGCAGGGGCTACGGGGGTCTTGCTGGCGCACAAGGACCGCGCAAGGGAATGTATAGTGTTTGCCTGCAAGCAACAACACGAAACTGGAGGAATCATAAACTCGGAGCGTCTGTCTGCAGCGGTACTCGGGGGAAAAAAACGCCGGTACCGAAAATGTCACACGGCAGCAACCGCGCCAATACCCGATAAAGTATTTTGTCGTCGATACGACAGTGGGGGGGAAGGGAAGGAAACGAAAAAAAAATAAGGTGACCCCATCAAACTTTGGTCGGCAGCGACTAGAGTGAACTGACGTAACACGTCGATGAGGTGGGAAATCAGCTCTAATCGTGCGGAAAAGTGGCTCGGGGGTATGTGAAACGGTAGGGTGTCGACGGCTTCAAAGCTGCTCAGGAGGAGAAAAAAAGCTACCATCGACTAGAGGGGAACCTGAAACAAACGGTGGACAAAAAGACCAGGGTGTTGTGGACCCCAACTAACAATCGAAAGGGGGCAAAAACCGGGAAAACGTATGTGACGACGGAAGGACTTGGCGGAACAGGGGACTTAGTGGTGCTCATGTAAAACGGGCTGAACTCCAAAAGAGCAGAAGGGAGGGGGCCAGGAGGCGCAGGGGCTCACCCAAACTGCCGGGGTGTGTGTCACGGTGAGACTCGAAAGGGCTGGTAAAACCGTCGCACATGTATGGCTCTCCGGGCAACTGGCAAAGAAAGACCTGGGGCGTAACTGACTAGCGGGTGAGAGGGGGGGGTCTGCACGCGCAGGCCCATCAATAACGGGGAGGGATCCGGTAAGATATCATCTGCGGGCATCCCTGCAAAGCACAAAAGAACTGAAAAAAATAGGCGGAGGGTCATAGGTGTACGGGTACCGGCAGGGACAAGATGTCTCGTGGCTTAGAGGTTGGAAAAAAAAGGAGAAAAAGGAGGGCGACGGTCGGGAGAACTTGTCACGCTATCTGTGGTCGAAAATCCCCCGGGGGATTAGCCAACGCAGTCCAAAACAATCGCTGATGTACAACCCAGAACAAAAGGTTTGGGGAAGGGGAATGAAGCACTTAGTAGAATCCCTGGGCCGAAGAAATCCAGGAAAGTCACTCCATGGCAAAATTCTGACAGAAAGGAGGGGGGACTCCAATGCCATCGCTGCGGGTGGTAAGAGACGGACCACCCGGTCTGGAAATCCAGTGCCAGCAGCTGACGTAGCAAGAACAAGGGGGGCCCATCAGGAGGGGTTACCGAAGCAGGGCACCCCCCGGATTTGGTTCATGGCACCGGTCGAGTTTGGACCAGGGGGAGACGAATCGCCTACAAAAGAGTATTTGGGTTATTATTTCGGCAAAGCCCGTCCAATCGTCCGAGGCAGACAAATTGTGTTCCACAGCAGGGAAAACTTACCGCTATGAATTCAGGGCAAAATGGCATCTGACGAAAGGAGAAACGACCTCGCGTGTGGAGGCAAAAGTCCCCTTTTCAACGGGGGGGAGGTCATCGACCGTGTCGTTGGCGAAAGGTCGCTTAAAGTGTTGGGGACAGGGAACCCATGCAAGACACCACTGGGAAATTGGCATAAATGTCCAAGGTGGCGGTCCGACTGTGGGTCCGAACACACGACAGGGGTGGAACGATAAAACGGAAGGGACAGAGCGTTTTATCCGTGGCACGGACGGATTATCAAAAACCCAGCACCCACACAGGAAAATCGGGCACGGGGGGTACAGGAAAAAAAAAGGAAGTTGTCAAAAGATGGGAGTCGATGGGGGAGAATTGCATTTTTGCACGACTCAAAAACAGGGGGAAAGGGGACGACAGGGGGAGTGAATAACATAATATAGGGGTTCGTAATAGCGGGGCCCACCAAGGTATGTCGTTATACGAAAAAATGGACCTCAGGAGTGGGCAAATTGGTAAGAAGTTCCGTAAACGGGGGAGGGAACTACGGCCTCAAATATTTAACAGGGGAAGAAAAAAAGCCAAACCAAGTACTTGCAGAAAGCGGGACTACAAAGCTGGCAGCGAGCGCCTGGGATTTTCGACAGTAGTCTGTGGGTGGAGAGAATTGGGCGACGGTGGTGGTGCACCACCCATAATAATGGAGGGCAAAAGAACGCCTATATCAGTGGACCTAAATGCCCGCGGCCCCCCTGTGGGAGAAGGTTCTGAGCGAGATGGAGCCGGGAACGTGCAACCTCCTCATCACAAACTGTAAGAACGCATGGCAATTTGACGTTCCCATATGTATTTTACGTCGGCAAAAGAAGGCGCCATGGGGAGCATGACTACGGGCATAAGACGGCTGACTTTCCTATCGAGCGAACTCAAACGCCACGGATGGGGATGGAGACTACGCTCGCGTGGGGCCACGGGAACGAGGCCGCTACGAAGTATTTGGCGGGAAAATTACATGTAAAAAGCCAGGGAAGAGCAAACAAAACAATGTATACTAGGACACAATGGGCGACTTTTGGCAGCGAGAAGACAAAGATGAGCAAGAAAGCTGAGATGGAAAAACCTAAAAGGGGCAAGGCAACACAGGAATGCGGTGAAAGGAAACGGGCGAGTGCGTGCAAAAAAACACCACGAAGCAGCAAGCCGCTGAGCACACGCAGGCATCTCAGGGGACAGTCCGCAGGCCAAAGCCCGAGTCTGTGTCCTCGGATTAGACATCAGAGATAAAATAATAGAACAAATAGCAAGCCGACATAGGTGAGCACGTGCTAACTAAAGCTCAGGGCATAAAACAATCAAAGCAACACACCTGCGCGGAACCACAAAGCAGTCTAGGGACGCGACACGTTCATGGCCCGTTTCAAAGGGCCGTCCCCGGGATAACAGCAAGTGCACCATGTCGGGCATCTGGAAGCTGGCCCACCGTTGGAACCGGCTGCGAAACAAAATAGGGCTGCACATAAACAGTAAAAGGCTCGAGGGCGGGGGACTACGGCAGCAGGCACCCCTTAATAAGACAGTCACTCAATTCGGTTCTCGAAAGGGGTAATCCCCCCGCCCACGACAAGAGCCGGGACGCAGTGGTCCCTGGAGTCAGAAGACACGCGCGTCTGCGGACAATCACTTGACGAAGTTCCGAATTTGGAAGGGTCCGGCCGGGGGGGGGACTAAATAGGATGAGGGGGAAAAACAGTGCGCGAGGCGGACCTGGAGGAGGGGGAAAGGGGTCATTGGTTAACACAAATGTGCTCTCGTGCTTCCAAATCTGAAAAAGGTCCGCTCGGTGAACGAGATCGCGAACTAGTCTGACTGTAGCAAATGCGTTGTTTAGGTGGAATCAACAGAACGGACGTACCGTCACCCCTTCTCGCCCGCCTGAAAAAGGGGCCCAGCTACATCAGTGGGGAGCAGGTCTACACGCGCGTCCAAGGCAGCGCAGGAAGGAGTGAACCACGAACAAGCCCCGAAAACTCAAACGGACAGGACGAGGCTCGCGCAGTGGGGGTCGGCAAAAAAATGAAGAAGTGCGAGATGGGCCAACCCCGGCCCAAGAAAAAAGGTCTTCACGTGAGTGGCTTACTTTTCCGGTGAAGGTCGGGGGGTATTTGGATCAGCCGCTGATGTAATGGTGCATCACTACACCACTCTCCCGTAATAGTGTTTAAAGGGAACGAGGCGCCCGGTCCATGGCCTTAGATCTCACTCGCCGAGCTGGATAAAACATTTGCCAACGAAATTAGGGTTGGGGCAGCGTCGGCAGGGCAACCGACGTGGTAGGTTGATCACAGGTCACATTGTAACATGGAGAAAAAGAGAAAAAACGCAGAGTTTGCAGAACTGAGGAAGGAGCCCGAGGGGGGGGATAAGGGGCAACTCCAACCGCGGAGGGAGCCCCGGCCGTAGCGGAAAAAAATTAATCAAGAGTCGTGGTGTGTACGGTGGTACACACGAAACAGGTTCGAGGGGGCTGGGTGGAGGGGGAGGGCCCATGCTCACTGCAATCACAGACCTGGCGGATCGACCAAAGTAGATGCCCAGGAAAGACGGCAGCTGTGACGCACGCGGACTGAGGATTACAGGAGATGACAGAGGAAAAGTGGGGGCGGCGACAAAAAAAAGATGACGGGTCAATCAAAGCGCCACGGGAAAACATTTGTGTGGGGTGGCTTGGACGTCGATTCTTGCAAAATTGAGGGGGGCAGGCGTACCGGAAATGGGGGTCGTGGTAATCAGATCACCAACCGGTCTTCCACGGTTCAAGTGCCTGCAGCTTATGCTAGCCAGAGCCAAATTGAAAAGGACAAAAAAAAAAAGAGAGTGGAGTACACCGTAGACGTCAAAGGCGTGACCACACAGGCGGACGAAAGGTAGAGACAGGGAGTACAAGGCAAAGTGCTGGGGGTGTACAGCTTACACCGAAGGGGCCGGCCGGAATAAAACCCGGGGGGGGGGGAAAACCTGGCGAATCGGTAAATTTTAGATCGCGGACGGTCAGAAGGAATCAGTCACAGTAACTCATCAAACAACGAAGAGCCACGCGAGGTGTTTGGCCCGGGAGGGGGAGGGGAAACCAGGGCGAGGCTAAGACATCAGTGGGGGGTGACGAAGGAAAAGAAATTCCGCGCGATACCGCACTGGGAAGACCGCGTACCGGATCACAAAAGGCACTGGGCCGGGTCGCCCAAAACCTCAAGGGATGGGTAAAAGCGCGTCGACACGGGATTTAACTGATTGCCGAAAAGTCAACTGGGGAAGGTAGGGCGGTTACTGAGGGATAAGATTCAAATCGAGGGGCCGAATGACGCAGAAAAAAAAAAGAGGAAAACGCAGAGACTGTGTTGGTACACAGACGGACTTGTGGCAGAAGCCGGTACGAAATGAAAGGAAGGCAGGATGAAAACGTCAACCAAAGAAAAAGTTCAAGTGGAGAGTCACATCAATACGATATCTGGGGGAATGGTAATCGGTGTAGGACTCGCCAAACGAAACAGGATGTAACTATACAAGTCGGTGTGGAGGCTAACGGGATCGGTCGGGGAAACACTCAACGGGTCAATAGCGCCTAGGCATGTTGCAAAACACAAGTGTCTCATCTGCAAGAATACAGAGGATTAAACCACGTGATAGAACTAACAGGTCGCATGAAACAGGGGAAAGGCAAATCCGGACAATAGACACCAGCCGGTCTGTCAGTAAGAACACCATGAACAGAGGGACGAAATCCTACTGCTGACGAAAAGGGAAAGGGCAAAGGGTGTTACAAGATACAAGAAAGACACAAGCTTGTGGGGTTCACATCCGGGACACTGTAAAGAAAACTCCGTCGTCCCCAGCCAAGAATACGTACGTTACGAAAACCACCGAGAGAAATTCAAAGGGGAAAAAGAGTTACCGAAATGGGGCGAAGGGGACTATGGCCCCGGCTGAAAGTTGAAAATAGGGGGTCTCAAGGGACAGGGGCCTGCGAACGGTGTCGGGAGTACAAATGTGAGCCGAAAAGCGGGAAGCCGCTGAATGTAGGACGAATTGGCCCCGTGGGGAAACCAGGAACAGCAAGCTAAAACTCCGAAGACGATGGAAAGCTAGAAAAAGAACCGAACGGAAACATCCACAACACACACCCATCCGTCCATGCTGGTGAGGGACAGGGGGTCAGTCAACATCACAAGGGAAGATTAAACCCCGTTAGAAGAAAGCGCGCGGGTAGTCATAGCGCTGGGTTCAAAGAGGGACCTAAGGATAACGTCTTCACGCCAAGAAGTGCTCAGGATGACAGGGTAGTGTGCTGTGTGAATACACTGAATGGCAAGAGAAACACAAGAAAGGGGGAGGGGCACAAAAATACAC
>Ga0179593_1545522_pt1 | contig 22606 bp, 29 predicted proteins | sample CZODoug2_1_08_16_FD_185931 | JGI IMG/M metagenome (GOLD analysis project Ga0179593, IMG submission 185931) | Vadose zone soil fungal communities from Angelo Coast Range Reserve, California, USA - CZODoug2_1_08_16fungal (PacBio error correction) | ecosystem: Environmental > Terrestrial > Soil >...
AAAAAATAGGGGTATAGAAAACGGGTCGTATGGATAGAAACGATGCCAAGAATAAGGGTATACGAGGCCGAAGCTGCTCGTTAAATAACGTGAAAAAGCAGCGATATGGTTCAAAATCAACAAGCAAAAGAAGAAAGGATGCAACATTGGAAACGAAATGGAGAAGTCATGATGAGCTGGCTGATGAGGAGAGAGGGCGGGAAAAAGAGACAACTTAGCTCAAAGAAAGAACACAAGAAGATATACGAGTGAAAGAAAAGAGACAAAAAAAAAGGCAGGTGTCGGCGGGACTAACGGCCAGTTAGGAAGAGAAAGTAGCGAGCTCGAATGATTGAGAACGAGGACAGATGGTGGCAAGCCATTAAATGAATGGAAGGCTGACTTGATATGAAAAAAAAAGTGTTGGTAAAGAATTAATAGGAAAATCTCGTAATCGGTGAACATGCGCTAACGACGAAACGACGTGAGGCAAGCAGCGGGAGACAGGCAATGATGACGCATTCAGTAAGAAAAGGAAAGGCAGGGAAAAGGGGGGTCAACGCAAATATGAACACTCTGCGGTGCGAATAGAAAGGAAGGTTGGAGGAAGATAGAGCGAAAAGCTAAACAAACTTGTCGACCCCGTGTAGCTCATGACGGGCCGAATTTGAAGAGAAGGGGAAGACGGAGAGTAAAGGAAACGACCAAAGGGACAGGGCTGGGAAAGTGGAAAATTCAAGGACAGTGGGCGCTACAGTGAAAAGAACTGGGGTAATCGAGAACTCTAGGTTGATATAAGAGCGGAGGAGAGAACAGGAGCAAGAGGGGCGTGAGTAAGGGAGTGACCACTCCTATGGAAGCTGAGAAGGGAAATGAGGAAGAGGATTACGAATGAGAATTAATGAAAAGAGTCGTAGTACATGGAGAGTATCGGAAGGAGAAGAGGGAGAGGGATGTGGAGAGTAGGCGAAGGAGGAGAGAGTGTAAAGGAAAATAATCACCCAAAGAGGGGCAACGGGTACGATTGGCTATACATGGAGAAGAGAATCGAGAAGTATAAGGAAGAGAAGGGAGTAGAAGAAAGGGCAGAGATTTCTGAGTGAGTGGTAAAAAAGGTTAAAGGGGATTATAACTAATCCGGATGCGGCTCGATCCACTATAAATGACTCAATAAAAAAGGGATGGATAAAGAAATGTAAATAGAAAGAGGGGAGAGGGAGAGTCTATAAGCGAGAGACAGTGGTTACAAGGGGAGCAAATGAGGATATATATTAAGAGGAGAAAATCAGGTCAAAATAAGGGGAAAGGGGAGGGGGTAGAACAAAAAGACAGGGCACAAGAGTGCGGAGGATTGAGAACGAATAATAGATTGTGAGAAGCAACGGAGGATAAGATGTTTGTTGATCAATGAAAGTGGAGGGAAAACCAAGAGGAGAGGGTAGGGGGAAAAAATAGATCGGAGATACGACATAGCATACCCAGAGGGCACGGCTTCGTAAGGGCAGAGGCAAGGGAAGAGGAGTAGGGTGGGGGTCTTATAGAAGGAGAAAAGGACCGGAAGGGTTGGAGAAAGAGGGCAATATGGAGGAGAGGAAGGGTGGGAAGAGAGTCGGAGGGAAATAACAGGATAACCCGTGGTAGCCAGGTGGGCCGCCAGGGATGTGAAGAGAGATAATATGGGCAATGGGAAGGAGAGAGAGGACGGGTAGGACATGACTGAGTAGAATTCGGAGATATGCGCGGGTATTATGGAGGAAAGATGGAGAGGAGACGTATAGCAAGGAATAGAGGAGTGGGAAGGAGAGTATATAGATCTAGGGGGAATTCATGGGAATGTTTAAATCAACATAAGCGACTAGAGCGCAAAAGGAAGGATATAGGGTAGAGGCTTCGGAAAGAGATGGGGGTGGGCAGCGAGGAAAAGGGGAGTGGGGGGGATAGATAAGTTGGAAGTCAGGGTCAAGGAAAATGGATAGAAGTGCGAGGTAGTGTGGAGGGGAGGCTAAGGGTGAGGCGGGTAGCTTGATAAGGACGAAAGGCAAAGAAGATAAAAGAAAATTGTAAGAAAACATAAGAAGTTGAAAAGGAAAAAAGAGCTCAATTGAGGATAAAAAGAGCTTTATAGCGGGAGAAATGTGAGAATAGCGGAGAATCAAAGATGGGAAGAGGAAAGGATCCAGGAAGAAGGGAGAGAGAAAAATAGGGATGAGTACAAAGGAGTCCACAATTAAAAGATATGCCCGTGTGAGTGGTAATGAGATCGAGGGTCAAAAGAGCATTGGGGGAGCTATGGAAGGCCTGGTTGAAGAAAAACGGTTGTGTGTGACATAAGGGATCCTTGAAGTAAGCAAGATAAAAACTCGACGACGGAGTAAGATGAGAGCTGGGTGGATCAAGATGAGGGGAACGAGAAGTTTGCAAAAGCATTAAGGGAAGGATAGGGGATGAAGGGAATGAGGAGTGGCAGGTAAGGAAATAAGAAGGTAGGAAAAGGAATGAAAGTATCTATCCAGCGTTCTAAAATCTGGAAAACGAGTATGGAACAATTGGTAGTGTTATAGAAAGGAAAAAAGGTCACGGAGTCAGGGAGTATGTAGAACCCGGGAAATAACAGATAACTAAGATCGGAAGTACAACACCGGACGATGCGGAACTAACGATCGTCAGGAGTACTGGGACCAGGAGTCGTGTTACGGTAGATGTAAAAAAGAAGCTGAAAGATGTCAATCAAGTGTGCTAAAGATGGATGAGGGTACGTTAGAGGAGCATGTGGGAGTTGAGTGAATAAAAGTGTGCGACTTCCCTGGTAACGTAGGTTCTCACTTAAAAAATGGGATTACTCGAGGCCATTCAAAGAGGGACAAAATAAAAATAAGATTATATAAGGGTAAAAAGTAAAATGGTAGGGTCACGGATGTTATTCTCTGGATGGGGCCGGAACGGCGAGGAATAAAAGCGATAAAGTTACGTTCTAGGAGCTACCAATGTTCAGTGTGTACGGAGGATAAAAAAGTAGAGGTGTAAAGTCGAATTGATCAGAAGGAGACGAAAGGTGGGAAAGCAATATTCTAATGGAGGCCAAGAAAGGGCAAAAAAGAAGCATATTGGTTGTAAGAGAGTGAAAAATAATATACAAAGGGAAGTCAAGGAAAGAAAAAGTTTAGAGAGAAGATCGCGGAGAAAATGATAGGAGATTCGCGGAAAACCTTAGAAAATAGGGCGAGAAAGGAATGACAAAATCGTGTGTGTCGGGAATCCCAATGATTGCATGACCTATGGAATAGCCGAGAGATCAAGATAGATGTAGACTAGGGGGATCTTGGGAGAAGGGACTGCGAGGGGAGTAGAATGGTGGAGAGGATGAACTTCCAGAAGGAATGGGGGAAGTGGTTATAGGGAGGTAGTCCAGATAGACTTTAGGACCGAAGGAGAGACGAGGGGAGGTAGCGTGGGAACTATGCAGATCGCAAAGGAAGGCGAGAAAAAGGAAGCCTAGGAGAATAACCACTGAGGATCTGCGATAGCGTAGTTTACGGCGGGATAGGGCACATAGAAAATTAACGTGGATAAGATGGATGCTAGGGTGTGCTCTAGATTAGAAGGCTAGATGAAGAGGGGGTCCGGATTGGTGGGGGGGGGGAAATTAAGTACTCTAAATCAAGATAAGATTCGAGGGAGATGAGTGCAGCCCGAGTAGTAACCAACCACAGGCTGTGGACTGTAAAAGCAGTCGCTGTAGTGGCCTGAAAGAGACTGGATAGGAATTAAGAGGGGACAAACAAAGAGGAGACGAAATGACCTTTAGCGTGGGGGAATAGAGCTGGATTAGTCGGCGCGTTGTACGCCGAGGTCGCCATAGACAATAGTCTGGCGGGAGGTGGCCAGCGGACGGGAACATGAGAAGATTTTAAAACATTTTAAATAAGAAGAGTGAACCGGACTCGAAAAAAAGTGTGTGATACGTTGCTTAAGGAAGGAGACCAATATATAAGCTAAAAAGTGATAGCGAAGCAGACGATACTGAGCAGGTGAAACGAGATCAGAGGGGCACAAAACACCGCTTCCGTGTACTTACGACGGCTATCGCTAAGATTTGACTGCCGCTCTCAGTTAAACGATGATTAGCCACGGGTCTTAAAAAGCATATAAGGTAAAATTTAGTGGAACCTACGCTACTTCGCTCGTAAGTTCCAACCCTCCGATTATGCGATGCGACAGGTCTATAGTGAAACACGCTAAGGCGTGATATCCGTTTAGAGATTTGAAAGGGCCTGGATATGACGAGCACCTCAATACAGCGAAAAACTATGCCATCAGCTCGGTGTAGTGGATAATGTCCTTGTCGCACGTCTGGAGCAGCACCCCCAAGTCAATATAACCTGCCTTATATATTGCAATTCGCAGGGAAAGCTAACACCCTATCTACATACACGCACCAGCCCTGAGATGCAGCCGATCACTATATAGGTCTCTCGATTTACCCTCCGGAACTCGCTCGACTGGGACCTACCATCAACGAATCGACAAATAACAGGCGAGATGGAGAACTGGTGCGTTAAAGAGTAGTAAGCCTTGTCTACTAGAATGGCCCAACTACCGCCTCTTGATGGCAAGGCCGAGCTGTCCGTGCAACATTATCTACTGTGCTTTTCCCCTGTCTTGTATTATCAGGCGCGCCCGTTTCCAGCCAACGAGTGGGTGAGAGACCGCTACCATGGCCGATTTTTCGTACACTACAGAAGTATTAGCGTATTATGTGCATATCGTGGCGATTCGCAGGTGTGAGAGTTTGGACCAGCATAATGAAGCGATTCGAGCCCCTATCTCTGGATCTCATCGTGAGATCCAGAATGCCAAAGGTTATCTCGACCTTTCTCCACCCATCTGAAAGGGCATATTTGAAGAAATACTCCAACAACTACCGGCCGTGCCACAGACGCTTCGTTGTTTACAGCCTAGCGCCGTGAATTTAAATCCTGCAGCTGAAAATCACACACCATAGTTCACACCCCTATTACCATGACACTAACCAATTCGTTCTACCTTTGATTCTGCTCACTCTTCCAGCACCTGGTGGGAATTCGATACCTGTTAGTTATAGCACTCGTTCTAGACTATCGAGGCTTCCTCTGACTTGGAATGCAGAATCGCGTTGCTCCAGGCAGACTATATCGGTTTCGGCCGTCGTTTCGAGCAACACCGTTCACCCCCCCCGCCCCCCACTGGTAATTTCATGCCGCCGTTTCGTCTGCACTTACTCTCATCCTCGCCACCGCACCGAGCGGTCGCTAGTGAACGCCGTCCCATCAGACACGTATCGATTTAAATATGCATAGTCAGCGAGTACCACCACGAGACCGTCCTCCCCTCGGTCATAGACCAATCTATCGTCAGGACCCAATTCCTAGAAGCTGCCTCGCCTTCTCGTGGTTGGGCTGGAGTGAACGTGGGTTTCGGGCTGGTCCGGCAGTAGCCACGCGCCCGCGCCTCATTAACAAATTAGGTCATCTCTAACGATTAACTCGCAATGCAAATCGAGAAACAAAAAGAACGTCTACACAACGGACCCGATTGTAACGACATTCCAGCGCATGTTTATCAAAATCGCCCACTCCCCACTTCAATCGAGCCGTATACAGACACATGAAGCCACGCCATCAGTTCCTCAGTAATCTCACGGCAATAGTGACATTTCAAAGGCCTCTGAAAGGGGTATTAACGCACTCCCGTTGGACCACCTAACCAATAGCTAAACCCCGCCGGCCCTATGACACCCGTTGGCGCCCACTCTCTAAGACCAACTCTCGGTCCTTCCCTCCTAAGGGCAGTCTGGCTGCGCAAGAACCAAAGGGAGTTATGGGTCGTCAAGACTAGCCTCATAACATCAGAACACCCGTAACCTAGGCTGACTCACTGGCAACGAGCCTATCAGCAACCTCGACCAAGACAACGACGGCCCATCCAGAGAACGAATTGATCCCCCCCTGCAAGCTCGCCCCTGCCTCCGCATGTTAGCTCCACCTGTTCCGCTCTCCCGTTAAAGCCAAAGAATTTCCTACATACCATCGTAAATATCACAAGTCGTTTCTCCCTACGACCGCAACGAGCCCGACTTAGAAAGAGCTAACCACGTACAACTAAGCAAACCGCCCTTGCGCACTAGCATTACCCGGGTCGCCTTCGACCTACAAAACCAGCACTCTATTCTCATGTTGTCACGTCAAGGTGCATGGTTTACATAATAGGCTCCGTGCAAGACACGCAAAGCCTGAACGACCCGTCATTACTTGTGAACCCCGGCCGTTCACCGCTAAAGACAGAAGACAATAACGTTGCAGTCACGTGAAGGCGGCCGGTAAAGTGAAGATGAGGATCCGCAAGTTATAATTACCATATCTGCTCCTCAGTGTAATGGAGGGAATAGTGTCTTAGAAAGAGAGGATCCAAAGCAACGTACTATCGACTTAGTGTAAACGTCGTAATGCCTAACCCGGGTATCAGCGGTCAGTGGCCCCCAACTGAGAGCCCCATAATTCTCAACTAGCTTGAAAAACTCGAAAAAGTAAAAAAAAATGCGATGATAAAGCGAGGCTGAACGCAGCCCGTCGGTCCTTCCCGGTGAGCATGGTAAATGGCAGATAAGGGCCGGGAGGGACGAAAGAATGGGTAGGAAAGAAGAACAAAAAGGGGTCGTAGACGTAAAAGAAGCATCTAACAGAATCAGGAGCAAAAGATTGGGTGAGGACTAGCATTGCCTAAGAATGAACAGGGAGGAATGGAGTGGTTCTGAGAAGGGAAAAACGAGACCGATCGACGCAAATGGAATGCTAACAATGTGCAGATGTGGCTGGAACCAATGAAAGACTTAGGTCAGAAAGACTCAGGAGTATCCTGGACGAGGGGCCTTAGAATTATTGCCGAGAAGATGGGAAAGGAAAAAAAAGGCGTAAGAGTTGGGGGGGCTGAGAAAAAATCTGAGTGTAAGACAAAAAATCAGTATGGAGATGACCATGAGGGGTGGGAAGACAGGGTCAGGCGACAATGAGGGGATGGCGAACAGAGAAGGGAAATACGGTTAGGTGGAATGTCCTCTGGATTGCCGGGCGAAAAAGAGAGTAGGGGTGAGTGGATCGTAGGGCCCCTTTAAAAGTGGTGATTGGTGAAGAGAAGATGAAATAAGAAAGAGAGTAAGGGATTGAAAGAAAAGGATTCACCGAAAAAATAAGAATTAGAAACTCTGACAGTTCAGGGAGGGCAGGTCTCCGGAGCATAGAAAAAAAAAAAAGGATAGAAGGGAAGGAAAAGGGAAGGGGGAACTACCAAGGTTTTGCGACGGGAGGAAAAAGAAGTTGTCGAGAGGGCGACAAGTAATCAGCATTGAAGAGAAGAAGGATAGGAGCTGAAAGTAGACGGGGTCTTGGAGCGGAGAGGAAGGGGGAAAACAAATAGAGGGAAGAGAAAGGGGATAACCGGAGACATAGAGTAATGAACAGATGGAAATGATAGTAGTGGGCTAACGCTAGGGGCAGGAAGAGGAAAAGCGGGAAGAAAGAGAGGAAGAGGGATAAAGGATGTCGTGCTCTTAAAGCATAAAGGAATTGGAGCGGAGCTGTCCATGGGAAATAGGACACAGTAGTTAAGTGAAACTTAGTAATTGGGTAAAAAGTCTAAAATCGAAAGAGCGGGAGATGAGGAAGGGAAGGGGGATATAAGACGGAATGTTAAAGAAAAGGAACGAGAAAGTAAAGGGCAAGAATCGGACCGGGGTGCTGAGACGGGGTGTAATGGGGACGAAGAAAAAGGATAGGAGAGGAGAACAAGTGAAAAGGATGAACGCGGGCGAGCAGAGTGGTACGTGCCGGATGCTTTCAAGAAATATCGAGGGCTGGGTTACGAGGACAGAGTGTAGGTGTCTAATGTGGGAGCAGGGGACGGGGATAAAGTAGCCTGTAGGGGAATATACGGAGGGTCGAGTAGGTAATAGGGTGAGGAGAAAAAGGGGGGATGGTGAATGAATTTCATAGGATGGGAGAGTTGGTCGTAAAGAGGGGAACAGACGGGTGAAGAGGGGACGAGTGGAGAAGGCGGTAAAAAAGGAGAGGCGAAATACGCAAGTGGGGGAAAGCTGAAAGGAAAGGTGAAAGAGTCTGGAGGAAGAGAGGGGGAATAGAGTACACACAATGTCTTCAAACGGTCGTGCGAGGGAGAAGACGAGAGTATGTAAAGAGAAGTAGGAAGGGGAGAGGAGGGGAGGTAGTATGACGTGAGAGCAATTCGGGTTTAGGTAAAAGGAATTATGGAAGGAGAGAAGAGCAGAGAAAATGAAGAGTAAGGGAGAGGGAGAAGTCGAAAGCGAGAAAGGATAGGATCTAGCATGTGAAGGCCAGGAGGCATAACAGCTGATATATGCATCGGAGGGAAGGTATGCAAGTGGCTAATAAGAAAGACTGGTGGTGCAGTGTGGGAAAACTTGATTGGTGTGGGAAAATAGGGAGATGAAGTGATATCGTACGAAGAGGGGGAAGGATAGACAGAGGGGAAAGGTGAACTGCAAAATAACGCGAGCAGTAGAAGAAGGGAAGGGATAACGCGTATTGAGCCCGAGAATGAAAGAGGAGGGAGGGACGGTGGGACTGGGAGAATGGACACGGCTCCGGTAAAATCCTATATATTGGGTAAATCTTAGAATATTAAAGCGGATATATGACGTGTGAGGCTGTCTAGAGGAGAACAGGAATTAGGTAGTAGAAAGATAAGTAAAGAGAAATAAAGAAGAGACCAAGATATCGCGGTGAGAAAACAAGGGAGATCAGGCTTGAGTGGGAGGGGAGAAAGGGACAGGAAGGAGAGGATGACGAATAGGTATGAAGTGGGACCAATTTTTATTGTGAGTAGAAGAAACGTCGGGCATTAGAATTTTACTGTACTTCCAAAGTAGGTAGGAGGTCAGTAGAATGAGGGAGTACAAGATCATTAGGCAAGGGGGGTGTAGGAAGGAGGACAAACCCACGGCCAGAGAAGAAGAAGCAGGGGGAACGCGCCTAAAATAAGATTTGAAGTTATGGAAGAAGTGTAAGCGTGTGCTCTAGAGTGTAGGTCAAAGAAGAAGTAGTGACGTAAAAAGTGTAATTGGGGGGGCCGTCAGGAGTAAAAGACTAGGGTTTTTTTAAAAAGAAAAAGCAAAGTGGAAGGTGTATATAGCCTAGTGGGATTCTGAGGAGGTCAGGGATTCCGAACTATGGGGGATGGCCGGAGAGAATTTGCGTCAAAGGTGAGGGTAGGATGGGGAGAAAAGAGAAGATAAAGCAAGAGGATAAAAGGTAAAAAAGACTAAGGTAGGGACAGGATTGGAGGGACGGGAACGTAAGGTGCTAAAGGAGGTTATAGACGCTGGCGAAACTCTATAAAAGAATCGGGGGAGAAAGGGGGGAATATCAAAGGGGGAAAAAGGGATAAGTTTAGAATTGAAAGGAAGCCAGGTGAGGGGGAGAGAGATAAGGTCGGAGGAAAGGAACAAGGTAGAGGTAGTAAGAGCAAGGCACGATGAAGGGAGAAAAGACGGATACAAGCAAGAGGATAAGAAGAGGGGAGGGATAAGGGTCTAAACCGGCAGACCATTATGTCTGGAATAGAAGGAATTGGTCAGAGAAAAAGAAATAAAAGCGTAAAAGGAGAAGAAATCGAGGTGAAATCCGGAGGGGTGATATATGGGGAGTAGGGGAAGAGAAAACGGGGAGCAGAAGGATGGGTTCATGGGAGAAAAGGGGGGTAAAGATGAGAAATCAGGAAGGGTGAAGGACGAAGGGGGGGACTAAATAGGTAAAGAAAAGGATATTGTACATGTCAGGAGAAGAGGGTAATATCTTAAGTGAGTTTCGCTGCTTGTGGGCTAAGGGGTGGAGAGTAAGGTACGTGGGTCGTGAAGGGGGAACGGCTAGGGAATCGAGATCCTTCAGAGTTGGGGATGACGAGTGTCGCACGGTGGAGGAATTGGGAGAAGGGAAGGGGAATCGTGGCAAATCCTGGCATAACACAAACAATATTCATGGCTAGTGAGAGGTGAGTAGGGTACGGAGTAAAAAACGTGGAGGCGGTACGAAGACAGAGGAATGAAAGAAAGGATAAAATGAAACGGGAGAGTAGAGACGTGGTTGAGGGTGAAAGGAGGGGTAAAATGAAGGAGGGGAAGAGGACAGAGGGGTAACAACACGACTTCGGAACAAGCATCTGATCGTAAACTATGCGTACATTAGACAGGTACGTAGAAGATTAATAATCCTATGGAACGTCGGGCAGAACAATAAGAAAAAAAGGGTGACGCAGGGATAGGAGTGTGAATGGAGGAAAGAGCTGGACGAAAGTGAGAGCATAGAATCTTCGAGGTGGAAAGAGGAGTAGTGTGTAATGGCATCACTCGACGGGAGTGGAGATAACGAGTAAAAGATTGACAAGAGGAGTGTAGTGATCTAGAAAAAATTGCCAGGCGAAGAAACCGTGAAGTACGATGAGGTAGGCGGTAAAGAGAACATTAAAACAGAGAATGGTAGATTCACAGCAAAGGAGATATTCGCCGACAATCTGCCTCAGCGCGGCAGACGTCTAACCTGGTAGCACGAAGCATGGGTGAGCAGGGCGCTAGATAAGTCAAAAGACTTGGATCGGAGGGGGGATTAATGTGAAGGAATGACTAGATGAAGCAAAAAGGTAAAGGACACACGAAGGGAAGGAGATACTAAATAAAGGCATAAAGTAACAAGGTTTGAGTGTCGGAGTGCAGGGGGAGAGAGAAAGCATAGGCTGTAGCTGGAAGGTGGCGGAGTGCACAATAGGTGGGAGGGGCGGGGAGTTGGAGCGGGGGCGAGATTTAGAGGAACGTCATGACGTAGACAAAAGTAAGTAAAGAAAAGTCAACAGAGTTGGTAACAAAGGGACAGGGTAATGTGGGTGAATGAAAAATTCGAAATGGGCGGGGGAGTAATGTGAGAGAGAGAAGTTATTGAAAGCAGGGGCTGAAATGTGGACTTGGCATCAGAATAGAGTAGAGAGGTAGACGGAGAAGGAACGTATGACTGGGAAGATTATGGGTGGGAGGCATCGGTTCATAGTATTACCATCAAATCTAACAAGAATTAAGTACGTGGGAGCTCGAATGCTCTGAAAGGCTCGAGGGGATTACTGAGCGTGAAATCGTGAGTGGAAAGTTATAAGGTACAGGAGGAACAATGATATTAGAAAAGAAAATGACGAGGGGGTGGTATGGACAAATAAAACGGTTGAGGGTCGGTAGGAAAGTTGTCTACGAAAAGCGACGGGGGGAAGGGAGAGGAAGCGGAAGTTTGAAGGATATAAGCGGCACTTCACGGTGGCGGTAATGAAGTTTTTATTGATGAGTAGATATTAAACAGAGTAAGTAAAAGTCGGAAACCGGGGGAGGGAGGAAGTTACCGAGGGTATTAAAGACAGTAAACTGAAGACTAAGAATGGTGAAGTGAGCCATATTTGGTATAAGCACATGTGTAACAGGAGAGGGGGAGCATAGACACTCAGGTACGAGAATGTAAAGCATTACTGTCGTAAGGCTGTAAGAGGACGGGAGAAAAGGGGAAGAAGGAGAGGCGAGTGACATGGTTGGCCTTGTCGAAACGAGGTTGAGGATGCAATGATTGACAACAGCACGAGAAAACTGTAAGGGTGAGTGGTGAAGAGAAAGTGCTTATGCAAATAACCAAGAAAATAAAAAACGCAGACCAAGTGAATTAAGAGGGATGAAGGAGGCGGTAGATTGAGCATTGAAAGAAGTAAGTGGCTGGTCAGTGGTTAGTATGGAGCTAGAGTTACGGTTTGGAGTTCTAAAGGTAAGGGCTAAAGCGAGAGTAAGGGAGGCGTATCAAGCGGATTTCGGGCACTATCATTAGATGGAGAATCACTGTGTGACAAAGTTCAGACTTGTAGACTGGAAAAGAGCTAGTTCAGTACAGAAAAGAAGGTAATGCAAATAGAACAATATGAATCGAGCGCCAGGAATCAAGAAAAGGAGAATGAGATAAATCCAAGATAAAATATGGCGTGATAGAGGTCAAGCCTCGAGATGTGAGGAGAGCAAATAAGACAAGGGCATAAACGAGCACGAAGAAAAAGGAAGGGGAAAGTTAAGGGAGAACACAGTGAAGGAGAGAGAGAAGGTCGGAAGGATGATTATCAAGTGGAACCTGAGGAAATGGGTGCGGGGAACGGAAGAGTAATGGAGCTTTACATGGATGAGAGAAGAGTCGCCGGAGGTAGGAGGGAGAGGAGGGTAAGGGTTTAAGGATGGGTAGTGAAAGAGGAATGGGGGAAGAGAATAACGTATCGCATTGAGATGGAGTAGTCAGTGGAGATGAGTGAGAGGAGAGTAGGAAGTGCAGAGTAGATGAAAAGCAGGGACGGAAAGAGTAGAGGATGACACATAAGGGACTTTAGAGCAAAGTGAGTTTGCGTCAGTATCGATGGACAAGTAGTGAAGCCGTTCGGGCGGGTTGAAGAGAAAGGCCGAGAGTTCGTGAGGGCTGTAAAATTAAATGTATTGTATACCTCACTTTTTAGCATCGGTTGGGTGAAGGGATCAAATGATGTAATCATATAACGATCAGACAAGGGTGATACTGAGGCTGATAGCTGAAGCACCCTTAACATTCATTAGTAACGTGTAATAGAGTCCGTCGTAGGTCACGCAACTAACATAGAACGTACAAGAATACAAGCGATGATAAGAGAAAGTTATTAAAGAAAAGGCTGGGAAGGAGACAAGTAGCGACCAGAGGGTAGTCATAAGTCTTCTAAAAATTGGGTCGACAAAGAAATTCTCGCAATGGGACTTGGCGCATCGGTTACGGAGCTTAGAGCCTGTTAAAGAATGTGGATGGGTGAGAGATGGAATGAAAGGAAAGGAGAAGATAGATGGGAAGGGGACGGGGTACCAACACTAGCCACAGAGCGAAGTCTAAGAAGCATAAGGGAAATTACGTTCCTATGGACGGTGAAAAAAAGAGATGGAGATGAAGGACTATCGGGGAGAACTGAAAATGTTGATGGAAGGGCGATGGAGGAATAAAATGAGAAACGAAATAATTCTCTGAACACGGGGGGCGTGGTAGGCACACGTCTTGAGTATACTAGAGCTATGGGGGAGATCGTAGTGTGCCGTGAGCAAGGGACTCAAGATTAGCACAGAAAGAGAAAGTGAGGAAAGGTGGAGGTGAGCAGCAACCATTGAAGATACAGGCAGAGAGTTAGATGAGGATGCAACTAATGAAAAAAATAGCCCCCGCTTGTATATGTCATGAGTTGAGATCCGACCGTATATCTAAGACTAGAAGGGGAGAGGGCAGGGAGTGGGCGAGCGGGTGGCAACTGAGTTAGCAGACGTGAATGATGGGGTAAGAGCTTGCAAAAAAAGGTAGAAGTAAAGGCTCTGAAGTGGTGTGACCAATTGGCACATATACACTCATAGTAAGATGAGGATAATTGAGCGGGGGGAAATGATAAAGAAAAACCACAAGATAGATGAAGGAGAGTGGAAAGATGGGAGGGAAGTAGGATTAAATTTATCGCCTAGATATAGAAGGAAGTCCAGGAGATAGTACCCCGATTTATAGTAAAGGGGCTAGGGGGAAGCTCGTAATTTAGAGTAAGAGGAGGGAGATAAATATCGACTAGAATGAGTAGACGTCTTAAATACAGAAAAATCATGGGACACGGGAAGGTCTGGGAGAGAAGACTGATGCGATGTTGGATAGCTGTAAGAGCTGTTAGACCGAGATAGGAAAAGGAGGAAGCAAAGGGAAGGGAAGAGGGACGAAGCGTAAGAAGTCCATAAGTTAAGCCCGTATAACCGTCCGCACACGAGTCTGGCAATTGAGAGTAAAAGGAGAGGGGATGGAAGAGAGGGAAGGGGGAAAATGTAGTAAAAAAATAGCGAAAGAATAGCAGATGGGGAGAGTGGTTGTGAGAGTTAAAGGAGCGTAGCAAGAAAAGCTCCTAATTCTCACGTGATATGTCTGTTCCAATATACAGTGCTACGTCCATAACAAAGTCAAAAGGGTGCATAAAAAAAGGGAGGAGAGATAATGGTTAAATGTTAGGTTATAGTGAGTGAGGTTAGCATTAATAGCGGAGATAGGGTTCCGGTTGGAAGATAGGTCGAAAAGGATATGCGGGAATGGGAGAAGGAAACAGGGCTAATATGTGGGGAGGGTAGTGAACTAGATAGTCGCGCTAAAAGATAGAGCTGGTAGATTGATTGGGCACTCATCGAAGTTAGCGCGTACAATTAGACAGTTTGGAGTAGGGGAGTGCTCAGAGGAGTAGTAAGAAAGTGAAAGGATCAGATTTGGACGATCATGGTGCCAATGATAGAGAATGACGATCGGCACTGAAAGAGGAGCTTAAGCAGTCAGTGGTGTTAAGAAGAGGAAGTGAGAAAGGAGAACCGTCAAAGAACAGAAGGAGAGTTATATGAAGACGGAGGACAAAGGGAGTATACGGTCAGCAACTAAAAAAAAAGTCGATACTGGACCAGTAAGGGGTCAGGGAACATTTGATAGGAAAGAATGAATATAGTGCTGGTAAAGAATTAATGCTAATAGTGAAAGGAACAAGAAAAGAGAATAAAAATATTATGGCGAAGGAGAGTGGGGGTGTCGATTATGGCAGGCATGGCAGTACAGAAACGGGGTAATATGTATGATCTCTGCAGAAGGACAAAATAAAATGAGAAAAAAATGGGAGAATATAGAGTTCATAGAATTAAAAAGTAGCGTGGCTCACTGGTAATAATTGGGCAGAGATAACGCAGGGAGAACACAGAAAAATATGATAGTAGAGCTTCAAGAGTCAGAGACATAGGAAAGAAGGTGAGAAAAGAAGAACGGTAAGGATGATTCGAGATAAGAATAGATGTGCAAGAATAGGACCTCGAAGCGGGCTGCGCTATTTCTATGATACCAGAGCACTAGTCGTAAACATAGCGCTACATAACCTACTAAAAGGGGATCTAAAAGTGGTTGTATAGAGATTGCGTTATGCGAATAGGGCAAGAGATCGCACGAGGCGACGGTCTGGTCTGGATGAGGCGTATCTGAAGATAGGGAAGTAGCTAGTAGTAGGGGTTAACACAGGTGAGAAGAGTTTTCTATAAGAAGGGAGAGAGTGAACGGTATGGGGAAGGAGGGAGCAGGCAGCTGTACATCAACTAAAAAATGTGAGATAAGATATGGGAGCTACCACGGAAGGGCACGAAAGAAAAGGGATAGAATCTAATAATCTAGGGGAAATGCAGCGATCACAAACACCAAACATAGCGCGGGGGCGAGAGGCAATAGAGAGGCCGGGGAGCTGGCAGAAATGGAGGATAGCATTGCACAGGGCGAGTGCTTTTGGCGCTAAAGAAGAGGGAAAGGAAAAAGACAAAAGTAAGGAGGGAGAAAAGTAGGTAAAGACGTAGGAGAAAAATTATAAAAATGATGCAGAGATCAGACCTGGAGGTGCGTAGGAGATGTAGGTGGAAATGTAAGAGAGAAATTCATCAAAAGAGGTGAAGGGATGATTATAGGTAGCAGAGCAGAAGCGTGGGAGACGATAATGAAAATGGTGGGATATGGTCGTGGATATGATCAAAAGGTAGGATGATAAGATGGAAAGTATTAAAAAAGTGAGGGTAACAGAAGAGAAGGAGCGATAGAAAAACAGTAGAGATGTTTTTCGAGCTAAATGCTGATAGCTTGATCTGTCCTAAGACAGCACTGATGCTCGAAAGTAGCACCGTAAAAGGAGAGGTAACCCATGCGGGAAAGGAGGCTGATAGCAGATAGGAGAACATGTGATATTGATGAACTGCATAGACAAGACAATGGAAGATGGTGTAAGATAGTGAAAAGATAGGCAATTGGGAAGTGTAGAGAGTTGAAAGTGCAAGCTGATGCTCGCGCTGCTAAAGAGAGAGGAGAAGGGGGGAAGAGGGAGATAATTGGGATAAAGATGCAGGGGGGAGAAGCCTACCAAATGGAAGGGCAAAGGTAGTCTCGAAGGCCGAGACAGGAATCAACCTAGCCGAAAGAGGGAAAGGCGAGAGGAAGTGGAAAATTGGATAGGCATAAGTTGGTAGCGGTCCTATGGAATTAAGCAATAAGGTTATCAGGTCCGTCTGTGTGGCCAAGAAGAACCTGGCACTGGAGCCTCGACAGGGAAGGAACAAGAAGAAGGGGCGGATTTAATAAAGAAGTAGGAGTGAAGGGAAGGGGTAGGAAAGTAGAACAATGGAAATGTATGTTAAATCAGTTCTGTTGGAACGAGATAGGGTGAAAAAAGAGAGGAGGGAGGTCGAGAGGGACTAGAATAGCAAGTAAGACAGCATTGTGTCGGCAATGCTGTGTGAGACGAAGAAGGGAATGGAAATGTTGACGCAAGTTAGGAGGTGAAGTGTAGAGACTTACGATGGGAGATCGCGCGGAGGTGGTAAGGGAAAGTGGAGGGGAGGAAATAGGGGAACTATGGAGTAAAAGTCGATTGAAATGTGGCTAATGGGGCGGAAAGGCAACGAAAAGAAGGGAGTCGCGTTAGGGGGGTGGGGATCGGTTAAAAGAGGAAAAGATAAAAGAATGGAATGAAAAGGGCGAGGAAAAGGATATGTCAGGCGTAGGGTAGTAGAATATGAAATGGGAAATATAATTGGGCAATGATGAGAACAATGCGAAGAAGGGGGTTGAGGAAGGTTAAAAATAAGAAGTATGAAGGGGCTAAAAGTGTGAAGATGAAAAATGCTACATTAACACCATTGAGCGATAAAGTATAAGTTCAGTGGCGGAGTAAGAAAGATGATAAAGAGATGGGGGAGTGAGGTGGAATAAAGGTGAGAAATTGAGTAATGGTAGGCGTCAATCTCTTTCAGGGAGTAGTGACTGAAGGACCTTTCGTAATTGCTAGTCGTCTGATGTCAATCGCTGAAAGGGGTGTGCGAGGGAGATAGGGCAAAGAGTAAGAAGGGGGGGGTATAAGCGTAATTATTATAGGGGGACAAGGTAGAAGAGGTACAGAATAGGAGGTCGAGTTACAAGCCAGGACCAAAAAAAGATGGCCAAATCGTTTGAAGGTCTTAGAGGCTAAAGATGAAGTGGAAGAAGGTATGGTGATAGAGCAAGTGAATTGTGGACAGTAGTATGGATGGGGGTGGAGGGGGGGCCTGTTGGATAGTTGTAGATTCAAAGTGATAGATAACAAGGAAGAGACTTTGTAAAAAGAGAAAGGGAGGAGAGTAAAGTTATGTAAAAGGAAGAGGGGACAGAGGTATACGCCAGCAAATAAGCTGGGGGGTAAGAAATATCTTCATAAGAGAATGCATAGATGGAAAAAATGTGTCAAGACGGGGCGGAACGATTGTAGCAGGGGGTGGAAAGGAGCGGCCGGCATGTTTGGGTGACTAGGAGGGAGTATAAAAGAGAGGAGAAGAGGATTGATATGTCAGTAACCAGGAATCACCCAAAATAAACCAGGGGGTGAAAGAATGGAAAGAGGAGAATGTGAGAAAAAGAGGGTGAAACTGGTGGAAAATTCCAGCTTTATGGAGAAGAGGGAGTGGGCGCGTAATGGACACGTAGAATAATAAGGCAAATAAGAAACGAAGGTGAAAAGAGAGAGGAACAAGGCAGACATGATCCAAGCGCTAGTAAGCAATTTACAAAACACATAGAAATCCATATGGACCCGGACGGTGGGAGTTAGCGCATTAAGATGATTTAAAACCGGGGGGAAAAGAAGAGGAAATGAAGCGCAGGATGGGGATAAAGAGAAACGGAGAGTGTGTGGCGGGAAGGGCATATGAAGGAAGACAAAACGTAGGGGTAAAAAAGGAAGAAAGGATCTAAACGGTTAGAGGTATTGTATCTGGAGATAACGGGGGATGGGGGTCAGGGAGTAGCAACAGAGGGGGCACATTGAGAGCGACTAGAAGATTAAAAGTATACAAAAAGCCCACGGAAGAGAAGGAAAAGAGGAAGTGAGGAAAGAAAGCGAGATGGAGAAAAAGATTAAGGCATATTGGGGACGTACTTCTGAGGTAAGACGGTGAAGCCTAAGCGAAGAAAAAAAGAGATAGACGAGACTATCAAACAGAAAGGATCTATGAGTCGGGAAGAGAACTAGCAACGTAATAGGGAAGTGAAAGAGATGAAGGGTGAAGATGGAGTGATAGGAGGGCGAGTGGGGGAGTAGAGGAAGGAGTCAAAAACGAGAGAGGTGAGGGAAAGCCCGGCTGAGATGTATGTCAAGGGAGAAAAGGAATGACGAGGGATTGAGGATCGGGTGGGGAGAGGTAAAAGTGTGTAAAAAGGGCCAGAGGACGAACAAACGGAAAGGGATCGGTAAAAAAAAAGTGACCTGAAGAGAACGGTCTCAGATGAAGGCTTACGAACCAGAGGAAAAAAAGTAAGAAAATGACGTGAGGGATGGAAAATGGTTGATGGAAACGGGAGAAAAATCGAGGATGAGGAGGGGAAGTAGAAGGGTAGAGTGGGGAGGGGAGGGAAAGTGAAGGGGAAAGACGAGAGAAAGAGCATCGCAATTGTAAGGAGGAGGACGAAATTATTAGATCATATAGTAAGTACAGGGGAGGCAGGCAGGGAAAAAAAAGAGGGAAAGAAGTGTAAAGAAAAAGGATAAAAAGAGGATAGGATCAAGCTAGCATGAAAGGATAATTTTTACGCTTGGGAGTGGGTGAGCCCTATCGAGAATTACACAGTCTAGGGATCAAGGCGAGAAGGAGAGATGAGGGATGGGGGAAGATGCGGTGTTAAAACTAAAGAGTAGGATTGCTCGAATCGGAAGGGAATCTGACATAAAGATTATGTAGCAGACGATATAGCGTGCAGGTGGAGACGCAAGATTAGAAAGGATGCTAAAACGTAAAGATGAGGAAGCAATGGGTGGAAGGTAAGGTGCAGAAAGAGACACATGAGAGTCCGGCATTCCCGAAGGAGAAGTTGATGTTCGAGAGAGAGGGAAGATGAGAGTGTGGAGAGGTGGGAGAGACTGTACAAAGCGAAAAACTAAAAGGGAGTCTGAGCTGCGTGACAGAATATGCAGGAGGGTTTAGAAGAGATCGGGGTCAATAAAAAAGGATGAAGAGATCCGAAAGGTGAACACCGAGAAACGGAAGTAAAGACAGAACAGGGTATGAAATACAGTACCGAAGACCGGAGACAAAGGTTCATAAAGAGTGAAGAGGTCGAGAGGAGAAAGAAAGAAAGGGAGAGTTTACTAGTATTTAATCATAAAACGTGGGATTACTCGAAAAGGAAGCTATGTAAGAGGAATGGAAAAAGCCTTGTGTTGTGAATGTTAAAAACGGCTGGGAGCGACGAGTATGCGCTTGACAAATTCAACTCTCGCCTGAGGACGGAGGATGATAAAAAATCTTAGTGTATAGATTGATAACAGAATCACGAGGCCAGAGCTGAGAAACAGATAAATGAGAACAGATTAGAGGAACGGATAAGAGACAAGTCGGAGGAATGCATATAGTGGATGTTTACGAAGCGGTCGAAGACAGAAAGGCGTAATAGGCGTGGGCAATAGAAGAGGCTGGAGAGGGGAAGAGTGGAGAAAGGGATAAGGAGAAAGATGAATGACGGTGTTGCTCTCGAGAGGAGGTCAGGTCAGGACACCGACTCGGTGACTTAGTACAGGTAAGCTCCAGAGCAAGAAAGATGTCAAAGGAATGGAATAAGGGGGAGGGATGGAAATGTACCAAAGAGTGGACTTAGAGGATAGCAAAGTCTGGCGACTAGAAGTGAAGTAGATTAAGCGTTAGCAATAGAGATGGACAAGAGGAAGAGGGTCGAAGATCAAAGGGAGAAAAATAAATGACTAAAATGCTTAGGGGAGAGATAAAGAGGCTAGGGCAGCTAAAAAGAGAAGTCTATAATGCGCTCGCGAAGACTTGCTCAGTAAGGGGCTAGTGTAAAAAAGAAGTATTGGGGGTTTTAAGATCAGTGAGAAGGTGCAAATATGGGATAGATACGGGAAGGATTCGAGGATGGTAGAACATAAGAAAAGGAGAGGAGTAAGGAAAGTAGAAGATAGTGTATGAGGAAAAAGGCAAGAATGGGGATAAGCTGGGATATTAACTAGTCGTAGAGATATAAAAAGAGTATTCGATTAACGGGGGGAGTGGAACTGGAAAAGGTAAAAGAGGAGGGAAGAGGGAGAGGAGATAAGGAAAACAGGTAAAATGGTGGATAGGTGACGGTCAGGGGTTAACAAAAGAAAAGGAAGAGAGGAATAGGAGAGGGGTAAGAGGAGAGGTGCAGCGGTAGTCAACGCGTGATGGGAAACATGATAGAAATGGACCTAAATACGTTGCTTCGTAGTAGGAAAGGAATAATCGGCCGAGGGAAAACAAAGGGAAATTAGGTAAGGGAGAAAGGGGAAGGTACCTTTTGGAGAGAGACGTGAGATGCAGGGAGTGCGGGTGCAAGGGAGAGAGTAGGGAAGAAGAGGGTAGTGTAGATAGGATGGTAGAACTGGTAGGGGAAATGGCGGAGAGGTGACCGAGAAGGGCGGAAGCTGGCGTGAATTTGCTAGGGCTGCGGCTAGCGAAAAAAAAGAGTGGATCAAAATGGTGAAGGGAAGAGTAGAACTAATGGAAGAGATTAAGTGATAAAAAGGGGAGGGGGGCCTTACAGAGTGTCCGGGTAATCATATAGACGGGCGTTGAGATGGGTGAGAGGAGGGAGAGTGAAGGAAGGGAGAATGTGATGTGGCACGTCGGGCAAAGGGATGACTTGATGTCAGGAACAATGGGAAGCCGGGAGCAACTGTTGTATTTCATGCACTGGCAAGTTGAGTAGGGAAGGGAGAGGAACTGGAAGTGACTGATAGGTAAGGAGAATAAAGAGAAGAGAATGGAGGAGCGTTAGTGAAAGGGTAGAAGACGGAAGTGCCTCGCACAGCTATAATAAAGGTGCGATGGGAGGATAGTAAATAAAAATGAAAAAGGTGGGAAATGAAAGCAGAACTAAGAGATTAGAAATAAGGAGGTAAGCTGAAAGACGGGGGGGGATCGCAGATTAAGGAAAAATTATACAATCGCTCTGGAAGACACGAATGGGGAAGATCGAGGAATGGAAGAAAAGAATGGTGGAGGGGAGGGAGGGTCATGAATAATCAACGGGAATAGAGCTAGGAGGGATTGTCAAGATCATGTCCAAACGAGAGAAGAGGGATGGAGGATGTGGAGAAGCTGACGGTAGTAAAGAGATGCGGGGTATGCTAGGAGGCAAAAAATGGATAGAGAGTTATGCATGGGACAATGATGCACGATAAGGCCTCGTGAACGACCTAGTGGGAAGGAGGAAAAAGGTGAGTTGGATAGAATAGGGAGGAAAAAGAGAGGGGATGAGTGGGCTGCAAGGACTGGGTTCTATTAGTGCAAAGGTAAGGTGGGGAGGGAGGAATGAGAGTGTGGAAGGGAAAGGGGAGGCTAAGGTCTAGAAATGTAGCTGGAATACCATAGCATCGTTTGAAGTCAGACGTAAGATGCGGCGGCTGGGACGGAACGATAATATCGAATAGTAAAACCACCTGTAAACATGCCGGCGTTAAAAATGAGAGGGAAAAATGTAGTAAAACGGGGGTAAGGGCGAAGTGGGTGCGGGGAAGACTGAACGCGAATTAGCGTGGCCTGGCAGTAGGGTAGTAAAAGGTGCAGAAATATGCATCCGAGGCAAGGGTGGAGGTGGGAAATAAGAGGGGAAGGTGAGGGAGGAAATAAAAGGGACAGGAGAGCATAATTACGGACTATATTGTAATTCTAGAATTCAAGAAGGGAGAGTATGTTAAGCATACGAGTGCCATTCAATGATGGCTCCTGAAATCGCGCGGAAGGAGAGCCAAAGATGGAAGGAAGAAGGCGAAGTAAAAGGGGCAGGGCAATGAAAAAAGGGAGAAAAAGAGGAAAGAGAAATCATTGCAGGAATGAGGAGAGTGGAGAGAGAAAGACGAGCGAGAACATTGATAATGCGGAGAGAGGGAGACATGCTGTGTGGACCTTAATGGAGACGAGATGTGATTAGTATGGCCATGAGAAAAAGATTTCAGTGCGTTTAATAGACTATGTAAAAGTAACGGGTACAGGAAGGGGGAGAGACGAGAGAGAGAAAAGATGTAGAAAGGAAGAAGAATGATGTAAATTGGATAGGACTGAGGAATCAGATCAGGGTACGGAGCAGAAGAGGTGGAAACCAATGAATATGGAACAAAAAGTGTTGAACCAGGGGGGGTACAGATAAATAAATGCTATGGGGGCAAGATGAAGGACAGATGTTCGCAATTAATGAGGATACTTCCGGAGAAAATATTAAAAAAGAATTGGTGGAATGATACTCAATATAAGGGAGGAAGAAGAGGGAGAGATAAGGAGAAAGAGAGGAGGGGGGGCAGGAAGTGTGGTCGCACAGCCGCATAGATAGGAGAAATAGTCAAGTAAACGTCGGAAAAAAGGGAGATAAAGAGACAAGAGGGAGAAAAATAGAGAGCAGATGGTACTGAAATATCCGAAAGAGGGCACGAATTGATGGGGACAAATAAAGGAGAGATG
>Ga0179593_1579359_pt1 | contig 22603 bp, 29 predicted proteins | sample CZODoug2_1_08_16_FD_185931 | JGI IMG/M metagenome (GOLD analysis project Ga0179593, IMG submission 185931) | Vadose zone soil fungal communities from Angelo Coast Range Reserve, California, USA - CZODoug2_1_08_16fungal (PacBio error correction) | ecosystem: Environmental > Terrestrial > Soil >...
CGGGAAATCCATATAATTCCATCGCTAGGAAAGCACTCGTCAAAAGGGAACGAGTTTGTCATGTCCGAGTGATCATGTCAATAATCGTTGGATATTCAGGAGTTCCGGGTTGGGGGAGCTGAACATTAGAAAGTTCGGTCGAGAAGTTAACATCGGAGAAACCGAAAAGAGAAGGGCGGACTCGTGGTGATAGAAGGCATCCAATGTTCTCACCTCTAATGTACTGCTGATGGAGGGAATTTCGGCGAGCATAGTGGATGCGATCATACGCATTCAAGGCGGATTTGGGACCCCGGTTTCCTATCTTCATCTAAATCATGTGGACGGAGGGACTTTGGCGAACAATGGTATGGGGAGGCTGTAAATATGAGAGCCGATGGGGGAGCCTAACTTAACGTCAATCGCAGAAGAAACGATGGTTTGGGGCGTGCGAACGAGTTCCTTTGGGTTGCCAGAGGAGTCCAAAAAAAGAGAAAAGTAGAGTAGTCTGTTGAGAAAAGACCCACGAAAGCGGAGGAAAAATAGAGAGTATAGATGCATCAGACAAAGTGCCTCATCGGAATTTGTAGAAAAAAGGTTTCGCAGGCTATACACGTGGGAAGCTCGGCAGCGTAAAGACAAAAACTGGGAGAGACACATCTTCTCTCCGACGTAAAGAGAGATTTTGAAGCAAAAAGAAAGGAGGAAAGGGGGGGGCCCCTAATTTTCTCGGGGCCAGGGAGACAAAGGATCACTGCAATCGCACTGAGTGGGGGATTAAGGAACAAACACGTGGTTGACTACGAGCAAAAAACACTCCAATGGTAAACTGCATTGCATTAAAAAAAGAGCACGATACAAAAGGAGAAGGTTAGTCATGAGGGTGGGAAACATTTGGATTCAAGGGAAGAGAAGCGATTAGAAGGACTGCGCGTTTTACGTTCTCCTCGCTCATAGTGAAGCAACCGTTGGCTGAAAACAAAAGAAGCCCCCCCCATATAAAATATGTCGGAAAGAGAACTTTGGGAGGAAGTGGACAAATAGGAGGGGTAATGACTAATCTGGGGTGAATCATAATACGAAGGTGCGGCGGCTGCAATACACGTTTGAGACATCATTTTGCGGCAAAAACGTTTACGAAACAAATGGAGAGGCAGCTGTTCGATTTTTTCAAAAAAAATTGCGTCAACGTCGAAAACCAACGCTCAGAAACACTATTTCCACGGTAGAAAAGGCAAGATTATATCTCGAAAGGCTGAAGTAGCTTGAAGGGGTAATTATCTAATGGGGGGGGTGGATTAAGGACGAGGAGCTAGGATCATACAAGCAGGAACTGCTGAGAAAACTAATGGTGTGGGGGTTTAAAATGAAAACGTGTCACTGCCAGAGGAGGATCTAGGCAAGAAAGACGGTCGCATTGTTAAACAGAAGGGTCATGCTCAGAAAAGATTAGATGCGCTGTTGAAAATTCGACAGTAAATTCTAGGATTGAGGGGGGAGAAAAGGCTTGCAGGAGACGTGAGTTCCCGACACCAGGAGGGTTCAAACGAGGTGAAAATACCGCGGTATTACGTGATTCCATAAGACTTCCTCATGAAAATTAATTTCAGGAAAAGACTCTGGCTGGTAATCGGGGCAGTGCGGGAGTCGCCGAAAAGAGGACAGGGGTTCGTCTATCAACGTTTGTTATAGCGAGCGTGGTCAGTTGCAAGGTGGAAAATACCATCGCCTGAGAAGAAGGGAAGCACTGGGCAACGCGAGGAGGAGGGGGCACTCATTCCATAGTAATGGTGTAGAAAAGGGGGAAGCACGTCCCACACAAGGGTTCGGATTATCGTGAATTCCTGGGAACTATTCAGGGGGGAGAGAGAAAATTGGGGACGCGTAAGGGCAGCGGTGAATAGGAGAAGTGCTGTTCAGTGTGGACCAGAAGAAAGGTGATAACCGATATCTCTTCCGGAGTCAGGAGAAGGACGAAAACGGGGAAGGAGGCCGGGGAACGGAAAGGAAAATGTAACATACTAAAGTCATGTAGAACGGGTGTAGGCTTCGTTTATGATAAACACCAGGATAAAACATTATGCGAGTAATGGAAAAAAACCCGGGCGCTTCAAAAGATGAAAACATGGGCAAAAGTATATTAGGAAACTTGAATCGGCGGCGACTGACCGGTTGAGGGGGATTTCCACATCTAGGACAGAAGTTGGAAAAAAGGTGAGGGGAACTGGGTTTACTACTCCTGACGAGAGGGGATTATGGTTCCTAGGGAGAAACGATATTATTAAGAGAACCCTCGGTTTTCGCTTGAGGCATTTCCTAGAGGAGAGAGTCCACCAAAGGGGGGCATATGAATCTTGGTGGTTACTTCGACTCAAATTTGGGGGTGGAGGGGCGGTTGAAAAAAAACGCCACTCTGTTCGCAGGTTTTAATGCAAAAACAAAAACCCGAGTCAAAGACGATTGGTAAGATGACGACCCTCGCCCCATTCATTCGAAAAAATCGGCATACAAGTACTAAAAACCGGGTAGGAAAAAATAAAAAGCGGCCTGCAGAATAAGTTCGCCTAATAGAGGGTTAGACTTTGCTCATGAAGTCCAAAGAAAAATTCTGTTTGAGAACAGGAGGAAGGGGGAGAGGTATGAGTCGAAATTGTGAGAGTAGCTCTGTTTTAGGCAAAAAGGTCTCCCGATCTCCAATGGGGCCGAGAAACCAGGAAAATGTAAGGAATGCAAGCACCTCCTGTCTGTGGAGTCTTGCGATAGCAAACGTGTTCAGAAAACGAGGGTTGGGAGAAATAGAGCTCAGTGAGGTTACCCTGGATACTATATCTATGTTAAACGCTCGAGTCTAATGGGAATGAAAAAGGGCTAAATAAAGAACTAAGGGGAGAAGATTGCGCTCTTGGACATTGCTTGGGTAGAAAAACTGAGCCCATTCCGTATCTCAAGAAGTTTAGGGGGGGAAGAAGCACAGAAAAAAAAGAGAAAGTGAGAGAAATGATAGTAACGAGTTGCTTAGGTTGGGCAAAGCATAAGGAGGTAATGCACCTACGTCGGGGCATTTGAGAATAGAACTCACTAGGAATGTTCAGGGAGATAATAGATTATAGAAAAGTCGATGCCTAACTAGGAAAATCACAGGATAAAGTAAGCCACCGCCGGCGTCTATGGAGAAAAATCACCCAATAGGAGTTGTGGAAAACTTTTTCCTCGTGATATTTAACGAACAAGAGACGGGGTGGACTCACTGACGACAAAATTCCTCGGGGTTGTACAAAACAGAGTTAGAGTTGTTAAACAGCGAGGAGCCTACCGCAAGAATGGAGATAGCACTCGGTCAAGGTCAGGGGAGCAAACCGAATGATCGGTACATGGCGTAATCGAATAGATGCGCACGCAAGATGCCTGTCAAAACTACTAGCGTTCTGAGGGGACTTGATTGCCGACGTGTTTAATTTCCAACTGAAGAATAGTGTTATACGATTTAAAAGGAGGGGAGTTTGTCCTTCGAAGAACGCCAATCGGTCACTATGGCGGGGGAGACGATAACAAGGGTTGTAGAAAGAGGCGAGAGGGGCGGTGTTGCGGTGGTCTGAACCGACAGTAAAGAAGTCCGAAGGGAACCAAAAGATCAACTATTCCTTGGGGCAATGGTGAAGAAGAAGAGCCAAATTCCCTCAAAAAGGAAAGAAGTCCCCAAGTTTTAAACTACTCTCTCGAGAATTTAAAGAGAGAAGACATGGTTTTGGGGTGTGTGAGGGGGGGTGGTGTGGAAGACCCGCCAGGGGAAAGGCAAATAGCGTTTAGGAAACCGGGAAGCTGCACATTCGATGGTTTAAAAGCACCCAAAAAAAGCAAGAGCAAAATCACGGAAAGCGCACGGGTGGGAGGGAAACGAAAACGAGGTGGAACGTTGCAGCCGGCAAAGCCTATGGTTGATATCAACGGACGCTAAATGGTCGAAAACAGGTTGCGGAGTCTGTGTGTGGGACGGCAGTGCATGTCGGAATAGGACCGCGGGAAAGGGATCGAAGGGGTACAATCCTGACGCAACGCGCTCGAGGAAATAAACATGGGATGGGACCAGGGGAGGGAAATGAATGATCTTCCAAAGAAGAAAAGAGTTTCCAATAGCGAGAATGGACGACAAGAGAAGAATAAGAAAAGGGGGGGGGACAGAACGTCTGCAAGGTTTCGCAAACGGATGGAGCATTCGGCAATCCGGAGAAACCATTTGCAGGTTCTAGAGGAGTCGAGGTCTTGACGAAGTAATAATGCGGGTATATTGACAACGTCTCGAACAAAACGATGCTCTCTGGCCGTTTGGGGACTAGGAAAGATATCAAAGAAGAGAAAATGTCGAGAGATGTTGACTTAGATGTTGGAGTAGTAGGGGACTGGAAGGAAAGAGATCTAACACACACCTTACACTCTGGTTGGACTCCAGAATGGGTGGACACGCACTCAGCGTTAGCCTCGTGGTTTCTCAAAGTCGTGAGGACAACGAACGTCTCTTAATAATGAATGCAGAAAAACTGGGAATGCGGGCTCATTGGAAAATTGTAATGCATAAGGCGGGGGAAAGAGAGTATACGGACTGTGTTTTGAAATGCGACGACTGTCTATCTAAATGAGACGTATGGACTCCGTCCAGGGTGCTCCGTCGGCCAAGGGGCGGTTCTTAGCTCGGTGCAGTGAGGGGTATGTTTAATATGAGGTTACCATTTATCGACAGAAAAGAGAGCTTTCATTAGCCTCACGTCATTACATTCAACGAAGGAAGAGTGCCGTAGATTCCGTTAACAGGGACAGAAGAGTTTGGGGGAAATCGAGCAAAATTGGTTAGCTAAGAGGGTATTGCGGGTGTAAAAAAATGCCTGATCAAGCGAAGCCGGGGAGGAACTCGCGCCTTGAAACATCTCAAATTCTAAGGACAATTTGTAAGGGATGAAGAAAACCAAATCGTTTTGTCAAATGCAAGAGTGAGAACAAAAAAAGGAAAGGTAAAATATCGCTAGACGGAAGAGAATAAAGGTGCTCGTAGAGTTAAAGAATCAAGAGCTTCGAGTGGTGTTTAAAAACCAGGAGTGCAAAAAACGGAGCGCAGATTCGGGAAGTGAAGACATGGCAGACATCTTACGCGGCCTGACTTCCGGATGAACGGAAGAATGTCAATCGGCACAGACCTGCTGACAGGGACAACCTTGGTTATAATCGGGGACGGGGATAAAGAAAAAATTTAGTGACCGCTGAAGGGAAGCGATGAATGGAATGGAGAACAAAATGCAGGGGAAATGTGCACTGTGCGTCGCTGTATAGGGCTTCAAAAAATTTACCCCAGTGGTTTTCAATCCTGTGGGTTATATCAAAAGGGGGAAGTCGGCGAGTGAGATGTGGCTAGGGAGGGGGACGCGCGTCTGATCGTTAGCTCAAGGCTGGTATTTGAAGAAAACGGGTGTTTGCTTAAAGCTTGACGGGGGAAATAATGAAGAAGATAGGGAAGATAGTGTGAGGGTGGGGGGTTCTCTTCAAACCCTCCGGGCTACAGGAGGAAAGGGGCGGGTTGAACCCCGTTACCCAAAGACTCCTTGTGAAACACATTGAAGGGATCCGACGATTAACGAGGCGTTCTTAGCATAAAACATCGGCCAAGAGAAAGCACATGGGTAGGCTGCATCTGAAAAAGTCTCAGAAACAGACGCAAGCTATACAGATATAGACCGAAACGTAGGGGTGATCGCATTGTGGAACCACTAGCACACTCAAGAAATGAAGCCAGGAGTAATCATCATGAGGGTTGGACATGCAAAAAATGGAGCATAAAGGTTCGCCCTTCAGCGACGAAGTGCGGCACCGCTTCCTTTTCCACTGACTATCTGTGATCAAGGGAAAAAAGAGGCGGGCCTTAGCATCTCACAGCCTTCTTTGCAGAGGGAACGGGAGGGGGAGAAATAATTTCAGGTACGTGGGGGAGTATCGAGGCCAGCGGGGTTCGTGACCGTTTTATAAAACGAATCTGGTTAACAGAAAAACTTGCTGATCTCGTCTCCTCATTCAATGATAGTGAACGGAGCTGAAATGAAGAGGTAGATGGAAAGAACAGATTGGTTCGGCACACAAGGAGCATAAGGTACTCGCATAATCGTTTCTTGAAGACAGACTCTCGAAAAGATGAGCTGAACGATGATTATTACTGTAGCGAATGGGCAATGCTGGCTTGGGATATCTTCGGCTGTGGTGTCACTCGCAAGGAAGGGTCATATGTTTCGCATCTCGATTATAGTCAATGTCAACAGCGGGTTCTTAGAGCGAGTGTATAAAGTTCATCCAGGGATCGCGATGGCGAGAACCGAGATTGCGCACGTTTTCCAGCTCCGAGGCAAGACATGCACAGCTTTTTTTTTAGATAATGCTAAAAAAATGCGGGGACCGGGAGGAGTACGGTGTCAGTGGGAAAAGCGAGCGCCGAAAGGGGCGAAGGAAGGTACTCGACTCTTCAGTAGGATCCTGTTCGAACCTGAATGAAATATTAGTGGTAGGGGGGATCAAAAGCAGGGAATGCGCGCCGTAAAAAAGGAGTGGGGACAAGAGACGCTTAGAACTAATAGCGGTTCAGGGGATTTGCACAAAGTGTTTACCGATCTTCAGCAGACTTCAGGGGAAACCGGGGGGACAGAAGTTCTGTTTTTCTAGGGAAAGTCCAAACGTTTGAAGCAAGACAGACTTTTAAGTCACTTCGGCGGCCGAAACCGGGTTTTGTGTGTGCATGGAGGGGGCAGTTTTCAACCGGGAAAACCGTAAACGGAGAGCGGGTAAAATTTCTAATAGAACCCCTATCAACTGGGTGGGATAGGCGGAACTCAAGGCAAAGGCCATCAAGATTGGGGGGGAGACAAGAATTTTTTCTGAGGCCGATCAGAGAAGTGGTAAGAATAACAGCTCGAATAGATCACAGGACTCGCGCAAGCTACAATTCTAAGCCGAGTTGAAAAACATAGAACCTAGCTGCACCATTCTATGGGGGACATCGTAAGGGTTAGACAAGAACACAAGAGACGGAATCAATGAACTTAGTGGTTTGTGCACGCAAACGGGTGGGGAATCGCTTCATGCACCAAGCAAATGCACGGGACATTTCTCCATTTGATGTATGCAATTTATCCGGAAGATAAAAAGGGGACAGAATGGCAGAGGTTGGCGAGAAGGACAGGGAAGGAAAGTCAGGTCGGAAGCGAGGCGTTGACCTTCATGACCCAGACGCGTGTGAGGAACAGATTGACGCCGATCTCAGGGGGATTTGGCTAAAAAAAGGACTAAAAGAGTCGGCCAAGGCGCATGCATGGCGCACCTTTATTTCCTGCGGGGTAGAGAAAAGGGGGGGATGTGCTGTGTCCAAATAAAGGCCAACAAGGGGGGGGGGAACTCCGTTTTTTCAAAGCAGAAAATTTGCAGATGCGAATAGCGCGTTGACGACCCAGGGGCGCTGGAATGTAGGAAGGGGGACAAAATTTGAGCTTAAGACGTTCGGTAGCAAAAGAGAAAGTTTGGTCGACTCCCGATGGGCGATACGTTACGGACGGAGGAACGGGCAGCTGTAGGCGTCCTAGAAGGGATAGAGTGAAGGGGGGGGGCTCTACTTTGTTTTATGCATGAGGACACGTAAACATCCACAAATCATAAGGAATAAGCACGGAACGGCACAGTCAACCTAAAGGGGTGGTCAAGGAGAAGAGAAGGGGGATAACTCGTGTGCCTAGACAAATAATCAGGCTAAAGACGGAGGAACGCCTCAGAGGGGGGCACAGGGAACATCTCAACAACACCAACTGATGGGTCAAGTCCAATGAAGGAGCCTCCTATAGATTCAGGTGGGGCTGGGGGCTGAAAAGGTGCAATCCACCACGATTTCATTTCTAGTGCGTGGAAAAAACCCCATTGGTACTTTTCCTGAGAAGGAGAGGGGGGGAGGGGTAGTCTAGTGAGAAGGGAATTTCCGAGAAAAACACAAGGGAAATTGAAAACGAGCAACGACGCTCCACTCGCAAAAAGGATCGATCAGCTTGCTCGATTCCTTACGGCACAGGCCAAAAAGGTTTGAGGTACGGGGGACAGGAGCATTTTTTACGTTTGACAACGTGCGCAAGCGGGGGAGGAATCTCGAGAGCCGAATGATGAATGGGTGTCGAAAACATCATCAATCACCAAATCTTCGCTGAGACCAACAATTTCCAATAGTCTTCGGGAAAGTTGGAAACAAAATACCTTGCTAGGCGTGCAAATCTCTGCGATGGCTTTCATTCCGGTGTTGAACCCAAAAGTGATTCAAAGCCTAAGAAAAGAGCTGAATGAGCCTGGGTTGGAAGAACTCTATCGTCGGAATTCCCGTGGCAGTGTCAAACACCGACATCACCTAAGAGACAGGTTACGACATGGTTTCGACTCTTGACCCGGGATAACATAAGGCTAGGAGGAATCCAAAGGCAGATGGGAAGCCCTTTTTTTCGCGGGCAATCTTAAAAATGGAAAGGGGGATCGGATCGAGGTCACCTTCAAATCTAGCCGAGTTTAAAGGGGGGGGGAACTCCGGGGAGAGTGTAAGAACAGGTGGTGGAGGCGAGAAGTGTGAGGAGAAACGCCGTTCGCGGTCTACAGGGATCGATTATCTGAAAAGGCCTTCGACGAAACGGAGACAAAAAGAGTGTGGGGACAAATCGCGGTGATTCATTTTTGGAGGGCGGGATATAGTTCACAGGAGGGTTGAATCGTGGGTTTATGGATGGAAAATCAGCCCGATTTTCAGTTGTCGGGCTTCTGGTTCAGACCAAAAACAAACTACACTCATCGCATGTTTAATGCAAAAAGAGAAAGCAGAGTGACAGAGGAGATTGCTGAGGCGACTCGGCCCCGCATGTTGAGTGGGGGGGGAAGAAACGGAATTCCAATAAGTCTCGGAAGAGACAGGAACAGGGTAAATACTGCACGATGGGAGACGGGGTTGAATAGAATTGTGACTCGGGCTTCATCTAATTGTCGACTAAAGGAAAAAGGGAAGAGGGGGAATAGGATTTCTAATAGGGATGAAGTGCATACAGTCGGGTTAGGAGGATGCTCCGCAGAAGGGTAGAAGAGGGCCCTGTTTCTACCTTTTTAAAACCAACCATCGGAGGGACATAGGGAGGGGGAGGATCTGGAATAAGGAAGGAGAGTCACACGGAGGGGCAGCCGTCGGGCGTAAGGAGCCAATGCAAGAAATTAGGTGGATTACCCTTTTATAAAACGATATCGGGGAACGAAAGATTGGAAAGGAAGAGAAAGGGAACACCTCTGAGGTAGGGAATTCAGAAAAAAAGGGGAAAAAACGAGCGGAGTAGGCCATCCGGGTGCGATGTTGGGGGAGAGGAGACGCACAATGCGCGATAAACTCATCACGTTTCGAGAAATCTCTCAAAATTAGGAAACTGGCTTGTAATTATCGCGATGGACAGGACCTACGCCAGGGGGGGAAATGGCCTGTAGTCGGTTTCTGCGAAAGAAGACGGCCCCGGCGTAATTCTATTTTACGCCTGTTATGGGCTCAGCGGAGGGTCGAGGGGAGGAAGGGTTTAGGGTAGCAGAAAGCATTCAATCACTCTAGGAGAACTCTAAGAATAATGGAAAAGTGTCAAGGGGGGGGAAGTTCGAGAGCATGCAGAATTGAGATCTCCGGACTAAAATAAAGGGTGGTGACAGGGGTTAAGTGGACCCGGCCGGCGAGACCGAAAAAAGAAGGGGAGGAGGAGAGATAGACGCGAAAAGGGTCATGCCCTGTGTTGGAAGGGAATGGGAGTCGTTACTGTCTTTAGGGACTCTCAAGACTGAGAGAAAAAGACGATGGTAGTCCGACTAGAGAGAGGATGCTCACTCTGAATTGTTTAGTACGAGGGGTAGCATCAGAGATTAGGGGACTACAAGTTCTTTTTCGCTCTTAAAATAACTTGCGGGGAAGGGTGTAAAAGCCACTCTTTACTATCCGAGACTAAAAAGGGGGGGGAAGTACAACCGACGAGTGTATTTTGAAGGGGTGACAAAAGCAAAGAATCCTAGAATCAATGGGAGCAAAAAATTAGAGAGAACCCACGAATCATAGGGAAAGGCCCTCCGGAGGAAAATGCAATAAAGCGGGAAGAAACCCCGAAGTTTGAAGAATCGAAGGTATAAAAAGGAGAGGAATGTACAAGCGCACGTATCCCTGAAAGACGCGTTCGCAAGAGCGAAATGTTAAAGAGCGATCAACGGGAGCCTCGATGGTGGAAAGCGGAGTTTTGCAGCATGCAAAAGCGCCGCTGCGAACCGGAAAAGAGTGGATGTGGACACAGCCGCAAACACGGTTTTGTTTCAAAGGCCGGCAGAAAGGGTGGAAAGCGGGGGGAGGATGAATTGGGTCAAAAAACACAAAGAAAGGAGTAAAAAGGGACAGAGCAGCTGAGTATGTTGGAATGTTGGTTGCAAGAAGAAGGAAACGAAGAGGGATTGACGCATGAACTTCGCTTTTAATCAGTGAGGAGGAGGTTACTCACCTTGCTATTTGACTGAACAGAGGTCTGCGAACGCCGGCAGGGGGGGGTTCGGAGTGCCAAAGTCTTAGCGGACTAATATTGGGAGGGAGAAAAAGGTGCATCGATATCCGAAAGGGGGTGGGAACGTAGAACAGGGAGAAAACATGGAGTGGCCAAACAGCTGCGGGGGAGAACCATTTGGGGTGATATCAAAAAGGCAAACAAATGCGACTAATAATCCCTTGTATCGTAAGGCGGAAACCGACGCTCGGTCGGGACGTAAGCTACTGCAACTGAATCAGGGCTGCGGACCTGAGGGGATTAAATTCTCGAATTGTTTCGGATGAACCTAAGAGACAGGAACACAGAGACCGTATCACGCGATAAGGAAAAAGTAGAAGAAGTGGGGTGTGCAACGCACAGGAACGTAGGGGGGGGGTATGTCGGGCAGAGAGGTCTTAATCTCAAAGGAATGGAAGGACATTGTATAACAGCAAGTTCACAAATCAAAGAAACCAGTCGGGGGGGGGGGGGGAACATGATTTATCACTCGCTTTTTTCGGAGGAAAAAAACGCCGCTTCTGATTCAAAAGAGATGGAAAAGATGATTCACCCAAGGGGCAAATATGTTATCCAACACTTAAGTGGTCGGGGGGTCCATGAAAGTTGCTGAAATCGCCGTTAAGGGGAGAGAGGGGGATTTTTCGATCTGGACAGTTCCTCACATCATCCGACCAAAAGGGATCATAAGACAAAAAAAAAAAAAAAAAAAAAAAAAAGAAAAAAACAAAAGAAAAGAAAAAAAAAACAGATCTATTCCACTTCGAGGAAGGGACGATAGATTAACTTCAATCTCTCAACCTATCTGGGGGGGGGGGAGGGGCTACAGAAGCGTATGAGTGGGAAATTTGAACAATTCTCCCTTCATAAGAGGGTTTAAATTGCGCAAAATGAGAAAATTACAATGGTGACGGAACGACAAAAAGAAGGATACGATTGCATTGACCAGTCACCAGGATGCTTATCTCTAATACTTAACAAGAACGTTCTAGGATCGAAATCCATGGCGATACGTTCATTCCTTGTTGTGTCCCATCAGTACCGGGGACGATAGGCAGTACCTCGACTGGGAGGGGGAAGAGGCGCGAATTTGAGGAAATTGGCAGGAGCAGAGAAGATCATGGTGAAACGACCTTGGTGGGCGCTCTTTGTAAATAGATAAATGAGGAAAGGAATGCGCGGCTGAAGAGAGATCAGGGGTTGCGCATTGTCCCAAGAGGGGCTAAGGGAGGTGCCAGAAGTGTCAGAAGGGTTCCTATTTCCACAATCGAATTGTGCTTTATCGGGAGGAAAGAAAGGTTGCCATCGGAAAGGTAGGGGGGTGGAGAAAAAGGTTTCGAGCGGGATAGAGATCTATTCGGCAGAAAGAAAAAGATAGGGAGAGTGGAGGGGAAGGCCCCTTCGGTGTTTTTCTTAATCGCTGATTGAAGGCGGAGGAGAAAGTAAATAAAATAGCATAGTTGATAGGATCTTCGAAATCTAGCTATTTTGCGATTTGGGGAGTTCCGGCGGGGGGGTGGGGGGGTTGCACGCCACTCTGTTCTCCTACGGCAAAAAAGAACCCGGTTGACTTCAAAGGAAACGGGAAGTGGCACTGGTTGCGGAATCAACCAGAAAAAACTTTTCAAAGGATTAGAAGAAGGAACCAATGAGAGACTGAAGATCTTAAAAACTTCCGTGCACATCAAAAATTTCGGGGAAGGGGGGGGAAGATGGTTAAAAACTCGTTCGACAATAGTGACGCCCTGTCAGCAATAAAGAATTCTTTTTATAACAATGCCGGAATCTTTCTAAGCAGGAGATCCTATCTCGGTGTCTTTCTTTCGGCCAGCACCGTGTGGCGACCGGCGAAGCTTGGCGCTGTTCGCATCCAGAGACATGTGAAGTTAGCAAATCTCAAACACCGCAGTGGGTCTTTGTGCAGGAATGAAGGGGGGGGAAGATTAGCGGAGATGGTATCGTATGCAAGCGCTAGATGAAGGACACGGGAGAAAAGCGACTGGACGCAGCCGCATCGAGTTAAGGATAAGTCCTACAGATTCTATTGGGGGACGCTTTCTAGAGGGTGGACATGAAAAGATTAAAGTGGAGTTAGACGCCACTGCGGAAAAATCGCGATAATCTAGTCCCGAATAAAAAAAGGGATTGGGTAAGAGTACTGATCGGGAAAGGGGACCTGTCAGCGAAGACTCATTGGAGAAGAGACCATCCTGAAGGACGTCTAGGAGGACTGCATAGAGCATTTCAAGCTGCGTTCCTACTATTTCTCCTGAGAAGGCAACTAATATAAGGGGATAGACGGTTTAAACGGCATCCACGAGTCAAGTATGGCGAACTACAACTCGTAAAACCTCGCATATGGGGCTTTAAAGGCGTGGGATGCAAGATCATGCAACAAAAAATCGGTTTTTTGATCACGGAAGTAAATGAGGTTCACCAGGAGAAGAGGAGCGTCGGTCGCCGTGACCAGGCGAAACCGAGCAGAAAGAACAGCGGAATCTCGAATTAATAACTTCGAAAGCGTTCTTTTAGATGAAATGAAGGATTAGTGGAGTTCTTAGGGCGGCAAAACGAGTGCACTTCTATCCACGCTTTCGAAAAAGATGCAAGCATGGGACCGATCTTCACTCAGCGAGAACTTATGGTACCGATGTTAGGAAAAGCAGTACTCGCGAGAGGGCGGGGAAAGTTTCTCTTCCTCAACAAAATCGAAGAGTTCTGTGAGCAAGGAAATTGGTGTGGGAGGAAAAATAGCGACAGTGTCGGGGGAGGAAACGGTTGGAAACCAAAAGAAAAGGTCGAAAAGATGCAGTCGGTTTGCGAAGAAAAACCATCAAAGGGAGTTGGGGAAGATAGAGGAATACCGACTCGGCAAAAAGGACGCAAAAAAGGGAAAACAGAAGTTTGTTTTGCATTCCAAACCCAAAAGGGAAGACGGGGGAAAAATTGCTCATAGGCTCCCAAAACAGAAGAGGGAGCTCTAAAACAATCTCGCAAAAATCTGTAAAATGCACCAGTCGATTGTTGAACGGCACAGACTATTGCCACTCATGCGAACGGGGGCAAACACGTCCAAAAGGCAGTAAAGGGCCGCTCAAAAAGGTTGACTAGATCATGGGAATAATTGGTGCTCAAGACAAGATCTACCCAAGGACGTATGAGACCGGGGAAGGCTGGAATTGGGTCCTGCAAGGAGGAATGCGAAATCAGATTGACGGTGACCCAAGAGATTCGATGCCGATACTAAGAAGGGGATCAAATTGTTTGGGCTAAACAAATTCGAAAGTATTCGACGAGTAACGCCTTTCCGAGCAGTTTCGGGGAGACAAAGTCCTTAGCGCGGAAAAGGGATGGGTTCTCCACTAATCGTGAAGGGTGGGCGGCTTCGTGAAGAAAGGCTTGACCTGAAAATGAGGATTCTCATCTCATACACAGGCGAGGGGGATGAGCCTGCGATTGTTTCGCAATCAGCGGGGGAGCCTGACGCTGTACCCTCCTGAGCTATCAAGGGGAACGAGCGGCGCTGGCCGTTTTACGACGTCGAAAAAAATCCATTCCGCTGGAGCCAGAAATAAGGGGCTGCTCGAAGGGTCCGAGAAAAAAAATTTGGGGAGATCTTCCTGAGGGGTACTTGAAAACGAGGAGCACTCACCGTAGAACGGCAAAGGAAGAACTGGACAACAATGGTGTGGAAGCACTAAGGGTACTAAGAGGGGCCGAAAAAGAAGTTCTTAATCTAATAATACGCTACCTGTCTAGAGAGTAACCTACAATCGACACAAACAACGTATGAGAGGGGCACATGTTTCCAATTCAGTAAGATAAATTGGAGCAGAGACGTCAGGGGGGTATCGGCCAACGATGTTACACGTCCATGTCCTTGAGGAAACAAGGGGTGGGAGGTCAACCGGTGCCTGCTCGGGATTGATTGGAGAGTACTCGTGCTCTGGAAAACATTTCCAGGGCTCAGGGAGCAGTTCCTAAGAACATCGCGCTCGTACACGTAAAGGCGAAGGAGAGAAAAAGTTGGGACGTCCGAGTAAAGGGAGCACACAGAGGAATGGTTTCGTAGTATCAAAAGGTTGATAGAGCGCAAGGTGGACAATTTAAACGAGGGAGCCTCCCGCGGGGGGAGACGCGAAGGAACGCAAAATGTTAAATGGTGTCAAACGATAGCAAAAGAGGGATTTCGATAATATAGTTGAGAAATCCGGAGGGTAAACCCGTAAAGGGCGCCGGAAAGGCGTTCTAAGAAATCAGACGATGAGTTCAAGTCGTGTTTTGTCCCATCCAAGGTTATTAGAGCTAAAAACGGAGACCGACCTGAAGCGCGGGAGGACGAAGGAGGGGCAGGGGGAATTCCTACATGTCAAACAGGGAAACCGAAGGATGAAGAACCTTGGTGTACTAGAGCGAAAGGTCACTTGGAAAGGAGGGAAATTGTGGCCGGCAGATTACAACCGGGGACTACTGCAAATCTTGAAACTCAGGGTATGGGCCAGCGCGTCTCTTGAAACTCCTTTGCAGAATACAATCGACTGTTCAGCTCTTGGTGAAGCTCTTTAATTAAAAGAAAAGGGTTAGAAATGGCATTTTCTGCGCGGGGGCGCTAGCCAGGGGTGAGGGGAAAACTGGGAGGAGAACCCTTCGTTTCAATCGGAGCCGAAGAGGGCCAGCGTCCAGTGAAAAGGAGATTGGATCGTGTGGAGGAATCGAAAACGGATGCGATTTGTGGTCTGAGGGGGGAAACAACGTGAGAGTGGCACGTACTGCAAAAAGGGAACGGCGAACGTTACGTGAGGGTGGTTGAGAAAAAACCGAACAGAAGAAAGAGACAGAAATGGGTTTCTCAACTACCTCTTGGAGTCCAAAGAGAAGAAAAGGGACTGGGAATCAAGAGGCCTCAGGGGAAAAAAAAAGGGTGGGGGCATTGGGTCCCACTCGTGCTATCTATTGACCAGGAAAATCGGGAGAACAAGGGAAAAAGTACGAACTGAATTCCAGACAGGGCGGACGAGCGGTTCGGGAGGGAGAAGAACAAGAAGACGATGGAAGTCCGGTTCGCTCAGGGGAAACATTTTAAAACAAAATGACTGAGCTTGACATAGACGGGAATGACGAAAAAAACGTCGTGGGCAATGCGCAGGAAGTTGGGAAATAGCGAAGGAGGGGGGTTGCAAATCAAAATGTGAAACGTTAGGGACAGAGGAGCAAGAAGAATCCTCAGGCGAACATATGACTAGACTCCGTGCGAAGAGAAAAAAGAGGATCCTTCCCATCCGATGGGGGAGGGAGGAAGCCACTGCGCCCATTAGCTATAAGTCCTAAAACGATAATTCAAGAAAAAAAGTTGGGGAATACGAGGGGAGAGGACGCGGCGGAGGCGAAGGGGAACACATGGCGTTCCTACATCGCAATCAATACGGAATGAAGAGGAAATCGCTACGGCGTTCCACAGATGTGAAGTCAAGAGAGGGGGGGCGTAAGTCAGAACGGTGAGAACGGTATAAAGTACATCGATGGTCGAAGAAAAACTCTTCCTCGATGTGACAAAAGGGGGGAGTGGGGAAGGAGAAAAAAGAGCGTGTGAGAAGCTCGAAAAGGGTCAAATGAGGGGGGAATTGGATCGGAAGGCGCGGCGCAGGGGTAAATACCACTCTCTAGCGAAAGATATCGTTCGAAAGAGAGGGTTTTCGAGGGGGGGGAAATGATGATTACGCGGAGCATGGGTTCTGACGACAAGGAATAGGAGGAGTCGATCCAGAGACTAACCGATTAGGAAGGTATTAATGTATTTTTCACCAAGTGTGAAAAACGGGGGGAATCTTCTGAGAAGGACCCATGTCCTCTTTAAGGCGTTCCTTCTAAGAAAGGAGCGTCTCAGTAGGGGCTCCGAAACCGTTGCAGTAAAGAGATGGATTTTTTAAGGGGGAACGGAAAGCGCAAAGAGGGGAGGGGGGCGAGACAACAGATCAACTAGCATAGGTGCAAAGGACGCTTCGGACGAAGCAGTTTAGAAACACCGGAAGGGAAAACATAAAGATCAGTGTTCATCTCGGGTAGAATTGCAGAAAAACAAAGTACGCGAGAAAGCAAGAAAGTCAACCGGAGGCAATCATTTTGAAAGCATATCAAAAAGTCGAGTTGGGGGAGAAAGGGGAGATTTGAAAGCGTGCGGCGCGCGCAAGGGGAAGGCCTTCCAAACCAATTATTTTGCAATCTTTTAGGGCAACCCGGGAGTCAAAAAAGCCCTGAGGACATGGGATGTTCAATTGATCAACGTTAAAAAGACCCAAGGGGAAGAGGAGTGCGATTCGCGAGTCAAGGAAATTGGGGCTAATGCACTTTTCATGGAATTCGGTAAGAAGAGAGGGTCCGTCATGAAACTGCGAAATGTTCCAAGAGGAGGAATATCAAGGACTCACTTCTGGGACAAGGGGCTTAAAGCATATCGCAAGTGTATTTCAAGAAAGGAAGAAAGAAGTTACGGATACGGTTCGCGTATCGAATACTAAACTATTTTATTAGGCGCCAAAGAGGGACAAAAGCGTGGATGCGAGGAAGGTTTTTCGAAAAGAATTTCGCCATGAGAGGACAAGATTCTCTTTTACGACACCGGCGCTGGATGAAGGAAAAATAGGGGAAAAAATGACGGCCGTAATAACCCTATCAAAACCGTTGAAACAGATGCGCGAAAGAGGAACGACGCAACGTATCAGTAATTTCGGGGGTCGGGGAAACGAAAGAGGCTCACGTATTTTCCTGGGAGGGGGCTCATGGATAGAAGAAGCAAAACTTGGGAGATAATGGAAAATCCACAATGCGAAGAAAGGACTTGTCGCAGACAACCTAATGGGGTGGTAGGTTTATCTTGGTCACAGGGAGAGAAAAAGTTGAATATATATATAATCGCTGGAGCTTCTGCGAAGTGAGAGTGGCTTCAAAAAAAGTAGGATTAGGAAAAGAAAGGGGGTCCCTCTCGCTGATGAGAAAAGGGATACTCACAAGAGGAGAAATTACCGGTTTTTGTCTCGGCAAGTGTTGATAAAACGGACAAAAGCTGTAGTGCGTTCCCACCATTAGTGAGAGTCGGGGCAGAGAGGAGGGGATACGTGAGGTTTCTCGTGCGAAATTTCACCGTTTACGTGAGAATTCCGAGGACAAGAGGGGCGATACATCAGAAGTATCCTGACCCTACGGGAGAGGGGGGGGGGGTAGAGGTCGAGGCCAGAGTCGACAGGTGTAGTCGAGGAAACTTTTGGGTATCGGATGGGGGGACAAGGGGTCCAATTTTAAACACAATCCCTTCCTTCCTAGCCGGGGGGGGTAAAAAGGGTTCGGAGAAATTTCAACGATGGAACGAAAGGGTCTAAAAAAAGAGGCAAAAAAAAATCCCAAAATAAGGGTTTCGATTATAGTTGATTTCGTGCTAAAAATGGCCAATATTAGAGACTTTTTGGACCTCCTAGTGGCAGAGGGAAGGGAGATCATAATGCGGGGGCGGAAAAGGTACCTGGGTTTTCCCAGGAAGAAATTTGAGTCCAGAAGAAGGGGCGGAAAAAGGGACATGAATTAACGCGCCTGGGGGGGCAAAAAGAGGAGGATTCGGCGGGAAGTCGGGATGCGGGACAGGAAAAAAAAAATAGAAGCAAAAAAAGCATGTCATTTACTACCTTGGGGGGCGCTCAGTGGGGAGATCAGGAATGAAAAGGGATGCGTGCCGAAAAGCCAATGGTGGATGGGATCTGGCAAAGAGAAAAAAAGTGGGTTGTGCCTGCTGCTCTTCTCAGGGTCTCAAAAGTGCCGAAAGAGCATCTAGAATGCTCTTTCAAAATGATTTCGTCGCTAATCAAAGGTGCAGGAGGAGCGGGGCGTCGTCGATGAATGAAGGAATAAATGCCGAAGTGAAAATGTTAGTAAGGGACGCTGGGGGTTTCCTTCAATCTTTTAGGCATTGGGGCAGGAGGGGGGAATGTCAAAAAGTATCAGGAAATTGAATTTTTCAAGAGACGCAACAGACTCGCAATTTGAGGGGAGCTTCGGGGGATAACCGGAAAAACGCCACTCGGTTAAAGCTAGGGACCAAACAAAAGGGGAGGTACCAAAAGACGTTACGATTGGAGAGAACCGACAAATGGCAACTTTCCCTAAACATAAAGGGGAAAGAACAAGAAGCATATTGAGAGAAAAACTTCGGGGCATCAGAGCAGGAATCTTCTCTAAGTTTTTTGGACGCATTGGTGAGAACATTTCCGAAATGAACGCCATTGAACGCCGGTTTTGGAGGGAGGGGTGGCTCGGATTACGTAGGAACAATCGTCCCCTTAGGGATCGGGGAGCGCTCCGCCCCGATCGATTGCCTCAAAGGAAAATAATGGTGAACCAACCGCGATTTTCGGGGTAAGGCATCTCAGAGGGTATCGAAGAGCGGGGAAAAGGGTGTGGGCTCGGACTGAGTGGGTGCAAAAACATAGAAAAGAAGTGTGTTTAACGCGAGTGTGTTCGATCGCAAGTATAATCGATAAGAACGAAATGATAGTAAAAGGGAGCTGGCTATGGACGAATAAAAAGAAAAGTCCTTAACAGGGGGGGCGATGTTCGTCCAGGCGGCCCCATTCGTATAAGTGAGTTTCGAGAAAACGCTCAAAAACAACAGGAGAGAGAGGGGACGAAAATGGCGGTACGTATCTCGGGGCCGCAGTGAAAAGCCGGGGACGTCGAATAGCATTTCAGCTCGCAAGGCCTACTATCATAGTTTACCGGAGAAGGCAGGGGGATGGCGACGTACTGTTTATAGGTAAGACGAAGGTCGCAGCAAAACCAAAAACTCAAAAGACCTAACGTTTTCTCTGAATCCGGTCCTATTCAAGGCCACAAGAAAAGGGGGGGAAGGAGCGCGGTTGGTTCGCGACAGGTCATGGAGAATGCTGTAATGTGGGGACGCGAGTAAAAAAGCAATACAATGCGCGCGAAAGAATCGGAGAAGGGAAGAGGAAAGGGGCAGCCTTGTTCATAACAAGATGATTGCGGTTCGGGAAAAGCAGAAAGGGAAGTGGCAAGAGTGTGGAAGACACCAGACTGATTTCTCTGTCACGACTGGAGGGGGGAAGCGGGAAATTTTCCCCGGGAAGGGGGGGAAAAGTCATCGGAGGAAATGAAAGTTCGTGGAAAACCCATAACGGTTTTCGCGTAGTCTGGAGGGGGGAGGATCCTCAAACGAGCGTTACCGTCACTTGGATGGACCGGAAACGGGGTTGTGGGGTGTTTGCCGAAGGCCAGGGTTGGCAACGCAAAATAGCACAATCAAATTCGAGGGGGGAGTCGGCGAAAAAAAAGAAGGTCTTGCAATAGGGTTGAGCAGCCTGCTCAGGCAGAGAAGCGATTGGGGGGAACAAAGTGTTCACCGAAAAAAAACAGTGGTTCTCTGATTATGACTCACAACAAACCCCCCAAAACGAAGAGACAGTAATATACGAGAGAAACGCTTTCAAATCGAAAGCAAATTAATTGGGGGAAAGAGAATCCAAAGGGTTTGAACGAAGCCGAGAAGTGCGAAGAGACTAGGAGGCAAAAACTGAGAAGGTGGATTTCACGGAAGATAAATAAAGGGGTGGACATCCCTTTTAGTCTTGGTCAAGGGACCAAGACAGACGATCGTACAACAAGATGAAAGGGGGCGTAGGTTGAAGTGAAGCAGGAAATTTCGGAGACGTACAGAGATGCAGGGCGGGTGATAAACAAGACCGTTACTACTCACTCTGGAAAGGATCTTTTAAGGGAATAATGAAACATTTTTGGGCTAAGACTAAAGAGCGCCAGAATGATCTTAACGAAAAATATTTAAGGTGTCCAAAGTCTTGCGAAGTACTATAATTTGGAAATTGCAACGATAATCGAAAAGATGGAAAGGAAAGGACTTCATCCTTGGTTTGAAAACAAGGGGTTACGGGACGATTCGCAGTCTCAACGACAGGGAGAGGGGTACTTGAGCAGCTGAAAAACAGTTCTCCGTAAACTTTAAAGATAAGGAAGGAGTTGGGCCCGACTAAAAAGAGAATGTACGTGGGGGAAACCGCTGACAACAGGGGTAACGGCGAAATGCTTACGAGAAAGTGGAAAGGTGAAAGATTTGTTCCTGATGAGTCCGGAAGGAACTGGTGAATTAATATCGGGAACAAGGGAAGAGTCAAACAGGCAAGGCAATAGGGTTAAACTCACTCTAGAATTAAATCAGTGGGGAGAGGAGAGAGAGATAAGAAAGAGTCTGTAGGCTTACCGTTTTTAACAGGAAAGAACACAACGTGGGGGGAAGATGTACAATACTTTTCCAACTTCGCGGTAGCGACCGCGCTGGGAAAAGACGGAGGGGCTAGGAAAATAAATAAACCACGCTGTTCATGTGCCTTGTGATTCCACCCAACCTAGGCAGCCGGGCAAGAGAGCGATACGGGGGGGGGGTGAGAGAGTAGCAGTACAAAGTTCCTCGACTTCAATCAAACAAATTCGAGAATTGGGAAAACTAAGTACCACTTTCGCATTTGACCGAAAGAGGAAAGAAAGATAGGTCTAGGGAAGAGGAAGAGTGTAGTCGAGAGGGGGAAAAGGAGAGAAGAAACGTTATTAAAACTGCTCATTTTTCAATGGAACCAAAAACCCACAAACAAGAAATCAAAGCCTCCAGCAATGTTGGCGATACGCAGAGAGGGGGGTAAATCAGGTATTTGTTGCGAAAACCGACCACCAAAATTGTTCGTAGACTCTCTTAATGTAGAGGACAATGTCCAATAGGGAGGCGGGAAGATAATAAATTACCCCGATTGCGGGAGGGAGGAGGGCGATATGCTGTCATTCAAGGTTTGAAGAAGAGAAGTAGGGAAACCGAGAAGGTACAGATGCTGCAAAAATTGCCTCTCCTGGAAGACGTCACTAAAAAGGAGAAGATTCCGACATGACGTGAAAGGAACATACTAGCGAGTGATGGGAAGAACACTTGGTTTAAGAGGCGTATATGGATCCCTCCCTGCTAAATATGCGGGGGGAGGGGGTACAAAAGTGTAGAGCAAAATCTTGCCCATTTTAGTAGTGGGCTTTCGAAGGGGAAGGCTGAAAGACGGATTTCAAAAAGAAAAAAAAAGACACCAAATTGACCTTGTGATAGACGGTGATTTTCCGTCGATTTGGGGGGGATGCAGCAGTGAGAGTTCGGAGAGTGGAACACATTCAGAACGATAGTTAAGAGGGAGGGAAGGGTCGACCCTGGTCGTGATTAATCTCGAGGCATTTTTCCGAGCGGATCGTCAAAGTGGGTTGATAGTGGGGTGTCATTCGCAACAGACTGCGACGCATTTGAAGGGGTCATGCGGGGTTTAATAAAACAAACACTGGTAGCCGGGTAATACTAAAAACAAAAACCCGTTTCGGCGGAGGCAGAATTGGGGATGGGAAGAAAAAACAAGAAGAAAACGCGAAACGAAATGGTTCGTATCAACGACTCCTTCATCTATATATCTCAGAGGAACACTTCAACGGTGCATATCAATGCCATATAGTCGGAGTTAAGAGCATTGTAAAGGCTCTCTACTGCGCAAATGACGAAGGGGAATCATCAAGGGGGGGGAGACAAGTTAAAACGATTTCTACGATGAACGAGCAACCGGACTTAGCGCAAAAAGGAGGGAGCGGCGCGAAAGGTCCAGCGCACCGGAACGGGTGATGTGGGGGGGGACTCCTGGTTCACCACCTCTGAATTTCGTCCTACAAAAGGAGGGGTGCATATTTGAAGAGAAATTCCGAGACAACGTCGTGGTTCAGAAAAAAGAGTACGAGAGGAGCATCGTAGGTAGGACCGAGTACGGGGGAGGAAGGTTAAACTAGATCGATGGATCGCCGCAGCTGAGATGAAGGAAGGCAACAATTTAGGAACGCCGTGCGATTAAATGATAGGGAACTCTACTGGGGGGGGAGCCAGCACGGATGGATGGGAAAAAAATTAGGGCCCCATTCTCCGATAGTACACAAATTTGATAGAG
>Ga0179593_1559254_pt1 | contig 22602 bp, 36 predicted proteins | sample CZODoug2_1_08_16_FD_185931 | JGI IMG/M metagenome (GOLD analysis project Ga0179593, IMG submission 185931) | Vadose zone soil fungal communities from Angelo Coast Range Reserve, California, USA - CZODoug2_1_08_16fungal (PacBio error correction) | ecosystem: Environmental > Terrestrial > Soil >...
TTGGAGAGGTTGTGAAGGAGCAGCGTCCCATCGAGGACACCATGGCAATGCGAGGGGGGGTGGGGTGTTGTCTCACAAAATGCTCATAGGCCTGGGAGTGGGTGCATGGGAAGGTTTGGGGAAAAGGTTGGTTGGTTTGTGTTGTTTGGTTTTTTTTGGGTGTACAGTGGAGGGGGTTTTGGGGGTGGAGGAAGGACGTGGAAGGTTGATTAGGGGAAAGGGGGAAACGGGGTGGGAAAGGACCTGACCAAGGGGAATAGACCAGGTGTGTCCTTGTCTATCACTTGAAGAAAAGGGGTCCATCAGGTTTAGTGGAGAGTGGTTGTAGATGGGTGGGGTTGCATACACAGGTCCTTGGTGAAACTCAGAAAATACAGAAAAGAAAAAGGTAAGAAGGTGCTTAGGAAGATAAAAACAAAACAAAAAAAAAAAGGAAATGAGAGGAATTCATGCCTGCTCTGTGTGGGGGGGTGTGGAGAAGCCTAACATAAGTATATACTACACAAAGAAGGGAAATTTAAAAGAAACAAAACCATAAAACAGCCAAAACGACGGTGCAAGTCATGCACTAGGGTTGAGGATCTCATTTGGGCAGATGGGGATGTTCTTCGAATGGGGCAGGGTGGGAAGGGGGAAGGGACTTGGAAGGAAACTAAGAAGGGGAAGAGGGGGGGCTGAGGAAAGACGGAAAAAAAAACAAAAAAGAAACATTCTACCTTGGGGGGTCCCCACAAATGGATATGAAAACAGGAAAAAAGGGAGGGGAGAGTGGACGATTGTATAAAAATCCCGGATTTGACCAAGGAGAAGAAGCAAAGGGAGTGGCGATTTTTGGGGCTTAGCTGCAGATAAGACGAATCTTAGCTGCGTCACGAATCGCCTTGAGAACGATGGGACCAAAAAGAAAAAAAAAAAAAAAAAACCAAAAAAAAACAAAAAAAAACAAATAGGGATGGGGATCAGCAGCTCCCTGGGCGCACAAGTGCAAAAGCTATGTGCTTTGGGGCCATGGGGTGGGGGGGGGGAAGGAGATTTTAAAAAAAAAAAAAACAAATCTACCAACTACAAAGACTGGGTGGAAAGAAGGGGAAGGTTGCCGATGAAAACTAATCAACAAATTGTAAAGAATCTGAGAGAGAACATGATACTGATGAGAACTGGGACTCCCTTGAAGGGGGGAGAAGACAAATTGGAAAAAACCAGAGGAGTTTTTTGCCTTGCCATGAAGAGCTTTAAAGGGGAACATTGGTGGTAGACAAGGGAAAAAGGGGGGCTGGAGGGTCATGGGGGGGCAGGAAATCATGCAGTGGATGGAAAACAAGGTAAGGGAAGTGAAATAGCATTCACTAACTTTACCTGCAGTCTCCCGATGTTGGCCCGAGTAAAATGCTGCACATCAACCACGAGGCAGTCTGGAAAGGGGACTGGAAGAAGGAATAGTCCGAAAAAAAATGGTACTCACCTGCCCATGTTCAGAATATTGGGTTTGTGGGAATCTACAAATCAGGGTTGGGGAGTTGGGTGACGATTAACCATCAATAGTAAAAGGGGGGGGGGGGAGGGGGGGTGATAGGAGGAACACAAAGGGGGAATAAAACCTGTTAGGAAAAACAGAAAGGAAAAAATATTTTGGGGGGGAGCCCGAACAAACTCGACCTCTCTCTCAACAAACAAAGAAGGAAGGGGTGTTTGGGCTCTCTGGGCGAAAGGAAGAAAAAAAGAAAAGAAGGAATTTTAGTGGGAAAGCGGTCAGGGGGGGGGGAACAAAACGCCAGAAACAAAACGCCCCGGAAAAAGATTGGTAATCATGATCACAAAATCTCATCTCACCCATGATCTTTAGATCCCACACACCCATTTTGGGGGGAAAAGGGGGCCCAGGGGGAAGGGGAAAGAGGTTTGGTCGACAGTGAATCAGGTTGATCCAGAAGAGTAAACCTGAGTGGAGGAAATTGGCAGAAGGGGACAGTTTGAAGGAGACTTACAGGCAGGAAAGAAGTAAGCCACTGAAAGGGAGAAAAACGTCATATGAAAAAGGGGAACACATTGTCCAAAGGAAGAAGCCCCAAAAAAGGAACATTTAAAAAAAGGGGTAAAAAGGGTCCAAATGTCTAGAAAGCACAGAGGAGCCTGGCCAAAAAAAGCCCTATGAGTGTTCTTATTGGGGGGGAGGGGAGAAAGCATTGAGAAAGCTCAATTCTCTCGGAATCATGTGAAAAAAGGAACTGGCATGAGTAAAAGGGGGAAGGGAAAGAACATATACCATCCAAATAGTAAATCCCATCTATTGATTTTTGGGAAAAAACTCCCGAAATGGGGAAAAAATATTAGGGCAAACCAAACATGTACAACCCGAAAGGTTGAATGGCCGGCTGATCAAAGGCGCTAAGCCAAGGGGGAGTTGGATGGAGGAGAAAGATAGCTGAAGCAGAGGAGAAGGGGCTTAAAGCAAGAAACGACAAATACCAAAATAGCACACTTCTTTAGAAAAATGGGAAGAATGCATATTACATCCCTGAGAGAGATTTTTCGGGCCAGGGGTTTGGCCGGAAAAAAAGGTAGCGGGGGGGGGAGGCTGGGGAAAGAAGAAGCCCAGATCCAGTCTTATCTCGCCTCAAAAAAGAATTAAAGGAACCTGCCACACCCGTGGCATACAAGAGAGGAAAAAAAAAAATGAAGAGAGAAATCGGGAATGATGGTACCGTCTTTTGTGCGGGGGGTTATGCTGGGGTTGGGTTGGTGTTGTTTATTTACTAGCCCGACCTTGGGGTGGGGAACTAAGGATGTGGCCCCACACCCAGAAAAGAAAAATTATCAGGGAACGGCGATTGGGGAAAAACCTGGGGTTTTTTTGTTTTGGGTTCTTGAAAAAAAAGAGTTTTTCTTAGATTTAACTAGGGGAACCTGTGCAGAAAAATCTATGCACAAATACCCTCCGCAAAAAAAAGAATGAGTAAAAAGAAAGGGGGGACCACTTGATGAGAAAAAAAAAGGAGAGGAGAGAGCCCGGGGAGACAGGGGGTTCAAAGGAAAGTCGCAAGACTCAACCCTTCCACTTCATAAAAAACTCGAAACGCAAGAAGAAACAAAAGGGTACCAACATTCAAAAAAGGAAGCCTAAGAATGGGATCATGGTTGAGAATGTGGGTGTCAGTAACAAAAACCACAAAAAGATCTGGTGCAGATGGGCCAGGGAGAGTATAGCATGACAAAAACCAGAGAGAAAAGGAAAAGCTCTCGGAAACCAAGGGGGGAAAAGAGAGATTATTGGGGGTATATATATGTGGTCACGTATTTTGTCAAAATTTAGACAGAGAACCATCTGAAGGAAAATAGGATGGGCTGAGCTGGTGTGGGTTGTGTTGTCTACTGCACCACATATCCAAGAGACAGTAGCTCATAGTCTTGGGGGGCAAATGTGAAGGGGGGGGAAAATTGTGGGGGGCATCGCTGGAGGGTCATGTCATTGGGGGGGGGGGAAAATGACGTGGAAATGGTTGATGTGGGCACCGGTGGAGCCCCTCTCAAGGCAAGAGAAACAAGCAGGGGACTAGAGAGTCTGAGGGAAGGAAATCGGGGGTTAGGTGGGGGGGAAGGGGAGGTTGGATGTGTAAGACGGTCATCTGTTGTTTAACCATAGTTTAAAATCAATGGGCTGAAGAGAAAACAAGAACACAAAACAAGTGGGGAAGGTGGGCTGCCCGGAAGGAAGGAAGACTCATGGGGGGGGGGGTTGTGTAGTGTTAGCCCAGTGACTAACAATAAGTTCATATCCTTAAAAAACGAGGGAAAAAAGCATACCAACAGCACAACGGTGCCAAGTTCTTTTGAGCATGATGGGATTAAAGAGGGGGGGGGACTTGAATGGAAAAGAAGTGGAGAGAGCGATTGGAAAAGATGAAAGACAGGATCTGGCTGATCCTGAGAAAAAAACAAAGGAAAAGGGGGGGTTGCCAAAACACCGGGATAGTAGTAGAACAGAATAAGTGCCAGAGAGGGGTAAGGGCTTATGAAGGAAAAAAGGTCGCACAAGGGTTGTGGTTTGGGGAGGATTAGCCGAGTCAAAAAAAACCCCAAAAGGACTGAGTCAGATATATCCTGAGCAAGGGAAAAACCAGCCAAGCGTTGGCTCCAATACTGAAAAGGGGGAGAAACGCGGGATACGAACTCAGTGAACATGGTTTGGGGGGGGGAACCTTATATTTGAAAGAAAATTTCCATAAAGGGAAAAGCAACTACGAGAATTGGTAAGGGGATACCAATATTGGGAGAGTTAACTAAAGCAGCAAGGGGGAAAAGTGACTCAGGCAGGGATGAAACTTAGGGGAAGGAGGATAATGGCATCCCTTTGCAGTTATGGAAGAATTTTCAGCCACACCACTGTTGGGTAAAGAGGTCATGGTTTGTTGGCCTTGAGCCAGGAATAATGAACCTCTGTGACTGGTAAAAATAGGAGGGGGGGGGGGGGAACGGGGAAGAAAAAAAATGGCTTGAGGGGCTTTCGGAAACGGGTCTAGAAGCTGCAGTGTCTTGCTCCTCGAGAAGGTCGAGAAACGAATTTGCCCTGAGTGCACTGCGCAAAGAACAACTCAGGCAAGGGAAGGGGACGAAGAAAACTCTGAAGTGAGGGGAACAACATATAGGGGGAAAAAGAAAAGGGTCCACAAAGGCAACACTGGGTTGAAAAAGGGGTGTTGTGTGGGATCTCAATCAGGGGGGGTGTGGGAAAAAATCAAGATAGTAATGGCGGGGGGGGGAAAGATGAGCACAAAAAGAAGGGGGGTTCTAAACAAACTTTTAGAAAAAGGAAAAAAACTAGGGGGAGTTTCCGCCCAAGATAGCCAACGACATCTCAAAAGGGCAAAAAGAAATGTGCGTTGGGCAGCTCTGTTCGAATAAAGAGGAAAGAAGAATGGTATTGGGGGGGGGAAAAAGAAAACAGTGGGAGTGTCCCACCATATTGGGGGTACAACGACTCTCTCCTAGAAGGTTTTAATCATGATCACACATCACTCATATAAAAAAACCAATTGACTTAAACCACACACACCCATTGGGGGATCAGGAAACAGGGGGGGGAAATACAGGTGGGAAAGTTGGGAGAGGAAGGTTGGGGGGGGGACATGATCAGAGGTGGTGAAAAAAGGAAAGAACAGCTGGGATGGGGGACTGGATTTGCATAAGGTAAAAACCAGGAGGGGAGGAAAATTGGAAAAAAGGGATATAAAAGGAAAAAAATTTGAAGAAGGACATTGATTGCCATGGCCACATTTCCATGAAGAAAGAAAACATCCAAGGATGGTTCCAAATGTATAAAAAAGAAAGAGTGCCTTCGGCAAAAAAAAGGAAACCCATTACAAAAAGAAAAAAAGTTGTGGGGGTGCAGGGAAAAATTCGAAAAAATAAAAATGCAGGAAGGGGGAGCACATGAAAACTAATAATTCCACGGAAAAGATTGCATGAGAATGACATGCTTATGGGTTACCATCCAAATGGTAAGAACCAAGGTCTGGGGGGGGGTTGGGAGAAGGAGACATAGTAAATTTTCATGAAGGTTCAAACCACACATTGTAATAGAAAAATAAAGGCAGTGAGCCAGGAGCTGGACAAGCCAAGCAAAAGGAAGGTTTTTGGTGGGTGCTGGTAAATCGGCAAACTTGCTAAAAGAGAAAAGAAGGAATATTGTGTTGGGAAGGAGGGGGGAATAAGAAGAAAGACACAAGAAACACAAGACGGTCTTAGAAAACGCAGGCACTCAATCCTGCATTTACCAACCCATCTGAACGGGAAAGCGGGGGGTTTTGGCGAAAAAGATAAGTTGGGGAACCCCAGAAGGGGGTTGGGGGTCTTGTCTGAAGAAAGAACATATCACAAAAAAGATACCACTATCTCAGTAACAACAACTGACACTGAAAAATACTTGAAAGAAAAAAGGATGATCAAATCACAACGCAGGCATGGGGAGGCAACCGGGGGGTGAATTGGTATGCTTGGTTTGGGGAAAAGGGTTAGGGCTAGTGCCCAGAACGGGGTGGTAGGGTGAACTATTGGGGGGGGGGGAAAAAGTGTGCAAAGAAAACAAAAAAAAAAAACAACCTGAAATGAGGAGGAAGGCAATTTGGGAAACACCTGGTAGGTTTTGGGGGGTTCACTTTTTATCTACCGCAATTTTTTTCGTTCTTCTTGGGCGGGAAAAAAGGAAATGGTAAAAAAGAGGAAAGGACCTGTGCTATGCCAAACCAAAAAAAACACTCTCCTCCACTGAAAAAGAGAGAGATTGTAGACAGAAACATGGATGGGAAAAGGAATGGATTCAAAGGAGACAGGTGAAGGGGACCACAGGGTGAAAAAAGAAAAATTCTAGGGGTAAGCCACACAATCAAATTACGAGAAAGTCCGCCAAGAAAACAACAAAGTTCGAAACATTCACAAAACCCCCATGCCTATGATCTACTGCTCAAGGGGGGAGAGGAATTGAATAATACAACACACCAACAACCCGGAACAGCACTGCTCAATGGGTTACGAATAGGGGGGGGGTAGGGGGAAGAAACTAGACAAGTACAAACAATAGTATCAGAAAAAAGATACTCAACACGGAGAAATAGTACAAAGAGAGATATTGGGAGGGTGTGGGTCAAGTTCTAGTTGTGCGAAAAAAAGAAACGCGTAACTTCAAAATGAAGGCAAGGATTTAATGGGGGTGTGGGGGGGGTGGTGTTAAAGAAAATCAAACACCTATGAGCATAGCTCAAGGAAGAGGGACGGGACCCTTTTTAATAGGGATGGGAGATTCAGTGGAGGGGGGGGGAACTGAGGGAAATGGTGGGGGGAGGTGGAAAAAAAAAGGGGGTATCCCCCTTCCGTCTCGCCGCCATCATGTTGGCGACACTTCCCGGAGGGGGAAGTATATGGGGGCAGAGGGGTTTTTCTTTGTCAATAGATGGTGGGTGGGGGGGGGTTGGGGAAAAAGAGAAAGGGTGTAAACCCTAGTTAAAAGGGTCGAGGAGGGAAAGAAGAGGAATGGGAGTACGGAGTGAGGAGGCTGGCGGGAAAAATGTGGAAGGTTGGAGAGGTGAAGGAGGAAGTGGGAGGACGAAAGAGAGGAGTGAGGGGGTCGGGTGGGGAGAGTGATAGGACGGAGGTGGTGATGAATGAAGGTATCAGGGCCGGGAGGGACGAGGTGGGGGGGCTGTGAAAGAGGGTGGACGGAGGAGAGTGGGAATGTAGGGGGGTGAAGAGTGTTTTAGGAGTGCCGTTGTCAATTTAGAGAGGCAGTGAGGAATGGGAGAGGTGTGGGGGATGGGAGGGAATAAGATAAAGGTGGGGGGAGTAAGAGAGAAGGGACAGGGGGGTGCAAAAGAGGGAGTTAAGGGTGCGGGGGGCTGGAGTTTAGAGGCTGTTGATAGAGAAGGGGGAAGGATAGGGGAGAGTTATGTAGCGGATAAGGAAGGGTGTAGGGAGAGAAATCGCGAACGTGGGAGGGAAAAGAGGTTGGAGGATGGTGGAAGTAGATAAATGGCTATGGAGGGGCGCCAGGGGTGAGGGTAGGGGGGGAGGGTGGGAGGAAGAGGAGATGGGGCGCCGTAAAATGGGATGACGAATGGGAGTCCAGGGAAGAAGAAAAGGATAAAGGCGGGACATGGGGTGTGTGACAAGAGGGGGGTTTGGGAGGAATGGTAGGGGAAGTAAGGTCGCACATAAGCAAATTAGGAGAAGGACCGACGGAGGGAGGGAGAAATAATGAAAAGATGGGGTAGGAGGCGAGTGCAGGGGCGGAAGGACGTGGGGGAGGGAAGTTGCGGGTGGGATGGGGTGGCGAGGTGGGAGACATGGGGTGAGGATTCGGATTAACCGTTGGGGGAGAAGGGTCCGTGAGGGAGGATGGGAGGGGGGGGCGGTAGAAAGAGGTTGATAGTCGTAGGTAAAAGATATGTAGGGGAAAGGAGGAGGGCAGTGGGATAGTTAGAGGGAGCGGGGGGAGGGGTGGGGACGAAGGTGAGGAGGGAGGAGCGGGGGGTTCATGGGGGTAGCGGTGAGGGGGGCGGGGTGAGTGGGAACCGTAAGTGGACAAGGGACGGCTGGGGGACAGGAGGATAGAGAAAATTCGACTCGACGAGGGGGAGGTAAGGGAAGCAGCGCAGGTTAGGGGGAAGAAAAGTAAGGTAAGAAGGGACGGGAGGGGGAAGGGGGGGAGGCGTGGCGTGAGGAAGAAGGCTGACGGATAGAGTGAATAGGGCGATGTAAAAGGGAGTAACAAAGAAGTACAGCATGGGTGGAATGCAATGTAGATCAGGGTTGTGAAGTGGCGATGGGAGTATGTGGCGAGGAGGTGGGAGGGAGAGGACCAGGGTGACTAGACAGAAGGGTATGATTAGGATAGGGTGAGGAGGGAAGAGGGAGATGGGGAGATATAATTCGGGAGAAATCGGGACGAGAAGTAGGGGGAGCGCTTGGAGGTGGGGCGGAGGGAATAAGAGTGCAGAGAAGTGAGTAGGGTCGTACGGTGAATTGAAGATGGCGAAGAGGGGGAATGGGATAAGATGTGAGAAGGACTATGGCGAGAGGAATGTGAGGAAAGCGTAAGTGGGGGGGAGGGAAGGGGAGGGGGGAGGGGGGAGTGAGAGGAGAAAACACAAAAAAAGGTTGCTTATGTAGATAAAAAGAAACACAAAAATGCAAGGCTGCCGTCATGTGCCAGGATGGGAGGGATTGTGTCCACAGGGGGAAACCTAGGAGGCACCCAAGGGGGGGGAAGGCGGAAATAAAAACAGAACAAAAAAAAAAGTAACAACAAATGTGCCATCATTCATGCACGTCTGTGGGAGAATTGGGGCCTCTTGTTAGGCGGAAGGGGGCAACGGTTGGGGAAGGGGGAAAGAGGGGACTGAGAATGACATTCCCAGGAGAAAGTTAGAAAGAAGAAAAAAAAAATGCATTACCTTGGGGGAAGACCCAAAATGCTAAAACGGAAAGGATTGTAGATAGTGGCAGATAAAAGTTGTACACAGGATGAAGTGACTCTTCTAGCAACAAAAAGGACAGGGGAATGGGGGTGGAATTTCTTAGCATAAGACAGAGAAATCCAAAGTTAAGCTGAGTCAATATATTGAGCAAAAAAAAAATACTGGGCAGCAGCTCATGGCTAAACGCGCGCAATTGGGGGAAAAAAAGGTTCTGCTAAAATATTGGGGAACAAGGGAAGGGGGGTCAGTTGAACGAAATGCATGGATTACCGAGTTTGGGATGTTAAGCATGTCTTATCGGGGGAAAGAAGACTCAGGGTCATTTGGAACATTGAATCAGTTAGCGGTGTAGTTCTCAAAAAAATTTGGAAAAAAAGACTGTAAAGGGTGAGTCATGGTGGAATGCGCCATGCCTCCTGCCTCTGGAGGTTTAAAGTGAAAGGGGCATAACGAAGGCTGGATGGAAGGAATTACCATGTGGGCATATGCAGGTTAAGAGGGACAAGGTCTAATCTCCGGAGACTTCAAGAGAACGAAAAGGTTGGGGGCCCTGAGGGAAAAGAAAAACTGCAAAAAAGGCATTTACTGCGCAGTCAACAAACGTCGAAAACAAATCGAGGTTCAGCCCCCTGTCAAGTTTATGGGCACCAAATGGGGGGAAAGGTTGGGTGGAGAGAAAAAGAAAGGAAAACGGGTGGGGATGAATGATGGTGTGATCATGAAAGACATCATGAGGGGGGGGACGAGTGTCACAACCAAATATGTGAATAGCAAAAAATGGGAGGTGCTGATTTATTTCCGCACAAAGAAAACTGAAAGAGAGAGAAAAAAAAAACAACACGGAGGGAAAATTGTCAGGGTTGGAGAAGTGGTAAAAGAAAATACAGAAAAAAAAGAATTAAATTTGCAAAGGGGGGGAACCACATATTTGTGGCCACGCCAATCCACAAAACCCTTAGATTCATTGTAGTTAATCAGATCAACCAGAGCACAAAAAGCTTCTTGGGAGCACACACCACACCCAGGGGGGAGATGAATGGGGGGCCCTACGTGTGGAAGAAAGAGTTTTGTGACTCAAGGGGGATGGCCAGGAAAAGACTGATTGGGGAGGGGGCAGAAGGTAGGGGTCCAAACCGTTTGAGGGATAGGAAAGGTAAAGGGATTCAGGTTACAATCCCACTGCATCTGGCAAATTTTAAAAAGAAGCCTCCGACAGGAGGGAGAAAAAAAGATTTTTCCAGGAGAAAGGCACAGGGAACATGAAGGGGCCACAAGGCAAAAAATGAAAAAGAACTTTGGGGGGTGGGGGAATTTGGTGGGGAGTAACAAGAAAATGAAGGAACTCGTCAGGTGATCAATGTTCCAAGAGTTCAGGGGAAGGAGTTAGAGAGTAAAAAGAAGGTAAATCAAGAGGTAATCAAGGGGGTGTCGTGACGGCTCCCATATCACTGTCAAGAAGGGAAAAAAGTACAGCACGGATACATTGAAAAAGGAGGGAGGATTTGAAATGAAAGAAGGAAACCAGATGGGGGGTGTTGGGCTGGAAAAGAGGGCTCAAAGTTATTGGGGGGGGGCTGATAGTGACTCCAGACTAAGCCAACAATAAAACTGATTAGTGCAATCGCCCCGAAGAATTTTCCCCCCTGATCTTATCTGCACTTACCTCCTTTTCAGGAGAAACTATCGGGGGTGGGGCCTGTAAACACCAAGTAAGCCAGGGGGGGTTCTTTCATCAGAGGTCATTCAGTCCCGACTCTATCCTAGACATTTAAACGGGAAAAAGGGGCCAACATTCAAGCCTAACAGGGCTGTAAGGCCTCAACACGCAGGGGAAAGAGGCAAAATGTTGCAAAAGGGGAGTTGTTGCTGGGGGGGGAGGGGAACTAAGTGGACAAGGGGGTTTAGGGGAAAACTATTGGGACAACCGTGGCTAACACTAAACAAAAAAAGGAAGACATGAATGACGGCCAATAAAAGGGGTGTTTGGTTTTTACTAAAAAGGCAAGGGGGGGGGCATTCTTTTATTAGTTTAACTATGGGAACAAAAAAGTGAAGGGAAAACCAACAACAAATAGATGAACAATAACACGACCAATCCTCCCCACATAAACAGATAGGAATCATAATGGGGGGGGAGAGTGATGGGGGGGGGAGGAGCCGAAGAAACACAGAAAAGGAGCATACGCAAAGTTCCACGTCATTGAAAAAAAAAACAAACACTTACTAAAAAGAAAGCAAGGGAAACATTCACATGCACACTCATGCCTCTGAGCAAATCATAGGGGGATCCCGGCACAGATACACCCACAACCCAAAAAAAACTTCATCAAAGAGGAAGAGGCATATGGAAAGAATGACGTAACGCAGACACACACCATATATGACTACCCAACAACAAAGGGAGATTGGGGTATCTGGGGGTGGGGGGGGGAGGGGGTATGTGTAAAGGAGCATAAAGCAGGGAGGACCCCAAGACAGCTGCTGAGTAGGTGTGCACAAAGAAACAAACATGCGATCCAACCTATGAAGGTAAAAAAAAGTAGTGGAGTTGGATTGTTGGAGGTTCTGGGAAGGGGGGGAGTTTGGGGCTGTAAATGACGTGGGGGAGGGACACCGTGGGTCTCTTCAAAGGAAAAAATCCAGAGATAAACGGCCTTGGCTAGAGGGTCCATGGGATGTCCTTAGGGGTGGGGGGGAAAGAGTGTTGGGGTCATAGTGGGGGGGGGGGGGGGTTACACAGGGGGGAAAGTAAATCCTAGAAAATAAAAAAAAAGTTTAGTAGATAAAAAAAAAAATACCGGGGCCGTCATTCAGCCTCATTATGGGGGGGGGGGGGGGTTGAGTGTTACCAGCAGTAGAGAGCCAGGAGGAGGGGAAGGGTAAAAAACAATAACAAAAAAAAAGGAAGAAAACCACGAAAGGGAAAAAAAACATTCTGCGTTCTGTTGAACATCATTTTGGATCTTGGGAGTCCCAGTAAGGGGGTGGGCAAGGGGGAAAAGGTGGAAGAAATAGAGGAAGGGAAGATAAACATTTGATAGCGAAAAATGAAAAAAACATCTACAGGGGACAGGGCCCCCACACTTGAGAGAAAGGAAAAAAAAAATAAAAAAAGGAGAAAGAGTGGGCAGATGTAAGGGAAAAAGGATGGTGTAATAATAAAGAATGGGGTAAAAATGATACAACATCAAGCCAGTATGTGTGAGACGGGGCTTAAAAGGAGTATAAGCTCAAACCAATCGGAGAGAAAGACCTATAAAAAGGAGGGGTAAACCAACAAAGAAAAAAAGAACGGGCTCACAGCCGCTCATGGCGAACCGCGCCAAAAGCTCCGGAGTGGCTGGAATGGTTTGGAAAAAGGGATTGATTTCTATGGGAGTCGGTACAAAAAAGAAAAAAATTGGGAAAAGGGTTCAAAGAAGGAGGTAGGAAACATCAATTGGGTCAGCAGATCATGCAAAAGGGTTTCATGATGAGGACTCCAAGAAGATGGGGGGGAACAACGGGGGTTGTGGGGAAAAACACTCAAGGGGGAAAAAAGGGGGTAGTGAAGGGGGAAGTGACCAAATCCGGACCTCTGTGCTTTTATGACCATTAAGGGGGGGAGGGCTGGATTTGTGGATTTCAGGAAGGGCCAAGGAGTGAAAAAGGAGGAAGGTTTGGATCAGAAATGATAGAAACTTTACCTGAAAAGCAACCTGGGAAACATGGGGAGGGGAAAAGCAACATCAGACCAGAAAGGGACTGGCTTGGAATTAAAAAACCCTGGTCGCAAAAATATAGTTTACTCCCACATGGACACAGGAAGGTGACTAGACCCTTGGTGGGGGGGGAGCTACAAGAATGGATAGGAGGGGGAAGGATCATGAGGAAAATAAAAACATCAGGTAATGAAGGGGGCGGTTGGTTGAGGGCGTGTCAAAAAAAAAAATAGGTGGAAAAAAAGGGGGGCAAAGGAAATTCTTTATTTTTAATTTGTAGGTCCAAAAAAAAACGCGAGTCCAAAAACAACGGAGGGAGAAGAGAGAGGAATTAAGGAGGGGGGGAGTCTCTTGGGGAGGGGGAAATCATTTAGGAGGGGTGAGAAGGTGGAAAAGGGCCACCATATTTGGTGTGAAAAAAAAAAGACTCGAACCGCCCCCGTACTATCCAGATGGTAGGGAGCAAGAAAAAAACCAGCACAGAGAAAACCGGACGCGTTATAAAACAAAAAACCTGTTGGAGCAAAGTGTGGGAAAAAGAATAAAGTGGGGTGGAGTGACACATATTTTTGAAGACCGTCGGCCAGGTGAAAGACAAGAGTGGACGGGCCAAGGGAACTCCAGGGCAAAACAGTTAGGAGAAGTTGGGGGACAATTAAAAAGGAAGGGAAAAAAATGAAAGACGTCAAAAATGAGATGATGCCAAAGTGCAATTAAGAAAGCCCAACCATCCAAACAACAGGGGGTCCAAATGTCTATAAAAGCACAGATGGTAAATCAAGGCAAAAGTGAAAAAAAGTAAGGGGGGGGGACTGAAATTGTTGTGCTGGAGAGCACGGAACGAAAGGATCATCACATAAGGTGAAAAAGGACTCTTGAAAGGGCTGGGGGTACATAGGTAACCATCAAAATATGGTAAAAAAAAAAAATTTTAGTTGGGGGTGACTGCCAGAATTGTTGAAAATCTTAAGGTTCAACTCAACATGAAAAGATTTTGTTAAAAAGAGGGGAGGAGGGGAGGGGAAAGGATCTGCGGACCAAGCGGGGGGATTTTGTTGGGATGGTGGTCCTCAAAGGAGATAACTGACTCCTGAAGGGGTGGCTTCATAGCACACAAAAAGGACAAAAAGGAAAAAAAACTGCTTGGGAGACGGGGAACGCATCCTGCAGAGTCCCGAACAGCACTATCACATTTTCTGTTTGGGAGAACTACACATGTGGGGAAAAGGGGAGTTTGTGATTGATCAGTCGGAGGAAAACCAGATCACGGATGATAAAAACTCTAAAGGCAACTGACCCCTCCAAAACCAAAAACCCGGAAAGACGAAAAATAACGGGGACTAGAAACAGATGAAAAAAAAAAAAACGCATGCATTCAGGGGTCCGTAGTTTTGGGGGATTGGAGGCGGGGGTTTTTTACTTGGGGAAAAAACTACCTGGGCCCTCCTTGTGGTGTAAGGATCTGAACTATTGGTTTAGCAAAAAAACAACAAAAAGGGGGGGGAGCAGCATGAGGAAAACGGCAGCAGAAGGAGTGTGTTTTGGGGGTTTCTTGTTTGTAACTACAGAAAGCAGGGGGGGGGTTGGATTTTCAGAGGGTTAAAAAACCTGGGAAAGGCAAAACACCAACCATCTGAACACCAACTCTCCAAGAAGAGAAGACCCTCAGAATGACAAGTGTAAAAAGTTATTGTAGAGGGGTGAAGGGGAAAACACCAGGGGGGGAAAGCACTTCTAAAATCAACGTGAAACCAAAAAAAAACTGACTAAACCACTGAACAACAGGAAAGAAGGACAAGCCATGCCTATGAGCGACTACGCATAGGGTGAGGGGTGCATCTACAACCCCCACAAAAGCTCACTCACAAAGAGGACAGGGGTGAAGGGGGGGAGAGGGAAGAAAAAAAGTAAGGAAAAGGACACCACAGCCATCTATCACAGATCTCACAAAAAAAGGGGAGGGAGGAACGAAAGAAAGGTTATGGGGGGGGGGGGGGGGAGATAGTGAAGGATAGCTCGTCAAATCCGAAAAAGCATGAGGACTGGGTGTGTGGGGGGGGTCCACATTCTAGCACCAACCAGTAGCTCATACGGTCGTGTGGGAGGTGTTGGGAAAAAAGGGGTTCATTCTGGCTTTTAATAGAGGGGGGGGGCTGAATGACGTGGAAATGGTTGATGTTGAGAAGGTGGGGCAAAAAGAAAAAAGGGTTGGTATCAAGAACCAGGGCTAACCGGTTATCTCAGAACGGGGGGACATGTGTCCTTCTCACGGGGCCAGAATCCTGTGTGGGGGAAAGGGGTTTCATTAGTGGGGTTTTGCAGGCACAGGTCTAAGGGGGGGGGGGAAAAAATAGTTAAAGCCTAAAAAAGAGGAAAACAACATTGGAAAAAAAGTAAAACCCAAAACCTACAGGTGTGGCAGATGAGGAAGGAGAATGCAGCCTGGTTGTGTAGTGAGGAACACGGGGCTCCATAGTTCATATCCTGAAAACAAAGGCTGGAACAGGAAACAAGAAAAAAAAAGACCAACAGCAACACACGAGGCCAAAAAGAAAAAAAAAGGGTTGAGAAGACAATTTGGGGCTTATGACTCTTGTTAAACGCAAAGTTTGGCGAAGGTAATTGTTCGAAATAATTATAGAGAAAGAGGGGGGGGGAGATGGGCTTAGAAAGCAAAAAAGTACCTGGGGGGGGGAAGGCCCCTTATATTGAGTAGAAAAAACGAAAAGGAGTAAAAAGGGGGTATAATGCATGGAGTGAGTGATAGGCAACATCAAAGACAGGTGGAAGGGGTGTCGAATGGTTGGAGGATATATGCGTCAAGACACCCGAGGGAAAAAAAGAGTCAGATATTGTGATCCGATTTAAACAAAAAGGGGCTCAGGCAGCTCATGGCTCCAAGCCGCGCCAATTTGAAAAACACTAGTCCTGAGATGGTTGGGAAAACCTGAGAGGGGAGGTGAAGGGATGTTCACCTACACAACTACAAAGAATTGTTGAAGGGGGGGGGGTACTAAGCTAAGGTAATAAGACAGCATTCCTGGAACATTGAAATCATGAAAAAAGAAAAACTGTGAAACGAATAGGGGGGGGAGGGGGGGACTGAAACAAAATTTTTGAACACACAAAAGGGGAGAAAAAGGGATTTGGCTTGGAACAGGCAGAAAAAAAGGAGTGCTCCATTTGAAAACTGTTTGGAATTCAAAGGGGGGAGGGGGGGGAAAGTTGCTTCATAAGGGGGGAAAGGTCATAGGGAGTGGGGGGGGGAACTGGGGGGCTGTGAAATCTCCTCAACTACCTGTAAACAACGGACCCCCGGGAAAAAGGGACACCTAGGCAACATGAAAAAAGAAAAAAGGCCGGTTGGGCCACTGGAACCATCCCCAGATGAGGAAAGGGGAAAAAAAAACACATATAGTTTCTCACACTGTCAAAAAAAAAGGGGAGCAACACGGGTGTACCAAATGTGGTTGTGGTGGGCTACAATGGAAGGGGTAGATAGGGGAGGTATGAAAACAATCAGAAAAAGAGAGTGTCGTGGGGAAAATACGTGGGGGCAAAAAGGGGGTGAAATAGAACATGTTAGAACATAAAGGTCGATGGTGGGGGAAGGGGAAAGGACCAGCCCAAGAGATCCGCCAACGCACATCTCTCTCAAAGAAGTCGCGGTTGGGCCTGGGCGGAAAGAAGTTGAAATTTGAGGGGGACTGTATATTCCCCAGAGGGACAAACGAATATAAAAAAAGGGACTATTAGGGAATTAAGAACACCAAAGAAGGCTCAAAACCAACCTGACTTCTTGTAGGGACACACACAAAAAACAGTGGGGGAACTAACCAGTACGGTGGAGGAAAGTGGGGGACCGACTTGGAAAAAATGTTACAGAGGAAAAAAAAAGAGTGGGGTCTGAGGAAGTGGTGTCAAAAGGGCAAACAGGGTTGAGATTGAAAGGTACAGGTAGAGAATCACATTGCCAAACATATTGCCATGAAACATTGGCAAAGCAAGCCAGTGCGTGTATACAAAGTTTAACAAGGAAGAAACCCTAGGAAGGTCCTGCAGGAAGGACAAAAAATGACCTAACCCTGTAAACCGGGATGTAGGGGGTGCTGAGAACCCTCAAGGAAAGATGGGAGAAAGAAACTGGCGCAAGCAAGGAGTCATATTTCAAAAGAAAAAAGAGGGAAAGTCCTGCTGACAGACTGAGACTAGGTACCAGCCAAAAAGGGTCATCCCCAATGGGTGGTAGAAAGAATCGGGCTCAAATAGGAAGGGGTAAACACACATGTACAGACGAGGGGTCCAAGGGCCGACCAAACCACGGGGTGGGGGGGGGGTTGGTGCAGGGAAAAATGCGAAGAAAGACACTTGATTGTGGCTTAGAGTGAAGAAAGAATCCATCCACAAAAAAGGTGGGCTATCACGGGAGGGACCTCATCCAAGGGGGAAACAAAAAAGATATAATCGCATAGTACACCCTTTTCAGTGTTTGGGGTCTAAAATTTTGGTTAAAAGGAAAAGGTAAGCATTGGGGGTGATTGGAGGGGAGGAGGATCAAGGATCAGAACCTCAGATATCTCTAAACATTACCTGACAAAGGCACCAACCTTGGCAGAGTGTTGTTGTTTGGCATTGTTTATTGCACTTTGGCTCTAGACTCAAAGGAAATCAAAAGAAAGGATGAAGCGTTTGGGGCTTTGTAGCTTTTTGGAGGGGGGGGGTGAGGACTAAGTGACTCATTGGGGTGTAAGGAGTTAGAACAACACTCACACCAATAAGGAAAAAAAGGAGAAAACGGCAACCATCATTGCCCACTGGGGAGGGGGGGGGGTTTAGTTGTTTTCGCGACTAAGCTGTTCTTTCTTCTTGGAAAATGGAAAAAGAGCCTGGCAGAGGAAAACAAACACATCTCTGAAAAAACAAATCAATCCAAAAAAAAGACAGAATCAAAGAGGACCGGGATGGAGATGGCTCCGGATAGAAAGGGGGGATACAAAACAGTCAAGTCGAAATACATCAACAAGGGACCACGTATTTAAACAAAGAAAAAAGGACAAAGCAATGAACAACAAGGTACCAAAGAAATCCAGAAAGGAGCTACTGCGCATAGGGGATCGCAGTTGTGCATTAGACACAAAAAACACAAACAACGGCCTAACAGAGGCTGCTAAACTTAAAAAGGGTGGAAAGTATTATGAAAACTACGCAGAAAAAAACCTCTAACTACAATATCTCTAGAGAAAGGAGGCCTAGAGGGTGTAAGTGATATGTTTTGAAGGTCAGGAACGTACAAAATCAGGAAAAGCACAACCAAGAGAAGCTGCTTGAGCTTTGGGGGGGTTGGGGGAAAACTGCACACAATGGAGGGAACCCGAAGGAGAAGGAGCAATAGGCAGACGTGTTCAAGGTGAATGTGGTACCGGGGTTGAAAAGATGGGGAGGATTGGGTGGCTGTAATGAGGGAATGGGGGAGAGAAGCACCCGGTGGGTATACCCCTGAAAACGGGGGGCCGGGGGAACCCGAGAAGAAAGGAGGTTGTGTTCACCTTCGAAGGAGGGGAAAGGAGGGGTTCAGAAAGGGGGGGGGGTGGGGAGGAGGGTTAGTGTGGAGGGGGGGCTAAAGGGGGTCTGTTTCAAAGTTAAAAGGAACAAAGAAGAAACGGGTACAGACAAACAAAAAAAAAACCAAAGTGTGCAAATAAAGATTCAAGAAAAAGGGGGGGGTTGTTACCACGGGGGACAAGAGGGGAAAAAGGAACAACCGAGGAGCAGAACAAAACACTACAAAAAAAAAACTACGGTAAGAAGGAGAGGGGGAGGCAAAAAATTTGGGGCCTATTCAATGTGAAAAGGAGTGGAGTAAGTTTACTGAGATAGACGGGGCGAGAAAGAAAAAGCGGTCTAATAAAGAAAATCAAACAGAGGAACCCGGGGGGTTACAGCCCCCAAAACTGGAGAGTAAAGAAACTTAGGGAGGGGACGATGAAGAGAAATGGGTAATATGAAATCGGGAAAAAAAAGGGATGGGTGCTATTTTTGGGGGTGGGGCCTAGCTAAGACTGGAAAAAAAAGCCTCAAAAAAGGAAAGCGGCAGATAAGCCTTATCAAGGAAAAAGACACCTCCCCAAATAGGAAGCATGCGAAAAAGACATTTGCAACAAAGACCTTATGGCAAGGGGGGGTACCGTGGAGAACTATGAACATTTCCTATGGAGCCGACTACACAAAAGAGGCCTGGGGGGGTAACCCAGATTTGGGAGTACCTAGGTAAACTAGCAGACCAAAAGGGACAAGAGGGGGCACAAGGAATGAATCGGAGAAAAGAAAAAAAAGAGATGTGTCTCATCACAAAAGGGGTTCAGCACCACAAGGGGGGTCCGGAAGTGGGGCTGAACAAGGCCTCCAGGAAGGCTTGTTCTTTTAGAGAAAAGGTTCAAGAAAGGATGGGGGCTTTCTGTCACGACAAGGGAACCTGGCAAAGCAGTGTAGGTTCTGGATCTCTAACGGGTACAGCCGCTCCCTACTGGGTACCACAAAAGGACAAAAAAAAAACATCGACAGCCTGTCTTTGTCATGGTAGAAAAAAAAATGGAAAAAATATAGTTTACTCCACAAAACAAGGGGGAGACCCAAGGGGGGGGGGGATCGACAAGTGGGGAGGGGGGGGATTGGGTTAAAAAAGGAGGGGGGAGGGGGGGTTTGGATAGGAGGGGTCACAGTATAAAATGAGGAAAACATGAAAATTCTTATTTGTCAGGCATCAAAGAGGGGAAAAGCTGCTCCAACCAAAAAACGTAAGAGATGTCGCTTGGGAGGTTCGGGAAGAGAAGGGGGGGAGGGTGGTTTCCTAACATTGTGAATTCCCCAAACGAAGTAAAAAACCGCCCCCTTACTAGGCCGGGGAATCAGGAAAAAGAAAATCGCACACACAAATGAAATAGTTGAAAAACAACCCCTTGGGGGGGGGGTTGTCACACGAAAGGTGTGAAAAACTATATTTTGGACGACAGAGAATCCCAGTAACTGACAAGAAAAGAAAAAAGGTTGTCGGGGACTCAGGAAAAAGGTGGGATCAGGAAGGTAGATAAGGGGGAGAAAAAGGTTGACTGCATATGATGCGAAACACAGGTATAAGAACCACCAAAAGGGAGGGAAGGCCCAAAGTCTATACAACTAGGGGAAAAAAAAAAGAAGCAACAGAAAACGGTGAGTTGTTTACTTAATTGGGAAAGGAAAAAAGTGATCAAAAATGAGAAGAAAAGGGGCAAGGTTTTTCGCAAAGACTCCTGAAAAGGGGAAATGAACGATGCTTAATACAGGATAACAATCTCCACCAATTTAGGGTGGGGAGGGGGAAAAGAAAATTAACTTTTTTTCAAAACAAAAAACAGAAGGGAAAGTGTACACCAAATGGCCGCGGCTTAAAAATGGAAAAAAAGGGGTGGGGGAAAGGTAAATCTCTAAGGCTATATCGACTCAAGAGGGGAGGATAGTTCAACTAAAAAAGATCAACAAGGCAGTTGGGGGGAGTCATCAGCACAGGGAGGAAAAAACGAGAGGGGCATCTGCACAAGAGAAAAGTTAAATACAGTGGGGGGCCCTGGTACCACCAAGGTAAGGTGTGGTGGGGGGGGAAAAGGGTAATAAATCTTAAACCCCTATCGAAAAAGGAAAAAGCACCTGCCACAAAAGGGCCAAAAGAAAAAGACTGATACCCCAAATGGAGGAGAAGAAAAAAGAACGATGGGCAAAAAGTGTGGCTGTTGGTATGCCGGTGTGGGTTGGTAAAAGGGGTTCGGCGAACGCGGGGTGGGAAGGTGGACACCAAGTGAAAGGGTGGACACTACAAAAAAAAAAAAGAAATGAGAAAATGAATGACGGCAACCATACATTTAAAAAACAAACCGAGCAAACACACAACTTTAGTTTACCAGTGGGGGATGGCATTCTTTGGGAAGGGAGGAGAAAAAAAGACCAAGGAAGAAAACCCCCACATCTATACAACTAAACAAAGAAGACAAACACGGGTAGCAGGACCAAAATGTACAGAATAAGGGGAAAAGTAGTGGAGGTCCCGAAAAAAGGTAGGGATAAAAAAGGGGTGAGCAACTTCTCAAAAACCATTTCCCTTAAGAAAAAAGACCTCCACGACTAGAAACCAGCCATGAAACAAGTAAAAGAACCCGAACCATGAGCTACTCATAGGGTTGGAGGCATGTGGAAGAGACAACAAAAAAACAAACAACAAAAAACCTAAAACCGTCAAAAGGGGGTGGGACTGCCAGATTGAGGAAAAAACAATGACACCACCATCTATCACAATGCAAAGAAAAACCCAACAACGGAAAGTGCTAAGGGGGTGAGGGAGTTGGGTAATAAAAGGAGTCACCCTGCATTCGCACCCCATGAGCACTGCTTGAGTCTGGGTTTGAAAACACACAATGCTATCCACCTAGGCAGGAAACTCAAGGAAAGGGGGAAGATTGGCCGGGTGGTTCTGCATGCGGGTTAGTAGTCAGGATTTTTTTGAGGGAAAAGTTTAGGGGGGGGAAGTGCGACACCCTGTGGGGTATCAAAAAAGAAAAAAATCCTCAAAGACTCTACCTCAAGTGTTGGAAAGGGGACGAGTCCATTTGAAATGAGATCCTGTTTTTGGGAGGGGTTGGAAAAGGTTGGGGGGGTTGCATAGGGAAGGGTGTTAATAGTTAAAATAAATCATATAAAGGAACAAAAACAAACATGCCCAGGGGAAGAAAAAGATGCATGCCTGCGAACATGGATGTGGGGGGGGGGTTCGTGTTAACAACAGGAGACACTAGAAAAAGAAGGGGAAAAAATTGGAATAAAACCAAAACAAAACAGCATAAAACTAAAAAAAAAAACGGTGCAACAGGGAAAGCCTGCGTGGTGTAGATCAAGGGGGGGGGGAAGAAAGCTCGGGGGGCTATGGCACGTGGGAATTGTCCAGTGGAGGGGGGGGGACTTAAGAGAAAACATGAAAAAGCATGAAGACAAGAAAAATGCAAAAACTTACAGGGAAAATAGTGAAAACCAGAAAGAGGGATCTGCAGAGGAAAAAAAAAAAAAAAAGAATGGGAAAGACGGGAGAAGGGTTAGAGGAAAGAGAAGCCAGGTTGATGTGGGTGCTTAGTTGGTAGAAAAAAGCACAAAAAACAAAACCATCTTACAGCTTAGTAACAGAAGAGAGCCTTGAAAAAGAGGAAAGAACACAATAAATGAGGGACAATCAGCTACTCAAAAAACAGGGGTTAAACAACGAGTAAAGGCCATTTTTGGGACCCTGGGAAAGATGGACAGGGCAACTCCAACACTTGTTGGACCAACTAGGGGGGGAGATTCTAAAGCATCAATTTCATAGAGAAGCAAGAAGTCGGGGGAAATCATTATTGGAAAGAAACTAACGCATGTTGATGGTCTCAGCACAAGGAAACCAGTTGTAAAGGGAGGTCAGGGTTTCCGGGAAAGAAAAAAACAATCGGGGGGAGAAAGCATTTGGGAAAACGGGTGGTGATCAGAGATTGGGGAGAAGTGCAATGTGAGGCATCAATAGGCAGTGGATGAAAAAAGCATGGGAAAATAAAGAAAAGGGACCTCAAGGCAGCTCTCAACGGGGAAAAAAGAGGTCCCCTTAAAGACACACGTCTGGCTTTCAGGGGACGGAAAAAGCAACCTCGAGGGACCCGGGGAGAAAATTAAAAAAAAGAAGGGCAACGGGCATGCCCAAAGGGTGTTGTGTGATCAGAAACCGTTTTGTGAGGATCTTATGGGGGACAGGAGGGAAAGACAATCAGGAATGTTATTTTAAAAGGGGTGGTCGCTAGAAACCCAAGGGGGGGGAATCACAACTGGGTAGGAAAACAGGATTACAAGAGGGGGGGGGAAGGGGGGTTTGAAGAAAGAGCCCAAAAGCCGAA
>Ga0179593_1408497_pt1 | contig 22600 bp, 34 predicted proteins | sample CZODoug2_1_08_16_FD_185931 | JGI IMG/M metagenome (GOLD analysis project Ga0179593, IMG submission 185931) | Vadose zone soil fungal communities from Angelo Coast Range Reserve, California, USA - CZODoug2_1_08_16fungal (PacBio error correction) | ecosystem: Environmental > Terrestrial > Soil >...
GAAAGCTGAGCACAACAAGGGGCACGGCCAAAAAGGAACCGCATGGAGCAAAGACGAACTGGCGCGGGGGGGGAAAGGAAAGGGGGACTAGGGTGAGGTAAATATGATGCTTTACGGGCGAGGTGGGGGGATGGTTCCTCGGCAAAAAACCCAAACACCATCCCAAGGGGGCCAAAGGAAAAGAAAAGGTCCCCCAAAATCAGACGCTAAAAGGTTTGAAGGCACAGAGGGGGGGGAAAAGGACAGAAAACCCTATCTGGGCGTAAAATCGTCCACCGTGGGGAGTCAAAAGCCCAGTCCAAGAGAAAGGGTCCAGGAAAGGCAGAGAAGAAAAGAAAAACAGTATAAAAAAGTGGAGAGCATGGGGGGTATTTAACAGAAGAAATTCCATTCAAGGGGAGGGACCGGCCAAAATAGGAAAAAAATTTCATCAAGAAACATGGAACCCGGGCCAGAGATCACAGAAAGGAGGAGAGATGAGCGGAGCTTACGCCACTCATTGGGGGAAAAACGTATCCTGCGAACAAGGTCATTACTGCGTACAACGAATCAACTCAACGGTGCAGACAAGGATCTGGTAAAAATGCAATGATAAAAAAAACAAACGCCCTAAAGCCTAAAACAAAAGAATACCGCAGTACCAGGGAAAGGGTTATGGGTCCGGGGTTTGACTGCAACACACGTTAACCAACGTATCCCGGCAGGAGGGAATTTGCGCGGGATGGAACCAAAAAAGCTGAGTTGGGTGCGGATCGGTTGTACAGAAGTGCCATTTGGGAAAACGTGACGTGAAAAATCAAAAAATGGGAAACGAGGGAAAGCCAAGAAAAATTGTCGACGGGTACCACCCCCTTCTGCATGGTAAAACGGAGAAAAACACCGCCCCCGAATCCTATCTTGCGGTCCAGATTATCGCCAGAGACGGGAAAAGTGAAAAAAGGGAAAAAAACACAAGGGCTGTGGGTTTGTCACCTGTGGCGCCGAGCGGGGGAGGGCCGATGTTCCCGGACTATTGGGACAAAAAAACCATAAACACAAGAACATTCCTCAGGGTGCTCAGAAAATGATATTCAGGTGCAACCAGTGTAAGTGGGGGGTAACCGCAGAAATGAAAACACCAAAAAGCCTAAAATCCCCAGCCATCGTACTAAAAAAGTCGTAACATGAACAGACGAGTCGAAAAAAGGAAGGGTTTGATGTAACCCCGAGAATTGTTGGAAACTTCGCGCAAAAAAGGGAACCTGCAGGACGGTGGGGGGAACGACAAACATGGGGTAGAGGGAGGCTAGCCCGTAACGGAATTCCATGTAATGTTCTAGGGGCCGACTAAAAAAGTCGGAAAACAAAAGATAAAAGCAAATCACAATCTCTTTAAGTCACAACAAAAAAGGCTTCGACAGAACTGGGGTGCCCAAGGAAAAAAAACCGGAACGCACAGTCCAACTCCGGTTGCGACGGGGGCCAAAAAAAAAAAGGGAGCAGGAGGGACAGTGGTTCTAGAATGGGAGTCCAAGGGTTGGCCAGGGGAAAAAAATGAAAAGGCGCGTGGGTCCTTCAGAACCGTCCCAAGAGTAAAAACCAGGTCCACCTGGTGAAAGCAGGCTGGGGACTGGGGGAAGGAAATCATCCGGGGGTGGGGTGAGCCCACCTATATTACCAAACCCTCAAATAAAAAACCGAAAGAGGGCGAGGAAGGAAAAAATGGAAGGCCGAAACCGTTCATCCAAAGAGGGGTCTTTAATCAGTCAGCCTCCAGTAGGGGACACACAGGCAGGGGAAAAACCGGGCACTCGACTTAGAACACGGAGAAATCACTCCCCGAGATGCGACTTAAAAAAAAGAGGAAGCGGGGGAGACGGGGGTTTTTGGCAAAACAAACAGCACGCAAAGGAACGGCTTTTGAAAGCAAACACTTAAAACGGGGGGGCCAGAAAGAAAAAACGGCAAAGTTCTTGCAAGGGCAGCCCCCGGTTAACGAAGCCAACCCGGTCGGTCCCGCAAAAAGAAAAAAAGGCGAAAGCAAAAAAAGGATGGGTGGGGACGGGAAGGGGGCGGGAGCAACAGGGAACGTACAATTAAGGAACGACGGAAACCCCCGCGTGGGAATGTAAAAGGCAAAGGTCCAACGGGGGCGCGGGTAAAGAAGGAAGGGAGTGGTGGTGGGGAACAAGAAGTTTGCCTTAAAGACAGTAAGCCGGGGAAAAAAGACAAGGTGGCCAGGATCGGAACGACTCCCCAAAGCAGCTAAGTTCAAAAGGTAAATCGTTCCGAAAGATTTGGGGGGGGGGGGAGAGACACACGGTGAGGAGTAGCGATTTCCATACACAGCGGTGAGAAAGGGAACTGTAAGGCCTTCCCTAGAAAAAAAACCGCGGTGACCACGTGTCGGGTCCAACGGGAAGGGAGGAAGGGGTGAACTGGTGCGTCTCATTAGAATAAAAAAGGGGGAAAGGAGGGAAGGGCTAATAGAAACTGTAAAGCGAGACCCGCATTGGACCAATGTCGCCTAGTTGACGGGAACAAAAGGGGCTAGGGTAGGAAGAAAGGAAAACCGGGTCCTTTTCACGGTTTTTGGAACGGAAAAATAAAAAAATTTTTGGGGTTTCTGGTTGTGTCAGGCAAAGGCCGTCCGAGGTGAGGAGAGGAAGGAACGGGGAACAAAGGAGGGAGCAACGGAGGACTATCGAAAAAATTGGGGGTTACGCAGAACTGAATGGGGGTTGGAACTTCGGTTATTCAGGTGTGTTGGAAAAACGCGCCAACCTGCTCAAAGAAGGAAACGGGGGATGGAAGAAGCATTCGCCTGGGGAGGGGGAAAAAACCGAAAAGAAAGGGGAGGGGAAAAGCCCAACTTACAAATTCCGCAACGAGACCAAGAAGGAAATAGGACCGCGAGTTGGGGGGGCCCACGAGCACAAAAAAAAAAAAATCAGGAAAAAACAGAAAAAGGGACAAACAAAGGAGGAAGGGCTGAGGTAGGGGGAACAGGCTTGCCCAAAAAACCTCAGCAGGCGAGCTATTCAAAAACACAAGACTGCAAAAATTTCAGGTGTCACTTGCAGGACTAACGAAGGGGGAAGGAGGGTAAAAGGAAAGGGAACCCACAAACTCGGCATGACCGATCCAATGGGAACGGGAACCGGCCGCTCAAAGAGCACAGTCCGACAGAAAAAAAAAGGATCAAAGCCCGAAAGAACACAGGGAGAAAAACTTCAAAACTGGGGGTTGAATAACACGCTCCGAAACGGGGGGCCAGGCAGTTGGAAAGGAAAAACTTGACCCAAGTTTTTTATTGCCAAAAGGGGGGGGGGGGGAAAACCGTGAGAAGAGAAGGACAACACGTCCATCACAGCCCTTTGGGGTACGCTCAAAGAGTACGCGCATTTACTCAACGGTCATGACTAAAAAAAAGAACCCAAACAAAGGAAAGTTAAAAATCCAATCAGGAGGGAGGGGACCGGAAGGTGAAAATCACTAAAAACTTATTCAGATTCTCAGACGGGCGCCCTCTGCCTAGTCCACCCAAAAAAAAAAGGGTACGTTTTCACGGAATCACAGGGGGGGGGGGAAAAAATTACACATAAACCCGCTTCCTTACGAGCCTTGGAAGGAAAACAGAAAATGATGACCGCACTGGGAAAAAAGCTGGGGGGGGGAACTCGTGGGGAAGGGCCAAAGGCTCGGCCATAAAGGAAAAGCAAGGGTCGGGGTGGGATCAAGGGACGCAAAAGGCCCACCCTTCCTGAACGCGCGACGGGACGCCTATTAAAAAAAAAAAGTTCGCAGGGGGGAACCACGAAGAGAACCGTTACAAACGGGGGGGGGAAAGAAAGAAGGGTTTGGGTGACGGACGATGAAAAAAAAAGACCTCAGGTTTGGAAGGGGCGAACGAAGAAAGCCCCTCCGTAACCCGAGCCGCCGCCATCGGAAGGGACAAAACCCGAACGGGACCGTGAACCAGGAGGAAGCCAAAGGAGCTCTAAATAAAAAAAAAAAAACAAAAGGGAGGGAGGAAATATATATATAACAACATAACCCGGGGGTGCACAGGGGGGGGACGGAGATCAGACGGTGGATGTTGTCGTTCTCTCGGGGGGGGGGGGAAACGGGACGTGCTGAGAGCAAGGGGGGGGTAAAGGGAACAAATGGGGAGCACCAAACTCTTTCACAAGCAAAGCCGAATCGAAGGGGGAGTCCATCGAAAATCAACAAAGGTCTCATGAAGGTGGGGGAAAAGGGTAGGGGCTAGGAGGGGCCAAAAGGAAAGAAGAGGAAAGAAAGAGGTAAACGACGATTCCGTAAATGGCTCGGGTCAAAAAAAAAAACGGATTGGAAAGGAACGGGAAGGGGACCCAGTTCAAAAAGCAAGGGGATAGAAACTTTTTATCAAAAAACGAAATAAAAAACCCTCACAAAAAAAAGGAGCGAAAATCTGCGAAAAAAAGAAGGCGGCTTTTTCTAAGGAAGGAGCTGCGTCCGGCCTCGTGTAGGTTAAAAGGGCTGACAAGAGATAAAAAAAAAAAAAAACCGGATCTTCGGTAAATCATGGCCCGCCAACACTAAGTGTCTCTGGTCAGACGGAAAACCCTCAAAAGGCTAATTGAAAGGGTTTTGATGGGAGAAAGCAGGCCGGAAGAAACGGGAGGAACAGAATCTCCTGGCCTGACTTTAAAAAATGTGGGGCGGTCTTTTGGGAAAATCAAAAGGGAGTAACAGGGGGCCGCAATCAGAAGGACCGCAAGGAAATGTCTTTGAAACCTGTTTGAAGGATAAAAAAATAAGGGGGGGGACGGAAAAAATCACGGCGCAAGACGGGAAAAAAGGGGCCACGAAAGAAACGGACGCCTAACGCTGGGGCTCAAGGGGAGGGGGTTGGGAAAACCAATTTTGGAAGGGGGGGGCCTTACGGGTGGAAAAAACGGCCACGGCGCCGGGAAGACGAATCCCCCTTCGGCGTGGGGCGCTGTAGCTGGGGCCGGGGGGGAGAGCGGCCAGCGGAAGGGGAGTTGGGTCCTCGGAGAAAACGGGAAAGGGGCCAACAAGACGGGGGCCTGAAAAAAAAAAGGTCGAGAAGAGAAACCCAGAAAAAAGGAGGAGAAAAAAGCGGAAATCGGCGGGAGGGGTCTGGGAAACGCGAAAAAAAAGAAAACGCAAAGCCACGAAAAGACATCAAGGGTTCAAGGGAGGTTCTCGGAAATCAAGAGGGGGGGGTGCCGTCCGGTATGGGGGTCCCACCACGAAAAAAAATCGGAAGCCACGAGGCAAGAGAACTAGTGGAAAATTTGGGGGGGGGGTAAGTTTGGACGGCTTACTGTACGCGGGGGGGGGGGGGTGGAAAAAAAAAACCACGGAAACGGCCTGCAAAAAAAGGAAACTTAATTCGAGGGTTGGAGGAGGGATAGAAGTGGGAATTGATAACAAACAGCACAGGGAAATCAGCCTTAAACGACAATGCGGATAAGGGCCGGGAAACCAAAAAGGGTTCACAACAGTGAAGGAAGAAAAAAAATTTCCTTATAAAAAAGATGGAAACAACCCAGAAAAAAAGGTTGAGTGGGGAAGGGTCCCACGGTTGTAAGCAGGGGGATGGCTTCAACAAACATAAGCAATGGCCCGGAACAAAGCAGAAATTGGGGCGAGCACCACAGATAAAAGGAAAAAAAATAACCTCACCCCCACAGCATCGAGAGAACAATCTAAAACAAGACCTGGGGGGGCCGAAACCTAAAAGCCAAGGGAAAATCTACCTTTGAAACCCTCAAGGGGGAACACCGAAAAGGCAAAAGGAGGAAAGGTGGCTTGAGGGCAAGCCCCCAACCTTACCCTGAGGTCGGGAAAAGTGGGTTTTGGGTGTTCCCACCCATCGAAAAGAAAACGGACGGGACGGGGCGAAACGGAGAAGAACAAAAGAGAGAAGGGGTAAAAAAAAACGAGAGTCGTATTTGTATTAAATCCCTAGTAAGTAAAAAAAAGTTTGGGACTGTTTGGAGTGAAGGCCGGAAGCAAACATGCAAGGGGGGCACCAAAGTGCTCAGGTCTTCACCCTCAACCTCCAAACGGAGGACAAAAAAAAACGTCGGAGAAGTTGAAAAATCTACCTAAATTTCTCAGCAGAAATTCATCGAGGACGTCATCCGGCCCGTACATTTTCCCGTGGGGAAGATGCCCCATGAAGGGTCCCACCCACGAAACCGAAGGTGGGGGGTTGCTTCCAAGGGTAAATTTCAAAATGTGGCAAGGAGAGTGTTCCACGGGGCCGATAAAGTCCGACCGAAGGGGGCTGCGCGGGGGGGAAAAAGGGTGAATCCACTTCAAAAACACCTGAAAAAAAAAAAAAAAAACCGGTTCGATGGAGCGCAAAGGGGGGGGCGCTGAACATCATCCACGTTTTCGGGGGGTACCTGGGTGGACCCAACACCGCGACCTTCAAGGGAAATCAACATCGATTCGTGGAGAAGGTTAGGAAAATGGTTTGACGATGCATCCAAGCAACCCTGTGGATGTTCCCGAGAGGGGAGAGGATTTGGGAAAAACATTGAGTCAGCAACTCAAAGAGGGGGGGCCTACTTTGGTTTGGAGGGTCGGAAACCGTCCCAAGGAAATAGAATTGCTTGGCGGTGAGACGGGCGAGGGGGGGAGGGGCACAAAATGAAGAGGGGTACTCAACACAACAGGGAGTAGGCCTGAAAGCAAGGACAAAATAAACCTCAATTCGTCCCAGGGGGGAAGTAATGAAAAAAGGTCTCGACGACCGTGAAAAAAACTGGAGGGAACCGCCACACTGCAGGTCTTACTGAAACACCGGGGGCCCAATCCAAACCTTGGGGCAATTCTGGAAAAAGAACAGGGGGTACGTGAAAGTGGTAGTGTTGTCAGGGGCGGGACAAACTTTTTTCAGTACACGGGGAACTGGGGGCATACCTTTTGTTGGATGACTCGCGGGGAATTGGACGCGTTAATCAAAAGGGGGGGGGGGGGGGGTGTTTAACGGAGTTTGAGTGTCTCGGACCCAGTAAAACACGGCAAGGGGAGGCGGGAGCCGAAGATCGACAAAAGAAAAGAAATGCAGTAGAAAGAAACACCCCGGAGACAGGGCGCCCGGCAAAGGAAAAATAAAGAAAACGGAAAAAAGGGGATTCAACCTTGTTCCGTTCCAACACGCGGCGTTCCAATTCAACGTCGAGTTTTGGAGGGGAGGTCCAGACGTCACGTCACGTGTAAAACTGGCATGGAGCAGCATGGGTGGGGGGGTGCACGACAAAGTCATTTGAAAAATAAAACAAACCGCGCAACCGGGGGGGACACCCCAGGGCACTCACCGGAGTCATGTTCACGGGGGTCATGCAACAACAAGAGTAAATGTGGGGGAAAAGGTGAGGTAAAATGGAAAGGCAAGGGGGGCAAAGGGGGGAGTTACAAGTTATATGTGAATTGGCCCCGGCGGGGGGAAAATAAAAGTTGGGGAGAAGGTGGAACACAACCCAAACGGGGTGTCCACCAATGCACAAGGCATGCGGGGCGAACGGAAATTGATAACGACAGAGAGGGAAAAAAAACTGGCAAAAACCAGCGGGTGTCAACGCAAGGGGTTGCGACAAGACCATGTCCTGTCACCATACAGGAGAGGAAAAAGGGTGGCTGGAGGGGACAAAAAAAAGAAAGGGAAGGGAGCAACGGGGAAAGGTCCACTAACTACTCATGTCGATTTACACACATCTATGCAGATCATGGCACCGTCAACAAAAAAATCGAAGGGTTGGCACTGTCGCGCAAAAGCCAAAAAAAAAAAATGGTCAAAAAGGTCTACTCGGAAAAGTATGCCAAAGGCGCGAAAAACCCTTTACCTTGTGGCGCCAATACAATCAAGGGTAACCGGAAAAGCAAGTGAACTTACAAAGGGCGCGGGGGGCAGGGAGTGGTATCGCAGTGGATATCGGAACTTCATAGGAGGGCTGGCCTAAGTCACGGAGACTCCATTTAGCTTGTCTAAAAAGGGGGAAAGCAGAAATAGGGGGAGTGGGCAACTGCTCCCTCTTACCGCAAAAAAACATGGTCGCAACGATCAATTGCGCAAATGGCAGTACCACAATGCACTGAAAACGAGGGGAGAAAAATCCAATCTCATCAAAAAGCAAAAAAAAAGTTACTGGTGTGTATCGCGCCCCAGGGGGACGGGGAGGTCACGAAGGGCACGCCACTGAAAAAAGGCAAAAAAAAAAGAGGGGAACTGTTGGTGCCTGGGAACATAAGGGCCAGCTCGGGGCAACATGTCAGTCTGCGCTTTTAGCCCTGCCCCCATCAGTTGGAGGGGGGAGGGATGCCACAGAACAACTTAGGGCTAGGGGGGGGGGAAAAAAACACGTCACTGAAGGGCAGCCAAAATTGTAACGCGTCGTAATGCCACTTTGATCCGCCGGGAAACCCACAAAAAAAAGGGTGACGAGTGGGACGAAGAAAAAAAAAGATCACGGGACTGACCACGGAAATGGCTAGCAAAACTATCTCCGGGTCAACTGGCCTTTAAAGGAACTGGGGGGGGGGGCCTGGTGGGTGGGGTGGTGCTGTTGGGCTCGCGAAAGAAAAAAGAATGTCACGCAAAAGGAAACCCAGATCCACAAAAAACAAACGGCTGACCACTCTCATCATGTTCGGAGGAAAAGAAAAGAGGGGCTGAAAAGGAGGTTGGTGTGAACGCCGAAAAAGGCTTTGGACATCGGAGCAAACAAAAAAAACAAAAGGGTAAAGAGAAAAAGATGAAAAAAAAAAAGGGGACCGTTCCGGGCACCGATAGCAAGAAGGGGGGGGGGGAACCTTGGAGCCGAAACAAGAAAAAAACAGTCGTCGTTGTTGCAGGGCTGTGTTGGGCCAATAACGCCGGTTGCGGACTGCCGGAAACTTCTGGAAAAGACGGACCACTGGGGATGCCGTTGCGGGGAGGGGAACCGCACAAAAAAACCCAAAAAAAAGGAAAGCAAAAGGAAACCAAGGGGGGGGCCAGCGTACGAGAGCGACATTTTGCTGAACAAAGAAATGTGAGGTGGGGGGGGGGGGGTCATCATAACTTTGTAGACGGGGGGATGATCACAAAAGGGGTAAAGTACAGGCGCACATACCAACTACCTAAACCTTGTCGCGGGACCACTCAGCCAATCACACCAAACATCAGTGGAAAAAATGCAGACCCAATTCTACCTTATGAGGCAAAAGGGCAAAGAGCTCCCCCCTACTCGTGCCCGAAGGCTCGATACTTCGACGTCACCCGTAAAAGTCGACGCATTATCGAAAAAACTTGTCCTCAAAAAAATGACAAAAAAGGGGAAAAAAAAAAACACAGTGGGAGCCCGGACAAATGGCACAGGAGGACGTTGCACGCAGGACGCCAGTACCGCACTCCACACCTCTATCCAAAAGGAGACGGGGGGAAAAAAAGAGCGAGGGATCAGCCAAGTCACATTTCTTGGGAGACAAGGAACCAAAAAAAAGGACAGTAAAAGCCAAGAGGAGACGCAAATGCGAACAGTCTAGTAAACCAAGCGCCAGAGGTGCAGGAAAAACGGCCCATCACCAGAGAAGGAAAAGGACCGTGGACAGCACTGTTTGTTAGCTACACACAGGAAAAGGGGGCGGCAAAGACCCAAAAAAAAAAAAAAAGCATCAGAACCCATGTCTTACAAAACGTCCGAACAACAACCTTAGTTGGTTGGGCGGGTGAAAAATCCTGGGGGGCTAAAAACAATCAAAAAAAGGTGCTCGGAACGCAGCCTTTCTCAATGCCTGGCCGCCAACAAAGAACCGAACTCAAAACTCAGAAAGGAGGGGTTGGACTGAGCTGAAAAACCTGCCAAAACAAGAGGATTGGCCACACACTAGCAGGGTCGCACGACGGACAAGGGGAGGGGGGGGTAAAAACGGTTAAGAAAAGGTGAAAAACAAAACTGTGGGGGTTAGATAACCTGATCCGCTTCACCCACTGCCACACGGTGCCAAAGGGTGAAGAGTTGGCAAGCTCGCAGAAGGGGGGCAGCCACAATGGATCGTCTTGGTTCCCGGGGGAAATACGGGAATAGTGAGTGGCAAACAAGGGGGGGGGGGGGGGGGGGGGGGGGGGGGGGGGGGGGGGGGGGGGGGGGGGGGGGGGGGGGGGGGGGGGGGGGCCCGGACAAGGGGGGGGGGACGTACGGCCCTATGAAAACAGCAAGCAATGCCGACCAGAAAAAAGAATCACGGAACGCGGCGGAAAAGCTTCCTGGAAGCAAAAAAAGATAAATGTCCCTTTTTTTTGTCAGGAAACGACATTCCATGGGTTCCGCGTGTATGGTGCAAAAGAGGCAGGGGGAAAACAAAATTGGCTATAGGGGGGGGGGGGGTCTAAGGAAACAATAAAAGTACATGTGGAAGAAAAAACGTCAAAAAAGGCAGAAAACCACAAGTGCCATTGTATTCCATATGAAGCGCAAAAAAGGACACGGTAGTGACGAACAGTTGCATACACAAAGATCCGTAATCCAAAAACAAAGGGAGTGATCCAAACGACACTAACCATCACGGTTGAAAGCCGGGGGGTGACTAGTGTCGGGGAACCAACAGGGAGGAGGAAATGACAAAACCAAGGGGGAGAACACAGCAGGTCGTGGGGGAAGGGGGAAACTCGGGGGGTCATGAGCGCCACTAAGCAAACATCGGGAAAGCAAAAGTCGGGATCGTCACAAAAAAAAGGGGGTGTTTGGGGGGCCAAACCCGAAAAGATTAGCACCCGACCAGATGGACAAGTCACCCCTCAACAGCTAGGGCAACGAAACGACAGGAAACGCTCCCCAGCAACAACGAGACGTAGGTCAAACTAAAGGGACGGAGGTGGGACCCGGGGAAGGGGAGAGGGCGACTCTAGGGAGAGGACTCACCTCGAAAGGTAAAGCGCTCTCACCCCGATCACACAAAACCCTCCAAAAAAGAGATAGGAAGAAACCTCGTATGGCACAGGGGGGGCGGGGGGGGAAGTAAGTGGTACGGGTACAAAAAAAAAAACGCACTGACTACGGAAAAAAAACTCAAAACGCTTCACACGAATCCGGGAAACAGTTGCAGGGGAAAGGGGGAGAACGGGAGTTGGGACAAAAAGGAGGGGCACAAAAAATCTTAGACAAGGGAGGCCTGAACAAGTATGCACCAGCAAAATGATGTTGGAGTTGGGACCTGCACAAATAGGGGAACCAACCGGGGAAAGGGGGGGGGACAAAAAACCAGGCCGAAAAGTAGCCGACTTATAAACAAGTGTGGGAAAAAAAAAACACGGGAGGGGGGGGGGGGGGTCAAACGCGCCGTTCTCGCAAGGGGGGGGACAAAAAAAAAAAAAAGGGGGGAAAAGACAACAGCGTCGACGAAACACAGCGGGTTCCAAATATCCTCCACGAAAAACAAACCAGCACAGCATCTTCATGCTCAGTATCACTTGACCGGAGGAAACTTTGGGGGGGTGCTCGCAGAGGGGCCCCCGTATTGATGGAAGGGGGGAACACCAACAATCTAAAAAAAAAAAAAAAGGTGCCAGAACATGTCCTTGTGCCGAAAAGCACAGGCAGACATGGGAAGGGGATCCGGGTGAGGGTGGGACCAGGTGCACAGGGCCAGGGGAAAAGTTCACGGTCCAACCCAGACGGGAAAATGAAAAAAAAGGAAAATCAGGCAGAAGGGGGGGTGAGGAAATGAGTGGCTCCTCAGAAGTGGGGTGAAGAAAAAAGGAGCGGGAAGCAACGGGCTGATGGGAGGCGAATGACAACCTGGGCGTGCACAGTTGTTGACAACCTTCAAATGAATGGGGTGGGGTGGATGTCAGACGAGCGGGCGAATTTTCGGCGAGGCCAGCCGGGTGCCACGCGCAGGGAGAAAAGAACCCTAGCTCAATGGGAAAAGAATGAATTTGGGACCAAAGGTTGTTGGGAGGGGAGTGTTAGAAAGGACCAACAGCTGAGACAGGGAAGGATAACCGGCGGGGGATCAAGAAAACATTCGCCGAAAAGTCCGGCAAAACCCCCACAGATTCACAAAGGTACAGGAAATTCCAAAAAGTTACCAAAAAAATGCCACAGGCGGGGAAGGTCCCTAACGAGGGAAAGAGGACAAACCTCGGGGGGGGGGGGGGCCCCGAGAAAAAAGAAAAATCACTACGGTCAACAACATCTGGGGGGGGGGGTCAACCAAAGAAAAACAGAACGGCCACAGTGGGAACGGGGGAAGGGGAAAAAAAAAGGGGGGGCAGTGGAAAGGCCCGGACGGGCAACCTAGACCCCAAGAAACAACCTAAAACAGAAGTCTGAACAAAAAAAAAAAAAAACGAAATGAGGAGGAACTCTTCACGGAAAGAACAGAAAAACCATTTGGGGGGGAAAACCGTCGAGGGCCAATTCAACAGATAGCCAACCCCGGGATGGACATCAACGAACTCCCTCAAACAGGTAAAAAAAGTGAACTTTGACGGACGTACCAGAAGCCACGGCAAGGACCACTTTCCAAACTCAAAAAAAAACTTCAACAGGGGGAGTTTTCCACGCACAAGCCCTTTGGCCAATGGGGGGAAAGCACGAAAAAGTGGGCAAAAAAAAAAAAAAGGGGGGGAGTTATGGTACCCGTTGGGGGGAAAGGACGGAGACACACGGGGTAGAAAACAAACGCAGACCCAAGTTGTGAGAGTCCACGACCGCCCAGGAAAACGAAAGGGGGGCATGGGGAAAACGGCAAAACCCAAAAAAAAAAAAAACAACAAAAAAAGTGGACAAAGAACATGACGAAAAGTGGGGTCAAGGGCACGGGGCCGGGGGGCACCGTGGCACCCAAATGCCCGTAGCTGACTAAAGGAAAGGGGGGCGGGGGCCGCGTAGCGAGGAGCCAAGTGGTTACAAAAAACCCTCATCTACCGGGCAGAAGCTTACGGTTTGAACAAAACTTCAAAAAAAAAACGCAAACAAACGCGGCCAACTGAAGGGGAAAAGAGGAACCAAGGAGACAAGGACAAAAAGATGGTCCGAAAGAAAAAATGTTCAGCCATTCACTCAGGGAAAAGGGGGGACAAGTGCCCCAACCAGAATCAGGGGCAAAAAAAGGCGGAACCCTGGTGTGGGGGGACGGGGAAAGAAAGACCGGAGGGAAAAAACCGGAACTGACGGGGGGAAAGGTCCACAGTAAGTCGGGGCGTATCTGGGAAAACCCAAAACCCTAGCGTACACTGTGGAAAAGAAAAAGGTGGGGGGGGGGTGGGGGCCTGGCGATGCATAAGGGAGCTGCTGGCAAACTGGGAAAACAAACAAAAGAGGAATCACCCCTGGGCTGCAACACAGGGGGACCAAATGCCGCGCGTACATGAAACTCAAAAAGGAAAGGAAAAGGACAGAAAAGACCTCAAAGCCAAGGGAAAAAGACCTAGAAAAAAAACCGTAAAAAAATTGAGAGTGGGAAAATAGAGAAAAAAAAAAAACTTCTTTCGGGGCGGGATCCAAGGGACAATGTGGACGGGGGGGGGGCCACGCGCAAAGGGAGAGGGGAAAAAGGCGCGTGAAAAAAGGAGGGATTGTGAATGGGACAAACCATCAAAAAAAAACGAAACTAAATAGGGGAAACAACCAAAGACCACCAAAATTCAGGGACGCACAGGTGTACTGGATAAAAAGGAGGGGGAGACACGCGAGAGGGACCAAAAAAAAAAGAAGTGTGGGAAACGGGAAGTCCCCAAGAAAAAGCTCTTGCACAACGGGCTTTAATCAGGGACAAAAAAAAAGACTGACTGGGTGAAGAGGGAGGCGAGACAGGGTTGGACAAAAAAAACCACCAAGATTCCCTACTCGGACTGACCAGCGGGAGGTGATCCGGATGGGAGATCGTAAAAAAAAACGAGGGGCCTGTGGGTAAAGTTAAACAAGACTCACCACAAAAAGTAGCTGGAGGGAGGGAAAAAAACAATTTCAGCCGATGTCGGACCGAAACTGGAGGTCGGGAATCGGGGGGGAAAAAGGAAAAATGTTGTGCACTCGGTCTGCAAAAAAAAAAAAACCATGGGTGTAGGTACCAGCGACCAGGGAACAAAGACGGGGGGAAAGGGGGGGGGTGGGCGGTTGGGCAATGTCATTGCTCACAGTCTTACAGGAAAGGGGGGCAAAAGCACGTCTGATGATGGGAGGGAAAAAAAAAAAGGGAGGGGATCAAATGTGGGGAGTAAGGAATCCCAGAAAAGTCACGGACGACAAAAATAATTGACGGCATTAAAGAATGCAATGGCGGCAGAAAACAAAAAAATGGGGCCAATCAAGGGGGCACGAGGCGGTTGGCAATCCCAAGGGGTTGAAGTGAAAAAAACTTACGGGGGGTGGTGGGGACTGTCCGGCGCGGGGAAGAACAAGGGACTCCAACCGGTCAGGGGAGTGCGCTGGGGGGGGTGGAAGCGCAGGGCACTCGGCCTCGCGAGTAAAAAAAGACGTGGGGGCGCTCGCCAAGGAGGACAAGCCCAAGGAAAGGGAGGAAAAGAAGTCCTCATGCATTGGTCGCAGGCGGAATGACTAGGGCGTCTGATTGTGGGTCTGGGGGGGGGGGGGAAAAAAAACCACATACCTCGACAAGCAAACAAAGGAACATCAGGGGACCGCGGGGGTTGGTCGTCAACAAAAGGTGTTCAATGTTGGAATGTCTGAGGACAAAAAAAAAAAAAACAAAAAACCAAAGGGTACTCTATCACCACGAGCAGTCAAACGGTGAAAGTGGGGGAAAGTTGGGGGGGAAAGGGCCAAGGGCAATTGGCGATCGGGGGGTGCACTGCGAAGGGCTTCAGAAGAGCCCCGGCGAATGGATTGATAGCAGGTGGGGGCGTAAAAGACACACAGAAAAAAAAAAAGAAAAATCCGTCTGAGACAGGATTGCAGGATAAAAAAGAGTAAAAACAACCGGGGTTTTCAAACCGCCGTGACGAGACCTAAAAAAAAAAAAAAATTCCGAACCGATCGGGGGAAAAAACAAACCTAAAAAAATTATTGTTTGAGGTGAAGGGGTGGCACGCAGGTGAGGGTAAGGCTAAACCATCAGCCCAAACCCCAGTGTGAACCGTACTCGGGGAACAACTACGGAAAGGAAAACAGGAAGGCAACAAAATAAGAAAAAACAGGAGATAAAAACCGGAATGTGGGGGGGGTCGACCGACAGCAAAAATGTCCCCTGCCCAAAGGCCATTGAAAAACCATACACCCCAGGATCGGAGGAAAAAAACGGAAGCCCACACCGGGGGGAGGGGACAGCCTTGTCAAACCCAGCGGCAAAAAAAAAAAAGAGAAAACAAGAAGGGGTTGGGTGCCACCACCCTCTACTGGGCACGGGGGAAAGGAAGGGAGAGCACCCAAAGCTGAGACGAGCTCGTTGGGGTTAACAAAAGGACACCCTGGGACGAGGATGGGGGGGGGGGGGGGAAGTAAAATCGGCCACGCTGCCTGGCGCAGGGGGGGGGGAGCAGGCCCAAAAGAACCACAAAGGCCCGGCAACGGAGACCTCGTTGAAAAAGAAAAAAAGTTGACACAAAAACCAAGAAGAAACTGAAGGAAAGTCGCAAAACTACGGTGAAAGGAACGCCAGGAAAAGGGGGGTCCCTGGTTGGTGATTGCCGCAACACGGAACAAAACAAAAAACATGAGGGGGGGTCCTGCAGAATTTTCAGGTGGACGAAAAATACGACATTCGGAAAAAAAAGAAAATGGCTCCGGGAATTAAGGGGGGGGACCCCACAACCAATTCTGTACTGTCCAACGAACACTTAAACCCGTGAACAAGCACCCGAGGGGGGGGGGGCAGTCGCACGTCAAAACAGCGGGTTCAAGTGGGGGGGCAGGGGAGGGGGGGAAACCGACCCACACCGGGACAGAAAACGCGGGAAGGCCAAAAGAAGGGGGGTAATGCCGCATCTCGGAGGAAAGAAAGGGTACTGAAAAAAAAACGGGGGGGGGGGGGGAGTCGAGGGTCGCCAAAACGGGGGGAGCCGTCCGGACGGGGGGGAAAGGCCAAAAAACCAAAAAAAAAAGGGAAAAAGTCAGACGAAAAAACGGGGGAAAAGACGGGGGAAGCAATTCAATCGATCGAATCTGCTGGTGCTGCCTGGGGGAAGAATGCTCGGCCTGGTCACAAAAAAAGGGGGGGGGGATTCACCAACGCGGTGACTGGAACTACCAAAAAGGAACTAAAAAGACCTGCTGTCAACACCCGATGGAAAACGGGCTGGAAGTTTGACCTCAGGGAAAAAAGGGATTCAGCCAAAAAAAACACCGAACCGCACTGGGGACGCAGGACCTGGACACAGAAAGAGGGACAAATGCGGGGGTGGGAACAGTAGCCGGAGACGTGAAAAAGGTGGGGGGGTAGGAAGGGGTGCGGGAAAAAGTGGGCTTGGACAGGAAAAAGGACTTGTGATCAATGGAGAAGGGGATGGAGCCGTAAAAGAGTGGGGTGGAAGGGGAGGGGACTTCGCGGGAAAACTAGAAAAGACACAGTAAATACGGTGACACAGGGAAGGAAAGACAAAGATCCAGTGTGCAAAAAAACAAAACAAAAAAAACCAAAGAAACCAAGTAATTTTTAACGGCGGGGGGGAAACAAACAAAAAAGGGGGGCCCACCAAATTGCAATTGGAAAAAAAATGAAACCAACACTAAAAAACACAACGGAAAACGTCGGTCGCGGTTTTATTGTCCGCCGGTCAGCGCACGAAAAAAAAAAAAAAACGGGGGGCGGGGCTTGATCCCAGAATGGCCATGAGGATTGGAGAAAAAAACCCCCACAAGTCGCCCGTGGGTTGTCCCGATTAGGAGGGGGGACGCAGGAAAAAACCGGTAATTGGGGTTCAGGGGGCTTTAGTTACGGGGACACTAGGGGGGAAAGGGAAACATGGGGGGGCAGCACACGGGGAAGACTGACCGTTAGAAACGACCCACACAGCAATGACCTCTAAAAGGGCAAGACAGGGGCAATCAGAGAAAAAAAAAAAAGCCAAAAAGCAGTCACCCAGCCTCTGTAGTTCTGGGTCTACCAGAGAAAAAAAACAGGTCCCAGGCAAGGACAGCCTTGCTTGGGGAGGGGGCGACAGCATCGAAGGAAAGGGGGAGACCCGGAATGACAAAAGTCAACTAAACTAGCAACATGGGAGAAAACATGGGGGAGCAAAAACACCAAAAAACCCAACAGTAAAAGAAAGGGGGGCTCGAAAAAGACAAAGATGACAATAAAATGAGGATCTCTTCAACCCAGGGGGGGGGTTAATTGACTGACACCCGTGACGCCACGGGACAGGGATCAAAACGGGCACCTGCATCAGGATGTCTGGGATGGGACTCAAGAGGGAAAAAAAGACACTGGGGAGAAGCACAAAACACGAATCTGGTCAGCCGTTATTGACGATAAAAGATAAAGCCAAATGCCAGGCTAAAGAGGCAGAGGAAAAAAAACCCCTCGACAAAACGCACAAAAAAAAGAAAGGCAATTGGTGATACGACGCCCGTGGGGAAACTGGGGCAAAATGAGGAGGGGGAATGGGGTTGGGACAAAAAAAAAGCGGACCACTTAGTAAATGCCCCACTCATTGGGCTCGGAGGGGGGCATCAGGTCGGACGAACAAGGAGACGGGGTATGGGACGTCGGGGGGCTCGTCCACAAAACAAAGGGACGCGGAAAAAAGTGACATGTCTTGGGGTGGACGCCAACCTTTTACAGGAAACAGAAAAGAGGGAACTGCAGGGGGACCTATAGGGGGTGGAGAAAGCAGGGGGTGCGAAGGTGACCCAACCTGAACGTGGAAAAAAAAAAAAAAAAAACGGGGTGGGGGGGAAATGGTGGGGGGTGGTTGTCGGTAGAAAAAAAGGCAACCAAAGAAAAGGGAGAAACAGAAAAAAAAAAAAAACAAGAAAATACCCCAAATAGACCTGTTTTGAACCCACCCGAAAAACTAATCGATGGACTACCACGGTCTCAAAAAATGAGGAGCGGGGGAAGAGGGGTTGGGGGGGGGGAACAAAGAAGAAGGGGGGGGGAAACCAGTGCTCTCTCAAAAAAAGGGGGAGTCGGGAGAGAGATGGGAAAAAGGCTTTACGGGGGACAAAACAAGTTGGGAGGACGACGGGGGAAAAAAAGAAAAAAAAAGACAGCTGTGCGCGGGGCCCAAAAAGGCAGGGTGGTGCAAACAAACGGATCAGGGCTGGCTTGAGAAACACTGTGAGGGGTGAACTGGAAAACAACCACAAAAAAAAAAGAAAAGGCCGGGGGGGAAACAAGGGGGGAAACAGGAGGGAGAAAAGGGAAAAAGCAAGAAAACATCCGTTGACACACTGCATCGTCAACCCGGTTCAACGGGGGGTAACAAAAAGGAACGGTACCAGAAGAAGGAAAAATGGGGGTCGCTGGAAAACCACGAAACCTGATACAAAAGTTTACTCAGGAAAATTTCAGCGAGCACAATGGGAAAGGGGGGGACCAAAACCGTATTGACCGGGGGAAAAAAAGGGGGAAAGAGGCCAATTGAAAAAAGAACCACTCTACTCACAGAACAAGGGGAAAATATCACAGAAACTGCCTTGATACGGGGAAGGGTGACGCAAGTGGCAAGGGAAGTTGGGACCGGAGAAAACGGCGGAAAAGGTTTACAGTGAGGGGGCCGACAAAACTGAAAAAAAAAAAAGTAAGCCCAAAAATCACCCTGGCAAAAAGGGAGAGGGCAACAAAAAGGAAAAAATGAAAAGGGTAAACCAAAAAAAAACCCAAATACACACAAAAAAAAAAACCCCGGAGAAAATCAAGACACCGGGGCAGGGGGAGGGAACGGGGGGGGGGACGAAAAACAGGGGAGCACGGGAAAAAAAAGGGAAGTTGCGCGCAAAAAAGCCGTAAGTGGTGGGGCGTTGTCTGGGGGGCAAACCACACAAAGGGGGGAGGGAACGGTAGCGAAGAACGGGGCACAGTGCCTCGATGCGCAGCACAACAGTCTCGGTCACTACCAGACGGACTGCAAAATAATCAAATCGAAAAGTCTCTAACCACCAGTGGCCGATCAGGCACAGGGGGAAAAAGGTGATCAGAAAGGACACGGGGGAAAAAACTTATGAACAAATTCTGGTGGGTGAGCAGGGGGACTCGTGAGACGACGAAAGGCAAGGGTTACGCCGACGAAAAAAAAACGAGGCAACAAAACAACATTCCCAGACGGGAGCGGGGGAGAAAGAGATGGCGGTGTCAGGAGACGTGACCGAAGAAAAAAAAATGACGCGAGACCCGCCAGACCAAGCCAAAAAACAAGGAAATGGCAGAAAAAAACTCGGATAAAAACGAAAAAACAGAAAAAGTCCCGGGCACAGCACCGCAAAGGCAGTGTGGGGTGGGGCAGGGGGGCCAAAGCGACAAAGACCACAGGGGGGAGGGGACGGGGGGGGGAAAAAAAAAAAAAAGAAGTTGGATGAATTGGGAAGGACGCGGACGAATGCTTCCACGGACACCACTGCGCGGAAAAAAAAAAACCGTTCACCAACGGCCACCCGGGAAAGGAAAGGAAAATCCGCCAAAAGGGGGAAAAAACCAAACGGAAGTGTGACAGGAAAAAGTTTTCCGGGGAAAATTACACACCGGTCAAACGTGACTTCGTTTGCGGGCCAACAAGGGGGAAGGACGAAGGGGCCAAAGGGGGAAGGGCCAAAAGGGGGGTGCCGGGACCAGTTGGACAAGAACTACGTCGGAATCCCATAGAAAAATCATTGAAGGGGGGGGGACAGGGGGGGAAAGTCCTTTACAGGCCGGGGTGAAACACAAAAAAGAGCAGGCCGAAAAAAAAACAAAATAGCACACCGTCACGCCCAGCAGAATCAAAAAACGACCTGGGAAGCAACGAACGTCAAATTCGCCCCCCTCAGGAAAAGAAAGGACGGAGACCCGGCGCAAACAAGCGAACTCGGAAAAACGTAAAAAAAAAGCGAACATCACCACACCAAGAGAGGACTAAAACTGAAACCCTCAGGGAAAAGAGGGTCGGGGGTGGGGTTCTTGGGAACCCACACGCCCCGGACAAACAACTAACGGGACAAGCAGAAAAGCCCCACCCCTCTCATAGCATCATTCGGTGTGAAAGGTGGGGGGCCCCCCGGGTCCAAGGACCCCGGTCGTGACCAAAGACCGGGCGGAAAAGAGGAAAGGAAAACACAAACTTGAATTGGGTTGCAACGGCCAGGGCATCGCCCAAAACGGGGAAAAAGGAAAGGGGCAAAAAAAAAAGGCAGGAAAGAAAAAAAAACCAAGCGGGGGACTTTGACGTGGACCGTGGGTACACGTCGCGGGTGGAAAAGAAGCAAGGACGGAAAAAAAAAAGACCGTTAAACACAGGGCGCAAACCAAAAAAAAAAGACCAACCAAGCAAAAAGGGGGGGAATCGTCGGTCCTACACAACACCAGCGCAGGAATGCCCAAAGTGACCAATGGGAAAAAAACGGCAGGGGGGGGGGGAGGTCAGGGCAAGATGGCCGACCGTAGACGAAAGGAAAAAACAAAAAAAAAGTTGGCCCACCAACAACTTTTGCTAAAAAAGCGGGACACCCTGTCTTTCAAAACTAACAAAAAAAAAACCGGGACGAAACCAGGAGGGGAGCCAAAAACACGGGATCCGGTGACAGGGGGGGGGTGTGTCCAACTGGTGGACGACCGTGGCTGGTGCAGTTCAGTACCAAGGTGGAAGAAAAGACAGGGGAGGGGAGGAGGGGGCACATGGACAAAACCACGCGAAAAAGGTCCAATCAGTTGGGCTAATTAAGCGTAGAACGGCAAATGGGGGCTGATGGTGAATGACTCAAAAAACAGGGGGGACAAACCAATAACACAAAGGGGGGGGAAAATAAAAAAAAATGGGGGGTGGTGTTGTGGGGGGGGTCAGCGATCACAGCCACCAGATTTCTCGTCAAAAAAAAAAAAAGGGGGGCGACCACCAGGAAGGGGTAGAAAACTAAAAAAACAACAGGAATGGGGGGTCGCAAGAAACGATATGTTGGATCGTGTGGGATCTCTTTGGGTAAATCAAAACGGACTAGAAAAGGCAAAAGCCGGCAGGGGGGGAGGAAGAAAAAAGCGAGTGACGTGGGGCAACACAAGAAAGAGGCCGCATGGTCATTGTGTAAAAATGCACAACTGGGGAAAAAAATCAAACAAAATGAAGGAAAATCGCAGCTCAAAAGGGGGGGGGGGGGGGGAAAAAAAAACATCCCCCACGAAAAACCACAACCCGACGGACGAACCACGCCGGAAACAAAATGAAGTTATCTCCGATCAGGGGGGGGGGAAAAAAAACGCCGGCGTGGAAACCAGACCCAAGAGGGACAGCGAGTGAGGGAAGCAGCGCTGCACAAATGTCGGACGTGAGAGAAAGGGGGCCGCAGGGGGCGGAAAAAAAAGCAAGACCGAGTGCCCACCAAAGAGAAGGGGGACCAAAAAAAAAGAGGGTCCACTCAAACGGCCAGCCTCCAGAAAAACACAAAGTGACGAAGGAAAGACTAAAAAAAAAAACGGACGCCCAGCTCCAACACAAAAAGTTCACCACAGACAAAAAAAAACCAGCCAATTCAAGGGGGCAGGGGGTGAATGCCGTGGTGGAGGGGACCGAACGCAGGGTGTACGGAAGAAACATTGATTAACGGAAACAAAGAAATACAAAAAAAAAGAAACGCAAGGTCAACACAAAAAAACGCCAAGGTGGTCGCGGAAAATTAAGGAGCAGCCGAGGTCGCAAGGGGGGGATGAACTGTCAAACGCAAAAAAAATTTGACAACAGTTAATCACCACCAAAATGAGAATGTGCCTAGGGGTCAGGCAAAAAAAAAAGCCGACGGGTGAACATACAATCAACCACTGAAAAAGGGGGGGGGGGAAGAGGCCATGGGGCCAAGACTTCTCCTCAAAAAATGGGTCAGGGGAAACCACAGGGGGTTTGGGGGGACAGCAAAAGCAGACTCAGGTGGGAAGGACGGGTCCCCTTGGGGGCAAGGATTCAAAAAAAAAAGCACAACTGGCCGGAGAGAGCACCCAGGGAGAACAAAGACGCAGGAATGGCACAGAAAAAGTGCATCTGCTTCTTCAGGTTGGGGGAAGGCAAAAAACAAGGCTCGGGCCAAAAATGACGTCAGTAGGGGGGGGGTAAGAAGCAAAGAACCCGCAAAAACGGCCCCTGACGGTCGTTCAAACATGGCGGCGATCGGCGGTTGACGGCCGACCTCCCCCAGTAAACGGGGAAACTGTGGGGGGGGGGACTGGCGATGACACCTCGATCTTCAAGGGGGGATGGCATACGTAGAAAAAACCCATCACAAAACCGGCAATGACACAGAGGACCATCCCAGTCAAAAAAACGAAGAAAACCGGGGACCGATGCATACCGCTGAAAGCCTTTTTGGGGGGTCAGCGCAAAAAACCAACATCAGGAGGACTTGAAAAAAATGGAAAAAGGACTGGGAGCGGTCCAACGGGAAAAAAAAAAACCGGGGGAGGGTTGGGGACTCGCTTGAAACCTTCACGGGGCGGAAAAAAACAAAAAAAAAGCGGGTCGTTTACACGGGTGGGTGCG
>Ga0179593_1546530_pt1 | contig 22598 bp, 14 predicted proteins | sample CZODoug2_1_08_16_FD_185931 | JGI IMG/M metagenome (GOLD analysis project Ga0179593, IMG submission 185931) | Vadose zone soil fungal communities from Angelo Coast Range Reserve, California, USA - CZODoug2_1_08_16fungal (PacBio error correction) | ecosystem: Environmental > Terrestrial > Soil >...
TCCTTGAAAATGCTTAAGTGCAGACAGCGTCACCGTCCAATGCAGAGCTAATCAAGGAAATCAAATTCGTGCCAAAAGCGGATTGGCCAAGAAAAGGGCAAAACCAAAGAAAATTAAAAGCGGGTGGATTGAACGGGTGTCTGAGATTCTACAGGAATTACTCGGAAAACAATTATCGGAAGAACTGTGGTATGTGGGGCCTAAACAAATGACAATAAAGTCGGGAATACGAGAAGGCCTGAATTTATCAGTAGCGCGGTAGCTCACCAAAGAAGGGAAAAAAATCTGTGCCGGCAAGTAAGAGAGAAGGTAGTCTGTCCATCAACTGAACATCGAGTTGCGTTTCTTCTTCCGGCCGATTCCAAGAGTACGATAAAACGAATAACGCGTTAAAAAAATATGCGAGAAAATAAACGTCAGCGCTCGGAAATGTATAGGGTACAAGCCCAAAAAGGCGCTCATCCATAAAGAACAGGGGGTTGGGGTATTTGCTAGCGCTGGCGAGGCACGCGACCATCACTAAACTGATAAAGGCGAGGATCGGTGGGGAAGGTCAGAAGTCACACCCATAGCGCAAACAGCGCCATCACCGGACAAATGTATAAGTAGCCGAGCGAAAAAGTCCCAGCTATTTAAACCCGCAGAAGGGAAGGGTCCCCCACTTTCTTCGCAGACCGTGTTCGGGGTGCTCTCCCTGACAAGCAAAAAGGGAGACCGTCGTTTGTCAAGAACCGTAATTGAAGTCAAACGTGTACAAAAACAAACTATTGAAGACCGTGGAGAAAGAATGGCACATGAGCACTGCAGGTGAAGTTAAGAACCCTTGCTAGGTGTATGTACTAACGCGACATAAGAGAGCGAATAGCAAATACGATCAGAGAAACTGAAATGCAGGGAAAAGGCTAGAGTTTGCAAGACACGATGCCCGGTCACAATCGAAGATACCGTGCAAGGTAACAGTGGCAAGAACGGAGGCTGGCCGAAATCAGCATATATAAGGCAAGGAAGCGAGGATATAACATATGGTAGTTAAAATAGAGGTGACTTTTGCGGGGAAAATGGTGGGCGTTCGGTTGCATGAAAATTTAGTTATCAGGACTCATGTCCGTGTAGAAAGGGGAGGCGCAGCAACTGAAAGATCTAAGGTTCCTTCCCGGGGGTCGGGGGACAAATGTAGAGAAACCGGAAAACGATCACGCAAAAACCAAGCGAAGAATAAGAGGGTACGGGCTAAAGGGAGAAAAAGTAAGGAGAAACCTAGTCGAAATAGGAACCGTTCGTGTCGACCAAGTGAAGTCATCCCGGCCGGTGTTATAAAACGGTCTTTTAGACAAGTCATCAACGTACAATATGGGTGTCACTCAATCGTGGGACGCGCTCGACAGGATGCGCACGACAAGGGTGAGCGGCAAAGCATCAATGTAGAAAACGGCAGCGCTTTGATAATTGCTTTGGGTCGGTGAATACGGGAAAAAGGAAAATTGAAACAAGGTACCCTTGAAAAAGAGAAAAAACCCCAGTGGGCGAAGGGATAGGGGGTCTAACGAGTATAGAAGTGGTCATTGCAACAAGTCCACCAACCGGAAAACAAACTAAAAATGGGACATGGATTCTGGGGGAGGCCATTAAAAGCATAAAATGAGAAAAGATACGCGTCCACGCAAGAGGTTTGAGGAAATTATCCTAATCTTCCGATGTCCCAAGCCAGGCAGGGAGAAGAAAGTACGGCAAGTGGGTGCGCTAAAATGAAGCGAGCCGCCTTCAACCTATCGGAGATGCGGAATAGCCTGTATCGGGCCGGCTGTATACGGGAAAAGTGTTAAGTCCGGGTGTAGTCTCCCGACGCAAGGCGAGGGGGCGCCTAGGGTCAGAAAAAAATTGAAAACGGAGGGCGGAAATGAAAGCGGGTGCAATGGCTACTTTCACATTGCAGGGACGTAGCCTAGGCAAGGGGGCAGGCACAAACGACTAAACACTACACACTCGGACGGATCAGAACAGCATTCTTGTATGGGAAATAGGGGGCTAGTTCAAATACCGAGGGGCGCTCGACGGCGAAGCTCTGAGAAAGGGGAAAAACTGCGGAAAAACGAAGGAACACTTGTAAAGAACTAGCAAAGGAGGCGATAACTAAAATCAATGCTGAATGGTGACAAATGCCCAATAAGCCGACAAGTTATGAAGAGTAATATGGTGTGGACGAAGTGGCATATCATTAGCCAAAAGAAAAAGAGTAGCGAAACGGCCAATGGCCACAGAGGGAAGGGTAAGTGTAGCAATGTATGGATATGAAGCATGAACGCGAGAAAGTGACCACATGGCACACAAGAGACGTGAATGGAAAGAGGGTGGGCGGCCAAGGAAAGGCATGAAAAAACGTCTAAAACGGCAGTCGGGCGGGGAAATCCTGGGGGAGCTCGAGCTGAAAAAGAGGCGTGCAACAATTAAAAAGAAAGAATAGTACCGGCCGTAATAGCTGGTGTTAAATAACTGGTTAACTGCATAAAAGAGAAAAAAAACTGACAACCGCAGGAGTAATCAATAACAATGTATGCAAAGCCCAAATCCGCGGTATTGGCTATAATGTCGGAAAGTGACGATAGGGGTGTCACTAGGGAGGTAAGCAAAAAAGACGATAGAAAACCCAGTGCGGTATAACTCAATAAGGTTTGTGTGATCAAGCCGAAAATATGCGTACGAGGCGCCGACGTTTCGGAGAAAAGGGGGCGCACGATTGCAAAAATTATCGTTGTGCAGTCGAAGGGGGATAAACTAAAGAAACAGAAAAGCACAGGGAGAGATCACTAAAAGCATAAAAAAAGGCCGAAACAGAGAAGACAAAAAAAAAAAAATAAGAACTAAACTGGCCAACCCCGGGGCAAGGCACTAAAATAGAAAGGGATGACAAAAAGTGTCGCACGCTCCTAATCGGTGGGGGCACAAAGGTGGCTGTGCGAAAAAGTGATGAGGTCTTTGCATCTGCTTGGACACGAAATACGCTGGTGAACAGCGAGGATGACAAAGGAAAGAGGAATACGAAAAGGGGGGCAAAAGAAAAAAAGAAAATCGTTCGCGCGGCCGAGTATCCTCGAGGAAAATAAAAAAAAGAGAGAATGAACAGGTATGAACGAAAAAATAAAAATAGCGGCGAGAGGTAGGAGTGGGAATAATAAAAAGAGAGAATACTTCAAAAAAGGACAAAACCTGAAAGAGTCGGGAATGCATAGTAAACACCGGGCAAAGGAACCCGGGTAGAATGTGAATTGAATTAAGGCAAAAACCAAAGTCCAAAATGGAATAGAACCGACATACAGATATATGAGAAGTAAAATGGAAAAACGCACAAACGGGTAAGGGGAAGGTAAAGAAGAGAAGGCGAGAGCCGAATAAAAGACAATCGTGGGGAAAAATAGATATAAGTAGAATAAAGAAGAGAATGCACCAGCGAAGAAAAGGTGGTGTGAAAGAAAATGTGGAAAACAAAATCGCCAGTCAGAAACGTATAGGGGGCAGTAGTGGGTGAGAATGGTGGTAGCACTAGTGTTGGGTGGCCTTGAAACCAACGCGAACCGGAATCAAGCCTTATCAGATATTAGTCGATGGGTCGTTGTCTAACCCGGGGCCCAAAGCTCAACAGATAAGCAATCAAAACGTTCTCATGGAGAGGCGCGAAAAAGGGCAAATTATTTTGTCCAACTAACGGTGCGCTACCGGAATGCGTCAAAGAGCAGGAACGGATATGCTGGTCCGACAATGGTAATACTCAAAACAAGAAGGAAACTCAAACAAAGGAGTCAGGACAATCTACTAAATCAGGAAAAATGGACGTGACGCGCATGTTCACTGGGTGCCAGAAAAGATCATATGTAGATAAAACAAAGGCTGCCGCTGGCTAAATACAGGAGAATAACGGGGATATGTACGTTCAGGGGGGAAAAAAAGGAAAAACAAGTAAGCTTAGAATTAAATCGTGGAACAAATGATATAGTAGCCAGCAATGGAAACGTGCCAAAAGAAAGCAGGTCAAAAAGGGATATAGCCAATCCGGGAAAGAGGGAAGCTTGCGTCCGCCGGGCGATGATGCAAGGTCTCCTCGGTCTGAGGGGACGCATAGGTTCGCAGCCAAAAAACGATCAGTTGGACGGGCAAGTATAGCAAAAGCTATAGGACGGACGGACCTCAAGGTAATGCTTAAGTCCAAAGTACACTGTGGGGATACGCCATATATCAAGGAGTGAAACCAGGAAAAAATAAATATCTCGCGTCAGTGTATCCATTCCACGGACAGAGAAAAGAAAAGAAAGAAAAAAAAACCGTTATAATGAGACAACGGGCGAGAATCTAGGTGGGGAAAAAGTCACCGCAAAACAACTTGTTTATGTGTGAAAATAAACATAAAAGATCTAAAAATGGTACATCTCAAGGGCTGAAATCAAATCCATCGAATGGAGGAAAGGAACGGAGGGGGAGGCAGCAGTTTACACCATAGAAAAAGAAAGAAGAGAAGAAAAAGAAAGGAAAAAAGAAAGGAAAGGAAAAAAGAAGAGAAAAGGTGAACATCGACCGAAAAAAAAGAAAAAAGGACATGCACGGTTCAAGCCCACCATCCTACGAAAAAATGCGCGAATCTACTCATGAAGGGTGGACTGGGGAGGGGCGTTGACAAGAGAAAGGGGGGCAAATGCTTACTGTTAATATCTGAGAAGAGAATAGAACACAAGAAAAAAGTGGGAAACAAAAATAGAAAAAAACAAAGAAGCACAGGTACGCATCGCACAAGGCCGGAAAAAAACAAATCGGAATGGGCAGGCATTTGTATGAAGGGGTTCAGGAAGGCAGAAGGGATAAGAGATCTAAGATCGTTCAAAGGGAAAAAAACTCATATAGAAACGATAAGAGACAAAATAAAAACAGAATTGATCAATGATAAAAAAAAAAATCAGCAACAAGATTTGTGAGTATTCTAGCTGTAAACAGTCTGATGGCACCGTGTAAGCGTATACACATCCAATCAAAAGCCAGTTTCTTTTGAAACAGCGGGAACGTCTCACGCATAGAAAAGATGAGGTAGAACGCTCAAAGTTAGATGTAACGGCTCACCGCGTAACCGTGACAAAAAACCATAAACCTAACGGTTCAAAACTGATCGTCGGCGGGAGAAAACACTAAAAAAAAGGTGGGGGTTACTCCAAAATAAAAAAAGTGGTGTGAAAAGAAATGAAAAAAACTACGATTGAAAGACCCGGGGAAAGAAGGGCGTGAGGATTAAACAATGTCTCGGAATAAAACACCGACAAAAAATAATAATGGAAAAAGAAGGGGGAAAAAAAAAAAGATCTAACGGCAATACCTTAAAAAATCATCGAAAATAGACAGTGTAGTAAGCTTGGCTCAGAACCGAGGATGTCTCTAGTACCGCGCAGAGAACAATTCCGAGCGGACCCTGCGCATAAGTGTGATCTCCGAGAACCACAACGAAATGCTCATAAGGTCATATTATATCCAAAAGGTGAAGAATTGAATCCACTGTGAGATAGGGGGATGAGAAAATGGGGGCGTCTTTCCCGCACTGAAGCGAATTAAAATACTTGGTTGAAAAAAAAAGGAGTAAAAAGTAAAAAGACGAAGGTAACGGAAAAGAAACACTTAGGTAAACGAAGAAAAAAGGGCGTGGTAAGGCAAGGAAGGGCAGAAAGCAGAGGGACGGAAAACAAAAAACTGGAGGAGAAGAAAAAAATTGCAAAAGGATTAAGGAATAAAAAAATGCTGGGAAATAAATTGGTCGCGAAGGATGGTGCAAGAATAAAAAAAAGGCCTGTACGAAAAGTCGGTAAAAAATAGTGAGCTACAATAAGGGATGCAAGAACAACAAGAGCGGAGGTGAAAGCATTGGTCAAAAGGGTCTGCAAAAAATAAAGGCAAACTCGAATGCGAGAACTACGGAAATGCTATAGATCAATTATCCGGAAAATTTGGAAAAAAAAAAAGGAGACGAACGGAGTCAAGAAACCAAGGGTGGTAAGAAAAGATAGCCAGCAGTGTCTGAACGTAAAAGACGGAAGATGCGTAAAAAGAAGGCTGGCCCTTGGCGCCATGTAAGCGGGATAATTACCACAATTGGTGCAAAAGTAAAATAGGAGGTCCCTCAATAAAAACATTGGTCGGCCGAAAGAGAAAATAAGCAAAAGACGGAGGCTGCATGCAATGGCGGGGGAAACGGAATAATTCCGACTTACGTGCCCGGAACACACAAGGGTCATTTAGGATCCCGCGCAATTGGACCTCCCTGTCAGAGTATGGCCATCGTGATTAAATAAACCATCGGTCGCCTAGTATAGGTAAAAAAATTCACAGAAAGAGATGCTGGGTAACTCAACTACAAATGACACAACCAAGACGAACGTAGTCTAAGTATTAATAGAGACAGAGATTTGAACGGTACAGCAAGGTGCGAAGAACCAGTATTGATGTTCTATTACACGAAAGGTAACGTTGCGATTAAACAGCACAAAAATCACGAGTGGAAGTAACGGTAATGTTATAAAAATCATATCGTGCTGAGAAGTGAGATGGGCTGGAGGATGTATAAAGAAGGGTAAAAAAAAAAAACGGGTCCGAATACGAAAAAAAAAAGGTGGCACGGTGCTGGTGTTCTAAGGAATGCCGAGAGGAAATCAAAGATCCATATCCTTGAATACTGTATGGGCGGCGAAGATGGAATGTAGGGGAATATTGACAGGGGGTAAGTAAAAACGTTGAGACAATTGGCGGAAGCAAGAAATCCGCAGCCTTGCCGTACGACAAGATAATGAAAAAATGAACAAAATGAGCGTGGTAAGTGAATAAAAAAAAGAGGGGGGAAGAAAGAGGGAAAAAGAAAATAAAATGTGAAAGTGATCAACTGAGGGGGACACTAAAGTCAGATGATGCCGTTGGGACGTGCGATCGTGGAGAAACATCGCTCGCAGAGGGATGTAAAGGATGTCCCGAGAAATAAAAAATGAATGTAAGGAAAGTGCAAAATTAAAATAATCGGAGCATTAGCAACCTCGCGAAATTTCCACTTAAAGAGTGCATAGGGGCCAGAGGGGAAAGATAGGTTTGACGGGAAAAGTTGGGCATGTAAAAAAAAAAGAGGATGGTAGACTAAACCAAACAGGCAAAGTCAGCGAAAGTGAAATGATCCGAGGGGGTACAAGTATTAATGAAATACAAAAAGCGGTCCCACCGGGGGGATAATGCAAAATAATACGAAACCAGAGAAAAAAAATGCGGGAAGCAACGGCAAACTGTCAAAAACTCGGTACAATCTCAAAACAAAGTGATGGGAAACAAAATAGCAAAAAGGTGAGTAAGATAGGCACAGAGAAATAGGAAGGAAAAAGGGGAGGGGACAAAACCGCAAAATGTGACGCAAACGGTTGAAAGAAAGATTGAATTGAAAAATGATGATGAACAGGAGACCAAAAAAAAGGGGATGACAAGAAGAAGAAAATGGAAAAGCTGCAGTGGGAGCGAAAGGTAGCCGAAAAAAAAAGCAGAAAAGAAAATTGAAAATAAGCACATTATCGGCGCAAGGGAGCGAAGAAACGATGGTTAACTCTAAATACAGAAGACATACATCGCAAAACTAGTAGGCAACAAAGCAAATAGTAAGGGTGTCCGTTAAAGAATTTGGGGTGTGGAAGGCGGTAGAGGGCGCCGGACAGATGAATGTAAACGTGGCCTGGTTGGCATGCGGGAAGCCTGTGTGCGTCTCGCCAACAACTAGAAAAAGTGGGAGTGCGAGGAACTCGGGAAAAATGAATACAACACTAACAATATTAGAAGAGGTAGATAAAAAAAAGAAAAGGGAAGGGAGGGAGAGGGCACGACGGAAGGTTTACAGGTAAAAAAAAACGAAAGGAAAAAGAAAACTATGAACGAAAAAAGATCCCTTAAAACATTAACGACGTGAAATATGAAAGTAAGAAGAAAGACAAGAATAAAGCTTGTGATGAAATAAAAATTACAATGGACGGGCGGAAAAGATAACGTAAGTGGGAAATTGGTGTATTCGCGTGGACAAAGACAGATGCGTTCCCAGAAAGAAGAATGATTTGAATGTGTGTTCACGCAAAACCAGCGATATCGTCCACAAGCTCAGAAAAGGGAAAGGTCCGAATTCTGAAGAGAGATTCGACAAAAAAGCCCGAGAGTTAAGTTAATAAATGTGATGAATAACAACAAATTGTGAAGTAGGTACAGTTACACAAGTGACTGAAAAAGTTGCCTCCCTAGCCATCGGGAATAAGTGGAAGAAATAACCATGATCTCGTGAAAGCAAACAACGGTGCGGAAAAAGTAGAAAAGAGCCACGATGCGAGGAAGGGAAAAAAGGGTAGGGCGGAATTGAATATTAAAAAAGCTACACAACGAAGTGATGTTAGAGAAATTCGTATACCAAAAACCAAGCTGTACAGGTTCCAGTGAAGATATATGGCGACCGTTGTGGGATAACATGGCCTTAAACAAGGGCGGCCAAACGAAGTGAATACATTGAAAAACAAAGGCAATTGGCCTCGATCCGTAAAAAATGAAGATAGACTGAGTGCGAACAGCAGTACAAAAACGCTCGCATTGAGGTACGTAAAACATCTAACGGAAGATAACGCAGAGACGGGATTGTGCCGGAAAAAGAGCCGTCGGACAATGTAGGCATACTGGATCAATAAACATTCTAAAGCGAAAACTTTCCAGGAAGCAATAAGGTGTTCCGGCGGCTAAGTAACGAAATAATCACGGGGGCCTGAAATAATGGATAGCATGGTGACCAGTAAGGACTCACACATCGTGATAAAAGGGAAAACCGGAAACAGGAAATGGTCAATTAATTACAACAATCCTGAACTCGATTTGTTAAGGAAGCAGATAAATAAGGGGAAAACTTCCCTTGGGGCGCAAAAATCCCGTCGGACGATAGGACGGCTATAATGCGAGATCGTCAGCAGCTAGTGGAAACAAGCCCGGCGGCTCGGGAAAGGAGGGCTCACATATTAAGCGTGTATTGTCAGAGGCGGCGGGAACAAGAACGACCAAATCAAAAATACTATGTGCAAAAAGTAAAAAAGACTTCAGAGTGTCGGTGGTAATCAGCAGTCCAGAACCCAAGGCCCACATCACCAATTATATAGGGAAAGCCACAGCGAAATTCCCACTTTCCCCCTTTTAATACAGGTAATAAAGTCTCTCCACTCCAAAAAATAAAAGCCGCTTTGATCAAAGAACACGTTTTGGGGCAAAACGAATAAACACAAAGTTAAGTGTACAAAGGCGGTGACATGTGCACTGCAGAAGCACTCAGGGGGTTAAGACCCGTTCTGATGTCTAAGTCCCAAGAGAAACACAGGCGTAGGTCGTGTCGTATCAGGCTATTTCGGAGTAGACGATGCCTGTCACGGTACGAGAAAAGGTGAGAAACTTGCGAACAAGGCTTGTGAAAAGGGCAATACCGAAAAGACTAAAATAACAACGCCTGTAGCAAGGGAAGCAGAATAGGTAGGACAATGGCATATTGTTACATCAGTTGATTTTGTCGGGGGGTTACTTATTATAAAAACAGTGTATGGTTATTCAGAATGGATCCGATGGCATGTATACACGGTAGTAGAGTCATGCGCAAAAACACGTAAAGAATCGTGCCGGAGAAGGTACGTGCGTAGCAAAAAGCAGGTGCTAAGCTATCGAGAACCAACATGACGATGAAAAAAAAATGGGCGCTAGAACCTGGTGTAAAGGGCAGAGAAGAAATGCTAGAAACGGCGAGAGGCAGAGGCAAGAGCGAAACAAGAATGGATCGAATCAACAAAAAAGAAAAAACCAAGGGGGCCGGTTTCAGGGTCTTAGGTTGGAGAGATGGGCATAATACGTAGAATAGTCATTCCGCAGTAATGCTGAGGAGGTACGCTCTCCATGAATAGCGCCGCAGATTTAAAACCAGCGGGCGAATCAAACGCATGGTAAACACAGCTATTGGGGAGAAAAAAAAGAAGGGATATTCTTGGACTGTCTGTAAGCGGGAGTAATGACAATTACCAAAAAAAGGAAGAAAAAAAAGGACTCGGGCCCGAATGAATGGCATTAATGGGAAGAGAGTGGGTCAGGGTAATGAATTGCAGTCCCCCCCCAACTTGCGGTGATGACAATGATTAGAACATAAAAGGGAAAGGAAGTAGGTCCTGTGTAAGGCAAAATCGGTACTGAAAAGTCCGGACGGCTAAATATCGGTTTCTTTCCTGATATTTGTCAAAAAAAAAACCCGGCACGAGAAAAGTCGCGGGGCACGCGTATTCAACAGACCCCTAAATACGCCGATACGACGAGTGCTGTTCTGATGCGCCGATGGCGAATGGTTTAGGTCGTGTGCCTACAGCCTCCTCTTACGCGCCTGGGTCAAGGTTGAAAACAGGAAAGTGGCGGTGCGATACATAACATAAACTGATGCAACTTGCAAAAAACGGCACAGCATGAAATCCTCAGGGAGACAACAGACATAGAAGGAACACGCCAAAGCGCGATCAGAATAGAACGGAGAAACGAGCATTCATTGGGTGTCAGAATGGATAAAGGTCTGTTCAAAAAGCGCCCGCGCAACGACAAAATCCTCTGCGGCGGATAAACTGGAAGAACCAAGGGGAATAATACGAATCGTTCCAATGAACATAATATGTACTAACACCAGAAATGACCCGCAATTAATGTAGAAAAAAAAAATGTTGGTGTGACAAAGGGGTGGTGTGTACAAATAAAGTCCATTAGCCAAAGTTAAAAACGCGGTGCGGATACCCGAAAAGAGAGAAAACCAGGGATGACCAAGGGGAAGGGTAAATGTCCAATATGTACAGACGCAAGCATCCAGAGCGGATATTATGTGCAGAAAAGGAAAAGGGAACCGGAAAAAAAAACCAAGAAGGGGGGGAAAAAGGGAAGGGAAGAAAAAAGGGGGGAGGAACAGGCAAGCAAGGAGGGGAGGAATAGTACGGGCGACATGCCTGAGGAGGCGCTACGCATAGAGAAGGACCGACATAGAGAAAAGGTACTGGGTATGAATGCTTTCACAAAAGGAAAAAACGAAAACCGAACGGAAGATGCAAATCAAAATAAATTAAAGGGATCGCCAAAACCCCTGGGATATTCTATAATGTGCGTAAGACTAGGAGTGAAAAATGCGAACAGCGCCCTCTAAAGGCTGTTTGAAGGAGGGTCAAAGCTGGAAAAAAAAGAAAAAGAAAGAAAAAAGAGGAAAGGAGGAAAAAAGGGGAAGCAAACAAGTAAAAGCTGAAGCAACGCCAAATGACTAGAGGGGGGAAGGGATCGCGGCACGATGTCTTTGAATCGGGTTTCATCGCGGTAAATAGACAAGGAACGGAATGAGTCCGGGCTAAATGAATACCCACTGCCTGACTAAGGACGCTGAAACACCGAGGTAGCAAATTCACGAGGAAAGGGTAAAATGACAAAATATAAACAAACGGGAAATGGGACTACCTTGCAAAACACACGGGGCTGCAGTGTAACTATGTGCACTTGAAACTTGTCGAAGACGGTCCATTCTGTACGGACAGTGCATCGTTGGCTCGACAAAGGACAAACTGTCGATGCTAGCCGTTTCAGGGATTGGGGCAAACAAAAACGCCTAGGTGAAGTGAATCGCTTAACGCAACGCCTAGATAGGAGTGAGCACAAAAAAAATAAACGCAGAAAAGACCGAAAGAAGCAATACATATGTGAGAGTTGACGAAGCGAGGGATTAATCAAAGGCGGCAAGAATATGTTGTAAAGCGGAAAATAGGTAGTAAAGGCAAACCCGAAAACGAGGGGTGGGGGGACAAAAGTATAGGGAGAATCAAAAAGGGGAAAGCCTGCGGGAAATAATCACACAAAGAAATGATTAGTGTGGAGTAGGTAAGGGGGTGCCTATTTAAATGGGAAAAGACGGAATGGTAAGAAACCAGACCGGGTAAACACGAGTCGGGCCAAAAATGTAATCATTAATAAATTCAGTCGTAATTAGTTCCCAAAGTGCCCAAGAAGGAAAATAGCGGACCTAGTAATAAACACGGTCGAGTCTGAGTGGATAATCTGCTTGCGATTGTATTTCGCAACGCTACACGGCTATACCGATCTCGGCAAGCGTAAAAAACGTTCCGAGTGACATGAGTAAGATATACGCAAACATGAAAAGTAAACAAGAAGGCGCGAAGAAAAAAGGAAAGAACTCGAATGCCGAGATTGGAAGACCCATTAGTCCTAAATGGACCGGCAGAATTGAATGAGCGGGAATGCCAACATAAGCTAAAGAAAAGTGAAAAAAAAGGGAAAGAAAGGGCAGGGGCGTGATATTACAGATCTTCAGGAAGCACATAATTTCTTGAAATCGAGGGAAACTGAGAAAAGATGAAAAAGACCGAATCTTCACGTGCGCGGCCAAGTGGTGGCAACAAAAAAAAAAAGATCAGGGTCTGAGTCCGCGCAGCAGATGGTACACAAAGAAACTCAGCGGGTGGCCGTGGGGTAGTTGAACGCTGGTTCGCGGAACCGAGAGTCAGGACGCTGCAAGATTGGAAAAATAGCAAAAAGTGAAGAATGCTCAGGATCGAGCCGCAACCGGGAATAAAAAACCATGGAGAGGAGAAAGAAAAGATCATAATATAAACCAAAAGTACAACTGGGTCGGCGAATAACCGGCAAAAATTGGAAAGCCTATACAGGACAGGCTGTAATAGACCAATATTAGCATTCACACGCAACAAGAAGCCTTAATTAAAGCAACCGCGAGTCAAATAGTGATCAACCGGGGAAAAATACCACCAAAAAAGCACCGTTGTTTGTCTAGAGTCGGATTATCGCAAAATCCAAAATGTAAAATCACCAAAGAGTGTGAGGGTCGGCGAATAGCACTGGGTGAGCCTTCGAGCGCTAGATCGGGTAATCCCCACAACCAAGACCTACGAAAAAAGGCGCGAATCAGCTCAATGGAGACTGAGCTTTGAACTAACGATACGCGTTTCGGTAAGAACAACAAACAAAGAGGTGGAGAACGAGGGGGACGGGCAGACTCATGCCCGAAAACAGCGGATGACGTCAACATTTGTTTAATCACGATGAATAAAAAAGAAAAAAATAACTTCTGAAAAAATCGAATAGACTGTCGAGAACTATCTGGTGGCTTGTATCAGGGGAATCGCCTTAGTTTCCTAGTAACGCTAGAAAACCCGATAAGAAACGAAAAAGAAGCAATACCCAAGTCTGGTGGGTAACAACAAAATCGGCAGATAATCAGGCGGCGCGTATAGTAAAGGATAAGCACAATAACAGAAGATAGATTGAAAGTCAAACAAAAGCGCGCCGACGAGCCAGGCGTAGAAGCCCAGTTAGAATCCGAGTACGGTCGGGAAAGAGAAAACGAGAAAAAGGACCTTCCGGCCAAAAGACATAAAGAACTAAGGACGGATATGGTGGTGCCAAAAACATAGTGAAAGTAATCATAAAATACGGTCGTCGAGGGATCACCACGGTAGTACATTCGCGACATCGAACTGTATGCGCGAATGAAGAGGTGTGACAAATGCGGTCAGAAAGAAAAAAAAACCAGCGTCTTCATCATCAGAAATTTAACCATCCAACAATCAGCAGGCCTGGGCGGACGAGAAAAAGGGTGTTGGTGCAATCCGTAGAAAGACCAATCGATAAAAGAGTACTACAGAGTAAAATAATATAGAATAATGGATCCCGAGATAATTCCGAGTTCACCTGACATGACTGGTCATAAAAATTCGAAAGAATAAGTAAAGTGGGGATAGGGGATAAATGAAAGAAAAGGCATATGAACAGAAAGTGGGAACACGGTGAATCTAAAGGAAGGACTATAAAAGGTACAAATCAATTGATAAACCAAAAAGTAAGCAGGAACGGGAAAAGCGGTTAAAAAGGGGAAAACCTGGGAGAAAGCATTTAACAAATATATGTGTAATGGTTGTTCAAGGGCGAGGGAGGAAAAAGAGTTGTCTACAAACGGGTTAACGTCAACGAAACTGTGAAACCGTATAAAAAAAAGAAACAAGTATTGGCAAACGCAGTAGAGAAAAATCATTTCTCTACGCCTCATTTCCGGCAAGGGTTGAAGTTTCAAGGGGGGGTAATGGGGAGCAGGGGCTCAACCGAATCCCGAAGAGAAACGTCGTCGGAAATGTTCGGGACCGCAAAAAAATGGCGCCATGCGGAAGGGTTGACGACGAAAAGTGTGTCAAGTGTGATTCCCTTCATCATTTCGCCAAAGGAAAGGAGGCGCGGCTTCTTCTCGCCCGGATATAAAATCACCGAATAGGCCCCAAAGAAACAACCACTTTGTCATGCCCGCAAGAATTTTGAAGGAACAGAAAAAAAAATCAAGGGACGTAAATAGATTCACATCTAGAATAATAAAAAAAACGAACATATACGGTCGCCCTGTGAACTGTGATGGTTAAAGACATCTCTCTCCAAAGCAACAAGACAAAGAGACAATTGTGTCAAAGGATGACCGGATAAGTGAGAAGAGAGTGTGGTAAACCTGACAAGCAGAAAGTCGAGCCGATGTATGTGTGGAAATCATAAATTTGCGTCCGTGAGTTGAATACGGAATGTTTAAATCGGCGTTCTGCAGAGATTGACAACAAAATGGGTGGATGGGTAAGTGAAAAAAAAAAAATATCCGAAGAATCCGTACGGCAGGGTAAAAAAAATGTGCTATGAACGAAAAGCCTCGAAATCAACATACGTTAATCGACGAAAAATGCAGTACACGGGAACAAACAGAAAGGGGGGTTAAGTAATACAATAAAGAATAAGGAAAGGCGCAATAATGACGCAATGACCGCGCGTTCCGACAAACGAAAACTGATTTCAAAAATGCGTGATTATTGGGTGAAGTCAAGTGGCAACTTAACAAAAGAGCTGTGGCCATGGAATCTTCGGTAACATATGGACGAAAGGGAAAAGACAGCCTCTAATGGATTGTCCAAAGATTGGAAAAATGTAGTGTAAGAGGATTGTTTAATCGGGGAGTCAAAAAATGTGCAGCAAGAACACTCGCTGAAAATTAACCAATTGAAAATAACATACCGCGATGGTTTGCGTATAGGCTTTAGAATTCAAAATCCGCGCGTCCTTCCGAAGGTACGTGAATTCAAGGGGGAAGAGAAACTCCCAAAAACCGGTATTGGAAAGAAAGGTCGTTCGCCAGTATAAAAGGCCTGGACCAATGGGAGCACTAGAAAGTGAACACTCGGGGCATAACACCATTATCATGAAAGAACTATAAAAATAAGCCGTATAGGGAAAGGAAGCACCACAATAAGCGCATGTTAATGTGGCGACTGAAGAATCGCTGAGCAGGTAACCAAAATTAGGTGACAATATTCGATGTCGAAAGTTAATTCGAAGTAAAGTTGGGAGGTAAGATCCGAACGCGTAAGCTGAACCACTGAATAGGCCAGGGAGCATTGGAAATCCAAAGAAAAATTTGGTTTGCGGAGAACTGGGAAACGAAACGCGGACGTCAGGGGACCTTGGTCGTGGTTGTCGGCGGGTAAAAGCACTGCGAAAAGGGGTCAATCCCTGGGAAAAACAGAAAAAATAGAAAAATGGGCGACTCGCGTAGAAAACAAAGGAACGATAAACTTGGAAAGAGCAGATAATCCAGAAGAGAAAAACTAAGGAAAAAAACAGAGAACTAAAAATGTTAGAAACAAAAGGTGTGGAAAATCAAAAAAAATGGGGGAGCAATAAGAAAGTGCAACAAAAAGAAGAGCCCGCAATACTACAGGGAGGGGCGGGAAGAAAAGGAAAGAGGGAGAAAAAAAAAGAAAAAGGCAAGGGCACGACAATGGGAAAGAAAAGAAATTAAAACGTGTATTGCCAAAACAATCGACCGCGTGTAATTGGGATCAAAGAGTGCGCTCGTTAAACCAACTATAATGTTGTTGCACAGAAAACCAGCAGTCGGGGTCACGCCAGTCCATCAATAGAAGAGTAAAAGATGTACTGCGAGAAAACCCAGAAAGAATGGTTGGGGGTGAGCGAATTGGTAGGAAGTCGCGCGCGAGGTGGTGGCTGGATTTTTGGCCGCAAAAAAGTCAGGCGGGGAATAAAAGGGGATTAGTAAAACGTATGCTCAAAAAGACAATACAAGGAAAATGTCGGATGACACGAAACTAGCGTGTGCATAAACGTTGGGGTGGAAGGAAATTGACGGGAAAAAAAATTCCCGGAGGCAAGATTCAAAGGGAAAGGATTTGGCGACCCGGAAAATTTTTGGGGTGAGATAAGCAAATGAATCCTTGCGGGCGGGGAGGGAAAACCTGGATAAAGAAAGTAATGCAACTTGCCGCGAAAGTCCAGGGTTGAATCTGTGGAAGTGGACATGAAGACGTCCCTAAGAAATAAGCGACAAGGAAGTGAGCTGTCGTTCTTCTGATGGGATGGACCACGATAGATTGGTGCAACAAGGCCGCGGAAAGTCAAGCTGGATATCGCAATGCCGAAAGAGGAGTAAAATCTCGAGAAGAACTATCAGGAGAACTGAAAGATTCACCTGATTGCGGAAAAATAGAGGAAAAAAAATACAACGACCGGTGTAAATTTAGCAAGATGCCTGCTTAACCCAATCTTGAACCGCAGGAAAATAGTCTTCCAGATCAAACTGACTCGAGTTGGGAGGGGGGGAAAAAAAAGTTAGGCGGTTCTTCAGGTGTGGGCTAAGAAAGCAAAGTCAGACAAGAAAAGGACGGATGCGCCGAGTCGAAGAAGCGATCGCAAATTAGAGGGCGTATCGTCAGCGACGAGGGGTGGATAGCCCGAAGGAAAGAACCACGGGCGGGTCTCTCTAAAAACCACGAGAACAACGAATGAATATAAGTACTAGGGGACGCGAGAAGAATAACAACGGAGCCAAGGAAAAATCAATACTGATAGCGAGGTCGGGGTTCAAGTCCACCCAGGCCACCCCATCACCAGAAGGGGTTGAATACGGCTGTGCGATGTCCCACTTTCAAACGCACTATTGGTCTATGGCTCTGCCGCGGAAGCAGTAAAAAGAAAACACGCTGTGGGTCAGCCGGTGGGAAAAAAAGTCGCTTACAGGATATGGGTCCAGATGGGTGCAAAACCATGTACACTCAGGAAAGGAAGAGTTTAAAAGGTGCGGACCTAGTCGGAAATGGAGGAGGAGCGCGCGGAAGAGTTCAATATCATCGAAAATCAAATAAGCGTAAAAATGTCGATATAAACGAAGCCGAACTGTCCCTTAAAAGTAGAAGCGCCATAATAGACTGAGGAATTGAGAAGCACACAAAAAAGGGAGGGGAAAAGTGTGAAAAATAGCGAAACATGCAAGGCAAGAAACTGGGGGGGGTCAAGTAGTGCGGGAAAGGAAAAGTGGTAAAAGGTCATATGATATTGTGAGTTAATTTAAGTGCAAAGTAGGTGAAAAAAATGCGTGTAGTTCAGTTGGAATGTTGATCATGATCGTCATGTTCAACGTGAGAGCTAGCAAAGGACGTAAAGAATGCCGTAATCGCAAAGGGGAAAGTACGGGCGGCGGATTGAAAGACCGAAAAACATAAAAAGCGAACCCAAAGCATGGCTAAGGGACTTGTACTACGGTAAGTGAACGCTGGTGTATCAAAATAGAAAACACGGGAAAAAGCGGTGAGCTAAAATGAGAACTCCGCGCCGGTTTCGCATTGTATGAATAAGCAATGGGCCACAACGTCAATGGAATATCCGACTACTCGTTCTACTCGAAGAAAATGGAAGGACAGGGAATGGCCGACAGGTGGCCGCATACAACAAAATAAACCGTCAAATGGAAATATTGATGCTATGTAACGGCTGTAAAGCTTGAAGTTACGTGGAAGCTTAACCAAACCATAATTGGCAATTAGTATGTGGGGATAATCGAGTTGTTAGAGGGGAAGGGGTGAATGGTGTCCGAAAATAAAGTGGAAGAGGCGACAAGGACAGCGCAAACGAGCGACAAGGGGCGGTATGCTTGATAAACGTGTAGAACAGGGTAAAAATAGCGAATTGTTAAGTATAAACAGCGAAAAAGGAAATGAACCAAACACAGGAAATGAATTGGAATGATAGAGGGAAAAAAAAAAAAGGTATATCGATGTGATAATAAGCGGGAAGGAATAAAAAAAAAAAAAGAATTCCAGGGTTCCCGAAAGCGCGCAAAGGATGATCGACGTAGCTACTTGAACAAGGAACCGCCTGTAACCAAAAAGAAAGGGGGAAGGAACGAAAAAGGAAAGGGAAAAGAAAAAAAGAGACAGAAAAAAAAGACAAGAACAATTGGAGTGGACTTTTCGAGTTATCGTAAACAACGAGCGTGAAGCAGGGGAGATGTGTTCGGAAGAAGGGAGGGCGTAACGTGTACATCGAAGACACGCGGCAATGCGGAGGATGGGGTCATGAGCGCCGGGAAATAATCAGTTTATCACTAAGTTTAAAAATAACTAAGAAAGGGGGTCTGCTAGGGAACTTTCGGTTAGCAAAACATAATAACACTTGAGCGGTACGAAAAAAGGAAACGACTGAAAACGCGCCAGCATAATCATAAATCATAAGACGAGCTCGATATCCGTTGTGATAGGTGACAGAAAGGTCTAGGTGCACTGTGGTGCCGCCCGCGACTCTCTGCGAGTGCGATAAGTCACCACGCATTAGAACGAGAAGGACGCAAAGTAGGGGGCGAAAAACGTATAAACAATGAAACGGACATGGGATAAAGTGCTGAAAACCCAATCCCAAAAATATTAGGGTTGTATGGTACTGGGAGCAAAAATAAGAAAGATCACAGTGATACCGCGACCAAATGGGGAAACGGCAATGGCCAGCAAAAAAAGGAGAGAGTAAATGTACAAAAACTATAGTACAGACGGAAACAAGCAATAGAAAACGACAAACGAAGAAAACGTTAAAAATAAAATATGCGGCCACACTGACATGCGAACAATAACCAGAGGGGGGGAGGGGGTCGGTCTGATCGTTGAGGGCGTGGGTGTAGGGGGGGGACGGAAAAGTATGAGACAGGTTTCATCGACAAGGAAAAGGGGAACTCAACCGGCGAAGGGAGGGGGTGGGGGCATGTATGTCGCACACAGAAAGGCGTGTTGGGTTATTCAACGTATTGGGTGTGGAGAACAAGTAAAGGTTGACCAAAAGAACTGGAAAAAGCGTCCACAAAAATCATTTCGCTGGTTGAGTGTGAAAACAAGGGAGGAAACCTGGGCATAGAACAGGCCGAACAATGACTTTCCAAAAAAAGAAGACAAAACGGGAAGATAAAGTTCAATTATGCGGAAACTTAATTCTCGGACAGACTATAGAAGAGCAGGACAGTGAGGTCAGGAGCATAAAAATGATAACCGAGAAAACTGATGAAACAAAGATAGAGCACCAAACGGGCCAGGGGATGAACATAAATAGATAAAGGCAAAAGACTAAAAAAAAGAAAAAGTAAGACTTCCGGGTCTCGCAGGTAAGTGGCAACAAAAGGGGCAATAAATGCTCAGTGAAAAAAAATCGTGGGTACAAACTTCCTGGATGAAGCAAAAACAAAGAAAAATGAACAACTTAAAATAAACAAAGAGGAAAAAGAAACAAAAAGGAAAAAAAATGGGTCGAAGAGGGAAAGCGAAAAAAATGAAAGAAAAAAGAAGTAAAAGAAAAAGCATACACGTAATACAGGGTAATGGAAAGTTAAAGGGTCAAGATTCGAAAGTCACACAAGTGAGACCAGTAAAGGAAAAAAAGTGCATTGGAGGAAGAGATTCTAAATGAAACCTGATGAGGGCAAGTTAAATCGAGATGATCAAGACCAAAAAGAAAAGAAAGAGGCGAAGATAGAAGTGGAATAAAAGAAAAGTATAGCGAAAATAGTAACCACGGGCTGAAGGTAAATTGATAAAAAGAAAAGAAATAAAAGAAAGGACGCAATCAAAAGGGACCATCAAAAGGTGTTAAAGTTTACCGCACAAAAAGCGTATATGACGAACAGAGTCGGGACTTTGTGGTGAGGGGGAGAACCGACCGAAAAGGGGAAAAGTGGGTGGAAGTGGCCGATCCGCAGTTAAATACCCTAGTAGGGTAGTAAGGAAAATAAGGAAGGAATGGGGAAGAAATGCCATAGGGGATAATAAATACTGTTACACCAAAAAAGCCTACCTCGCACGAATTATGGCAAGATACTAGTAAGGGGGAAAAAAGGAGGATCGAAATGTTAAACAAAACCGCGCCTAAAGCAACAATAAAACAGGCAAAAAACTGCGGGTGGGGGGGGAAAAGAGAATCTACCAGCTAAAAAGAGAAAGGCAGAAGAGAAGAAACGGAAAGAGGGAAAAAGTTCTTGGTATTTGGAGGCACTATCGCTTAGAGATACAAGGGAAGAAAAGAAAGAAAAGTGGCAGAAAATGGTGGGCAAAAATAGAAAAAGAGCGCACGACGTATCTTCCGACTGTATCGCCGAAATGAAAAAATAAAAAAAGAGCGCGTCAGCGATACTATGAAACAGGGTGATGTACAAAAATATGTACACTGCAGGCAACCATTAGGAGTCGGAACAAAGTGCGCGTAATAGCCGTGAGTGAGAGAGAGTGTGAAAAGGTTCATAATAAAAGGACACGGCAAAAAAGAAAAAAAAGCAAAACGTAAATTCGAAATTGGGGCTGTGGACATTTTCGGAAACAGCAAATTCATGGGTGATAACACATTCTAAAGTGTAAAGGTTCGTGAAGACAGAGACGTAGAGAATAGTAAGATCCGCTGAAACAAAAATCCTCTTCCAGAGGGAGAATAAAATGGGCCAAATACGCTGGTAACCCCGCAGATAGCGACCTTCCTGAGGTCACGCGTAATTCGCCCCAAAATCAATTAGCGCGGCAAGTATGCAAGCTATGAACGTGAAAAAGAGGGAAAGAAAAAAGAAAAAAAAAAGCAAGAAAAAGGAGCAAAACAGGAGGCGCACGAGAAAACATGAAGTCTTGATCGTCCAACACACAATGTTGTGTCGACGGGGCAAATTCAATGAACCTGATCTCACGGAGGTAGGCCGAAAAGAAATGTTAGGCGGAAGTTGCCCGGAGCAAAAACACGCGTTTAGCAAACCGCAGAGTGTGATCAACACAAGCACCTTGGGGTGGTGGTGTGAACATATAAAAAAATAGCGGATTATCAAAAATCATCCTTCTCCGAATGGACGTGACTAATAGAGAGAGAAGTCAACTAGAAAACAACTGAAAATGGACTTCGTGAGCCAAAAAGGGCTATCCCACAAAGCGAAAACAAGTACAGGTGGTCAGAACGTAAATTAAAACATCTCAGAAGAGCTGACGAGGAGCATGACGACATACTGGCGTTAAATTCGTGTAACAGGAAAAAGGCCCAATGGACAGATCATGACAGCACTGGCGCATCCAAACCGTAAAAAAACGAAATTATGGGGTTTCACGAGGATAGAGGTCGTCATATCTCTGTCGCGAGAAAGGGCTTTAGCGCTTGTGATGGCTGGTAACGTCTTCCCGTTCGGAAAAATGCGGAAACGGTGCAAGCATAAGTTGCGATTGTAACAAGATCGAGAGAAGAAGTGCGAAACCATTGGGGAGACGCAAGTTTAATAAAACAAAGACCCGTCGGGGGGCAGAAACCAGAACCGAATAAATCCTAGATAGTCGTCCGGCGCCTTCCCGCCAAAAATTGGAACGGTAAAAAGCTTGGAGCCACGGGAATTGAGCAAGTAACTCGGAAATCAAAAAAAACGCGGAAAAACATTCTGGGGGTTCGCCTAAACCGTTTCGGGCGAATGAGAAGGGAGACAAATCTCAGGCCGTAGTGTGCTTCATAATGCCGCACACATTCACAGCGGAAGTGCGGCGTATTGGGATTGCTCCGCACCTCATGGCTTTAGTAAGAAGGGAAGGAGCCGTGAGTGGTGGGGCCGAGTGAAGAATGCCGTGTTGCAGCCATCATAACGTGGCGACGTTAATCCGAATGGGGAGTGAACGAAAAAATATCGGAACCAAAAGAGAGGGGGAAGGTCTCGGGGGAGACAAACGAGAACGCACACACTGGATGATGTAATTGGAAATTTTCGCGAAGGGTTGCGTAGGCACGTGCAACTCCGAGAAAAAAGTGTACCGTAACAAGGTACAAGGTACGCGGCTAGTCAACAACGCCTCGCAATGCCAGTCCTTAAGTGAAGAGAAAGGAAAGAATCAGGTAGTGACCATCAGAACGGGCAATAAATAGCCAAAAGAGAATCGAAAAAACAAGGGGAATGCAGATCGGAAGGCGGCCCTTGCGCCATTCTTTACCTTTCAGGATGTTCCCTTCATCATTCGCCTAAGGAAGGAGCGCGGCTTCTCGCACATATTCCTTAGGATCCCTTACACACCCGCAGGATCATTTAAGGGTCATCAACATCGAAAAATTGTGTCACAAACACGAGTGAGCCTATTCTTCGCATGGGCGTGTAGTAAAGACAATACGGTCGCGCACATGCTGATAGGTTAACTGAG
>Ga0179593_1516210_pt1 | contig 22597 bp, 23 predicted proteins | sample CZODoug2_1_08_16_FD_185931 | JGI IMG/M metagenome (GOLD analysis project Ga0179593, IMG submission 185931) | Vadose zone soil fungal communities from Angelo Coast Range Reserve, California, USA - CZODoug2_1_08_16fungal (PacBio error correction) | ecosystem: Environmental > Terrestrial > Soil >...
CGAAGAAAGGCCCAGTATTCAAGTCAAGGGAGGTCTGTGCAAATCTATTTGACGCAGTTTATGAGAGCGTAAGGTGCGCCTGGGGAAAGGCGCCTCTTCGCAAGGGGGACTCATGCTTGGGCGCACTAAGTGTAAGTCCGAAGGACGAACGGGAAAGGTCTACCGGGCGAATGTCGGCTTGATCACAGAAACTTAGTCTTCGACAGCAGTCATGGATCTCGCGAAGGATACTGAACCATGGGGGGGGGATCGTTCCTCGGGAAGGTAGGTACACTTTGAGGAGGTAGGGATCCTTAAGGAGGATCGTCTTGGTGCCCAGACTGGAGGATGAAAGTCCCTTGGGTGGTTGTTAAAAAAAAAAAAAAACCACAAAACCCAACCTTGTTGGTTTTTGGAACTCTCCTGCTTTCAAAAAGGGGGCCTACTGCCTTTTAAGGAGGCACTCCAGGAGAGATCACCTTGATGCTTAAATGCGCTCTTCACTGAAAAACGGACAGCTCTTGCGAATCTCGTGATGGTTCAGCGACTTGGCAAGCGGCGTTGCCCCGTCGCGATCCTTCAACTCGCGACGCGCAAGAGAGGACCCCGAGGAGGGGGGTGTTGGGCAGGAAAATCTCTTGCGGCGAGACCTCGTAGGGGGCTTGAGCAGTTCCCGTATCAGAGGCGGGTCCATCGGGTCAGGCTCCAAGGGTGCCTCCAGGTCCTTACAGGGCAGCGGAAACGATCAGCTCGACGTATTCGAGTTGGTGGTGGGGAGCCGTAACGTCGCAGGTTGGAACGTGCTTGGCGAGACCCCTTGCTGGACTTTGAGTCGGGGGGGTCGGCGTCAGGAAGAACCGCTTCGGGTCGGCGCTTTGTGGAGCAAAGTCAGCGGATGGGGCTGCGAAGGGAGGAAAGCCCAGCTCCATCCCGAGGGGGCGGCGCGGGGCTCGGCTTGGGCGGGGGATCCGGATAAAAAACTGCTTGGCCGAAAACGCCTTGAAAAACCGTCGGCGGAATTTTGGAGTACTCCTTCCTGCAGGCCGAGGATCTTCACGTGGCCGATCAACGTGGCAGAGCGGCCACGACTCAGAGGAGTGTGCTGCGTGCGCGGACGTTGATAGCCTTGTTCACTCCGGCGGTGCCGGGAGACTTTTGCGAAAGGGGACGAACGCCTGCATGTGATAATGCCCTCGGGAGGATGAAGGAAGCACTCGAGTGATACCCCACACTGACTTGCGCCCTTTAGGGAGCTTCAATCGGGTAATAGCTCAGCCGGCCGGGCAGAGAGGAGTTGCATGGGGATCCGGTAGCGCTGTGGACGCCGATTCACCGAAGGACGTCAAAAGGGCGACTTCCGGCAGTTTTCCAAGAGGAACGGCAGATACCGAAGTCAAAATTTGACTCGCCAATAACCCAGAAATGGGAAGGCATTAGCTCAACAGTTGCGGTATCGAAAGGAAAAACGCGCAGATTTCTTAAAGATCGGGAAAGACCGCAAAAGGTTCAGCCGCTTCTCGTTCGCAGAGTTCAGCAGATGAATGGAAGGCAGTTTCTGTAGGGCAATCGTACGCTAACCAGATCGAAATGGAAGCAACTGATATGCCCATGGGACTTCACACCTGGTCGAAATTTTCTGACGCCCGCCCTCACACTTTGAGGCTAGGCGAAGCCTCATCTCGGGGAAACAACCACAGAATCAGGAGGCTCTCGGGACGCTTGGGATTCGGTCGGGTATTGGATCAGCGCTCTGCTGGGCGAATAAATGGATGCCAGAAGGGCGGGCCAAGGAGAAAACCTCGCCCGGGGGCTCCAGCAAAGGAACCAGCTCGGAACCGTTCCTTCCAACTACGCCAATGACAAAAAACCGCCTATCCGTTTCATGAAAACAATAAAAGATAAAATTAAGCTGGATCTAGGAACAGGGGAAAGAAGTGAATCAGAGCGCATCGCCAAAGGCGGCATGGCAGGGTTGTTTCTGGGGGAAGGAGGACTATCCAAATAGGGCATCCTGCCCTAACCTTACTTGAAGCTCTACTATGACATTAGTGACACAGCACCCTAGCCGTCATGGCGCCCGTAAAGGGCATCGCCATCCGGTCGGCCCGCAGAGATGCTCTCGAGAGGCTAAAGAGGGGGAGACGACGGGTGCCACTTCAAAAAAACATCTTGTGGCACCACTTGAAAACAAGCGCAAAGCAGCCAGCGACAGGTCCCAGAACGTTTATGCAAAGGCAACGTCCTGCTTCATCAAAAACACGTGGAAACCGCCGCGTGCCTCAGGACCAGAAGGGGGTTACTATCCCGTGGGGAGACGTGAAGCCGGGGACGCAACGGCAAGGTCAAAAGATTTTCTCTGGGGGTAAAGCTGACGGCCGGGACCTTTGCTACACATGAGGGTTTCCATTGAACGGAGAATGTCTAGTCGCCTCCCCCGCAGAAAATCCTTCCCCTCGGAATGATTCGCGATTGGAGAGAGCTTCTGCGCCATCCTTCTCCGGCTAAGAAGAGGAGGATCTACAAAGGATTATGAAAAGAGAGAGGCTCCGCTTGGATCGGGAGTCATGAAGGGGGCGATCACGCGCGGGGACATCGCGACGAGAAACGAGGTTAAAGAGGAAGAGGGGCGTCAAAGCGAAGGAAACAAAAAAAAAAGTTTTTTGGCAGAAAAGTCTCGGCAGGGTCAGCGAAAGATAATCGAGGGGAACCTACGCTGGCGGGGGCGCCCTCCGATTCACGGACACGGGGAGGGTCCGGGATAGCGCTGCGGCGGACCAAACCAGTGGGCGGGAAGCAGACGTTGCACGCGGACGGGGGGGGTGGCTCGTGCGTTTTTCATTGTGGTCTCAACAAGATTGGGGGTGAAAGTTTCCTGGGCGATCGAGGATAGTCGAAGGAGTTAAGCTTTCCAGAGGATGGCGATGCTGGCCTGGAGCATGCCTACTTGAGTGGCGGGTCTCGGGGAGAAGAGAGGAGGTATGAGGTAAGGGGGAGGACCACTTTGGAAACCTATGGATCCGACTGGAAGCAACCAAAAAGAGGATGCTGCCGCCGGGGGGGTCTATCGAGGTCACGGTCGGAAACCGGGCCCCTTTGCAATAGAGAAGTCTGCCATAGGGGGCTTTTAAAGTCGGGAGAAGGAAAAGGGATATCGAGGTTGTCTGGGCGTAGAGGGAGGAACGAAAAAGTGCCGAGCTGGGGGTGCTGGAGGAACTCTGGCGCGGTTGCTGGAATTGGCCCCGCGATGCAAGAAGAAGCAGCAGTCTCTAAAAAAAATAACGACCAAAGCAAAGAAAAGCGAAATCCCCGAGAAGGGGCGCGAATCATGGGTTTTGACACACGAGTGATGAACTTAAACGATAAAAAGTGTGGAGGGCTGAAGAAAATGGGAGACCAGTTTGAAGAATACGAAATTGCAAAAGCAGGGTTAAGGGCGAGATTTTGAGAGACTGTTTCCCCTACAAAACTCTAAGAGGGACAATTCAGAACCGAGAATCGTGACAGGGCTAAAAACGAGGTGGGAAAAGGGGCTTAAAGGAGTTTCTTCCTGCCGCGAAGAAAATCTCAGGAGGTTTGCAAGTTGTAATTTTTGAGCGAACATGGAGGTTCACATTTGCCCCCGAGGTGTCTTATTTGCGCTGGGGAAACTGTTGCTCTGCCGTAACTTCCGGAGGCGCACGCGGCCCCAGGGAGCCGATACAGCAATCGAGGGGGCGGCGAAGAAAAGCGCGCCAGATCAATGCCAGCCGGGAGGCCCGCCGAAGAGTTACCCGACGACGCTCTAAAGGCTCCCGAGCAACTGGGGGTCCTTTGAAACGGATGTTTTAAGAGGAAAAGACACCGCCCCCCTGGGGGAAACTTCTTCTGGGTCCCAATTGCTTGACAGGAGAAGACGTCTACTGGGAACGGGGGGGGGGGGAGAACTTCAAAGTTAGACAAATCTTCCACCGGAATTAGGAGCGAAAACTCAAAAGTAAAAGGTGAGTCCGCTGAGGGGTCTTATAAATGGGGGGAACGTGTAAGATCAATAGGGGCAGAAGGAAGAGGGAGAATTGTGCCTAACGGCGGAATGCCTACGTCGGCAAGTTTGTCTGATAATTAGACCAAGCCAAGGGGGCCTAGGGGCAACAAAGGCGAGGAGGGGCTGCGAGGCGAACAAGCAGAGGAGACGCCACGACAATGACCGTTTAGTGCGCCGGGAGAGAGCGTGACGTGGAAGCTGACCAAAGAAGGGTTAAGAACGGGCGACTGCCAAGACGTTTCTACGGTTGACAATTCTTCCGAAAACAAAATACTATCCTTCAGAGGCTCTGTCCTTCGAAGCCTATTCTTGGTTGAGAGCCTTAACAATATTTGGGGAAGCTGATCAGGGTGGGCTACCTTCTGAACTTACTAGTGGGTAATCAGGACTATGGTCAAACCAACCCTGAAAACTTATGGCCTAGAAGCGTCTCGTGAAAAAGCGAGACGGATGACTTCAATTCCAGAAAATTGGGGACCAAGCACACAAATAATCCGCAAGAAGGACTCTCGAGAAAAAACGTCTATGAGAGTAGCTTTCATCAAATTTGGTCGGAGGGAGTTTCCATGCAAGGGGCGATCGAGTGGCTCGAATCCGCGAGAAAACCGAAATCTAATCGAAGGACAGCCCGAAAAAAAACACCGTCTTCTACCTCCGCACGGCAGGAAAGAGACTAAGTGTCAATGAAGGGAGGGGTAAAAGAGATCACTACCTAAAGAGGCTCAGCGTGTAGGGTTATCAATGACTAAATCCGACCGAGTGCGGGAATTCGATCAAGCAAGGTCGCAGAGTGACAGAAAAAGGGCGTGCCTCCAAGATTTTCCTGTAATGCGAAGATAGAGCAGAGGCGGGGCAGGAAACTATCGACCATCGGAAATCGCACGAAGGGCCCCGAGGGAATCCGGGCAGGCAATTGGTCTATTCTATCACAACAACAACGAAATATATCCCAACTCAAAAAGGCCGATCAAAACTGCGTTGAAGTGCGAGGGTAGTTTTTATTTGAGAGTCAAGGGTCTCGGGTGGGGGGTTCCGGAGAGGATGCAGGAGGGGAACGACCGGTTGGATCACGATTTGAGGAATGCAATAGACCTTGAGAGGTAGGAGGAAACACACCGAGGTAAAAGATAGGGAGTGTCCACTCTCCGGGGGAGCCGATGAACTTTGGTGGGCAAGGATGAGTAAAAAAGAGTACTTGCGGAGAAAGAACTTCTTCCTGTTGGATGGGATCCGTCAGGGATAGGTCGGGTGACATCTGGGCGAGACCTTCAGAGATCCGATCCTTTTATGGGGGGGGACCTCTCTTAGACGCTTAAAAGCTACGCTCTTCAGCTGAGGGGGCATGCTCAAGGATCTCGGGTGAAGATTTAGAGGGGGCAAGAGGAAATCAAGGGCAAGCTGCTGCGTCAAAGCGACTAGACTCTCGGCCCGGAAGGGGTTTGAATTGGGGAATCCGGGCTTAGAACAAAGGGAATTCTGGCGAAACTGAGAAGGAGAGACATCAAGGTTACAGGCCTCGCAGCGGAGAAGGCCTCTTCCGGAGAGGCAAGCTAAGAAAACATACTTGATTCATTTTGTTTGGTTCAATGGCTATTCCAGGTTGAGAGTGTACAGTCCCCGGCTTACGGTGAGGTGGAAAATCGGCGTACAAAAAAGCCACAGGTCGGCGGGGGGCGCCATGTTGCGGAGAATCTGGGGGGGCTTGGGGAAAAAAAGGGGTAGGGAAGGGCAATCCCAGACCCCTTAGTCTCTATCTGTCGTGGGTGGTGGACTTATCTGAGTTCCTACGAAAGAGCCTTTCAGCGAGAACGGGTTTGTAGAATTAATGATAGAAATATTAACTCAGACGATAGACAACTGGGACTACCTTCAAAAGGGTGTAGGTGTGCATAGGGAAGACGTTGGACGCTAGGGGTGGGGTGTGACTGGCCGAAGGGCCGGAGATCGACGAACCCGGGACACGTAAGGCAGGGACAAAGGGATTAATGATCTTCAGCAAAAATTTCAATCAAAACTCAGGGTGAAAATCAACAGTGGAGAGATTCAATACGGGTAATAGAAAAGGCCGGCCGAAGAGAGGAGAGGAGTTGATTTATTGAAAAGGGAGCTCCTTTAAAAAAAAAAACGACCTCATAGAAGACGAGGAAGGGGCCGCGTGAGCAGTCAGGAGGGAATGAAGAGACTCCTCTAAAAAAGGAAACCAGAGAAAAAAAAGTAACCTCAGAGCAGGAGTCAAATACATGAAATTCGAAAGTACTGAACTGAGAAACGAGGGTTCGTCAAGAAAGGACGAAGATTCATCCTGCAAAATCTTTCGTTTCATAAGAGTGGTTAAGTGAAAGGACAGTTTTGGGGGGAGGGTAGAGGAAAGGGAAAAGTAGAGCGCCCCATAAGAGGAGAAGGAAAGGAAAGGGAAAATGCCCGAAGCAGGAAGAGTCACCGGGGGAGGAAAGCCGGGGAGGGGGGGCCAGAAAAAAGTTGCTAGGCAGAAGGACAGCCTCGGTTGGAAACCACCGGGGAGGAGACGGCACTTCGATCGGGGGAAGGTACAATGGATATCTTAGGGAAGGGGGGTGGATGGGAAAGCGCAAGCGAGGCTGATAGATGAGGTCAAAGGGTAGCGGGCAGAAAGACCACCGCGGCGGGATGAGACAGCAATCTAAAAAAGTCGGGGAAGGGGTTTAAAAAACCAAAAAAGTTGTAAAAAAAGGGGGAAAAAACAAACTCCCCGAAAGATGAAGACTGGATCTATTGGGGGGCCGCGACGTTAATTAAGTACGCGAAGAAAGAACGGGGAGGAGGCAGAGGTGGTTATTTGGGAAAAAGAACTAGTCAGAGTGAAAGGCAAGGAAAACATATAGTCCGAAATAATTCTACAATACGTGAACATGTCGAAAAAAAAGAACTTCGGCCCCATAACAAATAAAAGACTCCAAAGAGCCCGCGTAAAAGATCCCTAGGCGCGAGTGATGTCAAAGCAGAAAACGACGACTCCTGCAGAACACCAGTGTTGAAAACATAAAGAACTCGCCACCTCTCCAAAGAGAGAAGATTCCAACAGAATTGGAGCAGAGGAGGATGAAGCTACGAAAGAGTTTGGACCCTAAAAGGTGACTAAGGACAATAAGGGCGATCCTTTGAAAAAGAAATGAAGGGGTACCCCCAGAGGGACAGGTCAAGAGAGTCTTGGCGAGGGACGGAGAACTAACCTGCGATTTTTTTTTAAGGGAATTTTCTAGTATAAAAAGAGTCAAGCCGTATAGGAGCTTCTAGCCTTGTCATCATCGCGCAGGAAGAAAGCATACTTCTCCCCGTCGGAAAACGAATTATCAAAAAAAACGGAGGAAATATAGATATGACTCGGAGTAAGAGGAAAGGAAATTTTCTTACATCCAAGAAATTATCCAATCAAAAAGAGGCTTCTACGATGGTGAGTAGGAAACGACTAGACATTATGCAGAAATGAAAACAAACGTGCAAGGGGATGAAAAGAGGGCCGGGGGGTCATCGAAACGAGGGAATTAAGCTTTCTGGGAAGGCCCCGGCTTACAGGAGAGGAAAGTCAGTAATACATTGAGGAGGTCCGAGGGCAGTCGGACCAACAGACGGGGGGGCGTCGACGGGTGGGAAAAAGCATCAACGTTCTGGTAAGGAGGTGTCTCTTGAGATTTAGGGGCCAACACTAGGGGGGAGGTGAAATAGTCGAAGCGGATTGGAGGCCTAGGGAAGAATCATTATCGTGGAAGTATAAAACGAGGCGATGCTATGACTGTCTCCATGGGTGGGTTGCTGGAGGCCAGTTTAAGGTATAAAGAGGTCGGAACTAAGGGAAAAGGTTACCGGCGAAAGGGAAAAAAAACAAACGAGTCAACCAAGGGTATTGGGAGGGCATCTACTGGTCACGTCAGAGGGGAAAGGTGCCAATATAGAAAGGAGTCAGGGAGGGGATTGAAGGGACGGAATGAAACGGTACGGTGGGGGGGCATTTTAAAAGAACGACTGGGGGAAAAAAAGGGTGCAAGGGATGGGAGAGGAAGGTTGGCTAAAACTTGGAACTGAGGGCAGTAAGGTCGCCATAAGCATCCAAACCCGACGTATAAAAAAGCGTAACTAAACAGAGAGCCTGAAGAAATTTTGGGGTCCGACAATATGGTGCGGGGAATGATCAAGCCTAAGTTTAGTGAGGAGAGAAAACTTGAGGTTTATGAAAAATTAGAGAAGGCGAATGAAAGAAGGAAAAAAATTTCGATCTGGCAATCGTACTAATTGGGAACAAAAAAAAAAACTGACGGGGCAGCAAAAGAGGGGGAAATCTGCGGGGACATCTGCGCTTGCTTGATGCCTCAATGAAGAAGCTGGAGTATGGCCTGGTTGAGGGCGGGGGGGGAAACAGGGGGTGGAGAAGCAAACCAGGGAGGGCAAGTTATTGGAAAAAGGAAGGTTTTGCCGGGGAAGAGCCGTAATTCCCTACGATTAAAAGAAATCGGGGTCCGCAGGGAAAAACTCAGAAGGGAGGTCGAATCGGCGAAAGCGAACTGCGCAGGCCAACTCAGTCCTACGAGGAGAAAAAAGATATTCCCTCCGGAGGGAACAAAGGGGCGAGGGAAAAGGCTTTGGAATAAGGGGGGGTCTAAGCCCTAAAGGGCAGCTTCTGCTACGGCAAGACGTTCTGACTTGAATAGGGGCGACGGCAACTGCCGGGAAAAAGGAAACAGTCAACTGGAGAGGCAAGGGGTCAATAAGCCTAAGTAATGCAGGCTCTGAGGGAGAATCGAGGGAATGAAACCTACGAGAAGAAGAAAAAGGGGTTCCTTCCAATTAAGTCTACTCGCACCGGGGAGAAGAGAAAAAACGAAAGGAAGGCAGGGACGAATAAAAATAGTGCGTTGCAGGGAGAAGGCTAACATCGGCTCACTAAAACAAGCCCTTACTGGGCCTACCAAGCCGCCGGAAGCGAAGGGATGAAAGAACCGTGTACAAAAAGAAAAAAGGGAATCGAGCTCAACTCAACCTTTCTACGTAAGAGCTACACAACGGAAGAATACGGAGCTGATCTGCGAATTAGTACTTAAGGGACTCTAGGAAAAGGAGGGGACTGATCTTCTACCTTCATAAAGGACTATTGGGTTCTCAGCAGGAGGCCCTGAACCAGGATCTTGATATAATTTCAGAGACGACTTGGGGGTATCTAATGCAACAGAGGAATTTGGTGAAGGCCAGGCACATCCGGGCCAGCACGAAGTAAGATCGAAACGATAAGCAGCAAGTCTTCATCATAAGGGAAATTGCTAATAAATGCCGGAAGATTCACTAAGAAGCCGCCATATGGAAAAAGAAGCGAATAGAATTACGGGAGAAAGCAAAAACTTCCAAAAATTCTACCTCCGCACGGGACGATGGCAAGATCCTGGGCTCCCGAAAAGTGACGTCACCGGCTCGGAAAAAAGAAAAAGTCTTCAAAGAAAGGAGGGTTCTTAAAACGAAAAAAACTACTGTCGCCCAATGTCTAAAGCCCTACAAAACGGGAAACGGGGACGTCCACGAGGGTTGAAGCAAAAAACAAAGTGGAGCCAAGACTAAAAAATGTGAGCGGATAATAGGGAAAATCTAGCAAGAAACCAAGGGACGGATTGGGTTTTCAGTGGATAATCTCCACCAAAAACGGATTCTGAAAAGATAGATCCCAAAAGCCAAAAAGGAGGATAAGCAATAAAGCGTTATGACCCCGTGTAGAGAGACGGTGGATACTGGGTGGTACTCCTTGCCTAAAGAAAGTTAGTCACTACTTTTTAAGAAACCTACCTTTAAGGCTATCACCTGGAAAGATGGGGGAAATCAAAGTGAGCTGAGAAAAGAGGAGTGAGATTCCAAAAAAAGATGAAATTTCAAAAGAATATCTTGGTCAAGAGACTGTCTGTAAAAAGGGAGTCAGTGGGTCTTGATAAGTACAGGGTAGAAGGATGGGAATCTTTATTGAAATCGAAATCTAGGAAGGAGGACCACTAATCACTGCTTGGCTCCGAGGAAATCTGAAGCGAGTCAGGGACTGTCTAATTTGGGCTTATACTGAACATGAAAGTCGGGAAGAATAGACTCAAAATCAAAACGAAAAAAGCAGCTCCTAACTGGTTGGGGGTGGGAGGTATCGAGAGATAGAAACGGGACTAGATCGATCAGGGAAGTCTTAAATGATTGTAGCGCGGACGTCCTTAGCAGAAGAAGCGCTACGAGAGGGAAGGGGGGGTGGAAGGAAATCGCCATTGAAAAATGGGCGCCGGAAGAACCATGGGGGGGAACCGGGGGAGGAAGAAAGGACCTCTGGGGGGGGGAGACTTGGGAAAAGGGCAGCGTGCGAGGAGTAGGAAAGTAAAATGAAAAACCAGCATCCAAGACTAGTAGGGGAGAGGGGGTGGGGGGGGGGGACTTGGGAGAAGTCGACAAAAGGAGGCCGACTTACAATAGTCACATTAGACAGAGGTATGTATTTATTCTTGCCACATGCTAGCGGGGATATTCGCGGACCGAAATGGGGACAAAAGGGCAGAGGTCACTACCTGAAAAGAGGGAGGGCCGTTCGACGGAGAAGTTTGGACGCGGTGTCATGTGAAGAGTTTGGGAGGTAAGTTCAGGGGAACGCACTAAGACACGTAATAGAAACTCGGCTTAGTATAGCCAGTCCGATTCATAAAACGGGGAAGCTGAAAGGTTCAAGATCGGGTATAGCTCGAGCCTCGAGCACGTAGACGGGGGTGTCATTGTTAGGGATGGAGTAGGGTTCTTAAGGCAGACGGGACGTCTCTAGAAATTGCCGGGGCCGCGTATGGATCTGGAAGGGAAAAAAACGCCGCGGCAAAAAGGGGGCCAATCCGACAGGGGGGGGCATGCATTAAACTAGGGTATCGAAAATGGTGGAAAAAACCACGGCATACCAGCTGGGTGATGAGAGCTTGAAGGCCGCAAAGAAGGCGAGAAAAGCGTGCAAACGTCGCAGGATGGAAGAAAGAGATTGAAAGGCCGTTTTTCGCTGGTATTCAAAAGTCTACAGACAAAGAGGAATCAGAAAAGGATTTGAAGCCAGGGATGATCTTAGTAAACTCATTTGAGGGCAAAGAAGAAGGGGCTGAGATGAGGATTAGAAGAGTAATATCTGTGTTAAACCCAAGAATCCAGGTGTGGGGGGGGGGGGGGGGGGGGGGGTGGGGGGGGTGGGGGGGGTTTGGGGGGGGGTGTTGGGTTTTGGGGTGGGGGGTGGGGGGGGGGGGGGGGGGGGGGGGGGTTGGGGGGGGGTTGTGGGGGGGGGGGGGGGTTTTTTGGGTGGGGGGGGGTTTTTTGTTGGGGGGGGGGGGTGGGGGGGGGGGTGGGGGTTGTGGGGGTGGGTGGTGTGGGTGGGGGGGGGGCTTCTAAAGAGCGGTCGTTACTCTTTTTCTGTTAATGGTATGTGGAAGCCATCTAGGAGGGCTAAGGATGGGGTCAATCTCGGACCAATTGGAACCGCGCCTAGGACTCTGACCCGGGAAAAGTCGGGAGAATCTAGGAAAAAGGTCGAGAAAGGAGGAAGTGCATTAAAGAAGAACCGCCTATGAAGAATGTAAGGTCAAAGGGGAACTCTATTGAAGACATTCGGGAGCAAAAAAGAAAAAGGACTTAATGGAAAGGGGGTTTTGGGGGCCTAAAAAAATCGCAGGAAGCCCTTTTCATGAAAAAACGAAATTACTGTCTTACGATGAACATGGCGAGAACAGAAGAAAGGACAGAGGAAGAAGAACTAAAAAAAAAGAGGAAAGGTAAGATCTCGGGTACGACTCAGCTCTACGAGGAATCAACCAAATTTTTGGAAAAGTAAAAAACAAACACTCGCAAACCAGAAATTCCCACACGTGGGATCAGTGCGTCAAGCAACACGTCGAAGAAGAAGGACGCGTGCCAGAAGGGAGGGACTATGGGTATCATGGAAAGGTCTGAAAACTACCCTCATGCACTTTCACCTGGGGATTAAGCACGGCAAAGGAAATTTTAACAAAGGACAAAGTGTTTTCAGGAACCGAGAAAAATGATATTCTAAGAAAAAGGCATTCAAGAAAAAAGAAACCAGGTCGAGAATTCGGGATTGGCATCAAAAAAAGAAGCGCTGCTGAGCTCCACGGCGACACGAAAAGAGAGACATCGAAAGAAACGAAAAAAAAAGGGGAAAATCTGAAGGAAACGAGGAATCTAAGGGAAGATACGAGCACTCGAAAAGGGATGTTGACTTCTTTGACCGGGACTAACATGAGTCCGAAAGGAAAAAACCCGGGTGGGTCCGAAAAGGAAAAGAGGCTGATCAGGGATAGATAGTTCCAAGGAAGGGGGGGCCAATTCAAGGGAGTCACCAGGAATCGTCATACTCTTTCCTAAAAAAAGCGTCGGAAAACAAGAAAGTAGCCGCTGTAAACCAACGTGCCGCCTCACTTGGGGGGGGGTCAAGCTCGGGCGATTTGAGTGGGGGGGTGAAAATGGGGGTTTAACAGGGAGTCTGAGGGGGAGATCAGAAACGGAAAGAGGAGCGGGGCCGAGGGGAGCGATGCTAGGTCATTACATGCCGACGTTGGGGGAGGGTATCAGGGTTCATAGAGAAGGGAGTTCAGACAAAACGTGAAAAGGGGACCTGCGTCCGACTGCGCACCAACCTCGTGTGCCGCCCTTTTGGCGATTCAAAGGGGATCCCGTCAAGGAAAACTTAAAAGAGAAAAAATAGGAGGAAGTGCGTTGAGTTCGTAAGAAAACTGGGAATCGCGTGCTTTTTGGGGGGGAGTCGAGGCTGGGATGCCGAGGGGGGAAAGTTCATATCAGAAATGGGAGTCATCCTTACGCGAGATTTACGGGGGACGAAATCTCCAAAAGAAGAGCTATGAAAGAAACAGTCTCAAGAAAAGACCCGAATCCAAGGGGGGAGATGGGTAAAAACCACTATCTGAGCGGAAGCCTCAGCCTAGCAAGGGGGGGCTTCGAACAAAAAATTCGTAGGTGAAGATCATGAAAGAAATCAGGTGAGTTCAAATCTAATAAATTTCGAAACGCAAAAACATGATATTAAAAGGGGGGTCTTACAGAGAAAGGAAAAGGAGGGGAAGGACTTCAAAGAAAAGGGGGGGGGAAGGCAAAAAGAATTTCGAAAGGGGCGGCGGTAGGGGTGGGACTTTAGGTAAGAACATTTAGGTTTCCCTTCCCCCTTTCGGGGGGGAGCTGTTTAAGGAAGGCGTCGGGGAAAAAGGGCCGGAATCCCTAGAAAAAAGACAGTCGCCGATAAGAGGAGTCGAATCTTTCGGAACCAAACAGAAAACAAGAAACAAAAACTGAAATAAGAGCAGGGGAACACGCCCGAAGAGGAAAAATGAAAGCGCTCTACAGGGCGCCCTCTTCAGGGGGAGGGGGGGAAGAAAAGGGGAGGAGTAGAAAGAAAGTCTTAGATCGAGGAGAAAGGAGTTCGGGGGCTCCGCAACTGGGAAATCCAACAAAAGGGAAAAGGCCATCTTCACGAAAGACGTAGAAAACAAAACCGCATTAGAAGTTCGGGAGAGGCCAGTTGTCTAAAGCAGGACTTTAAAAAGGGCCAAGTGCAGAAAAAAAGACGACAAATTGTAGACGGAAAGGCTTGGCTACGTCGTGTCGAAAGCAGATAAAAAACAAAGCACCTAGAAGGGGCACCGCGAATTGGAGAAGGCTGCGCCTATAACAAAAAGGGGCCGCGCAAAAAAGAAAGATGACGGGGAAAAGTCTACAAATCTTTCAGACCCTACAGGAAACAATACCTAAAAGCGCCCCCCCAGAACCTTGGCTAAAGAGCCCCGAGTTCACCCACCTTTAGCGTGAGAGCTGCCTTAGAAAGCCCGATCAGTAAGAGAACCGAAACAAATGACTCGACGGTAGTAGAAAAAGACTCAATAGAGGATTGAAAGTAGGGTCCCTAAAAATGTCCCAACCTAAATCTTAGGAAATATCTTCTTGAGGGTACTAGACAATAAACTTCAAAAGATTATTGGAGGCTTGTCAACGGAGATCCGAAAAGACTCGCTCCGAGGGAGAGAAAGGATACTGAAGCCATTGGTGAGAATGGCGTTGATCATAACTACAGAAGTCTTCAGAACTGACAGGGGGTGGCAATAAAAGAAACATATTTTAAAATAACGCTCGTCGACTGAACTGAGGGAACCCCAACAGACAGTCGAAGAGCCGCGATGCCAAGGGAGGGGACCAGGAAAGGTCATCTCTAAGATCATAAAACTCGACTAAAAGTGAGGATCCCTAAGGCAGGCCCCGGAATCTCACACTTCGTCAAATGTCAGGGAAAGGTTCTTAAGCCAATCAGAGAAAGTCGAAACACCGAGCGCAACGGCTCCCCATACACACGGGAAGGGAAAATAGAACCGCCAACTAAGAAGGAAGGGGAACGGAACGGTTTCTCTAGATCTCACCAAAAGAGGAGATTAAGAATAGAGACACTCAAAGACCGGAGGCAGAAAAAGGAGTTTGCTGCTAAAGGGTCAAAGGGGGGAAAATGTCTAGGGAACCCGCGGTGTTCGAAGATTCTCCAGGGAACTTGGAAAAACGGTGGAACTTGAAGGAAAGTGAGGAATAAAAAGGTTTAGATCGCTAAACCCACCGCATGAGCTGCTAAGCATGCTCCTTTTACTCCGAGGGAACATGTTGTCAAGAAAGAGAACCTTAAAGAAGGGAAAAAAAAAAGTGAACGTTTAGATCAGTACCATTCGAGAATTGGTGCTTAGTGGCTCGTCCAAACATGCGTGGGGAAACTAGCTTAAATAGATTACGAGGCTCTACTTGAATCGTTCGGCAGCATGAAGATTCAGGCCAGCTGGAATGGCAAAATTCAAAAATAGGCGTTGCCGGCGACAATTCCACGTCGCAAGAAGCAGATCGTCCATGAGGGGGTTGGGGGTGGGCAAATCGAGGAACTCGTCTGGGGAGGGGGTACGCGCGTCTGGACATCTTGTCAGGGGGGCAAGTATTCCGAAAACTTATCGATTGGGAAAACGATCAGCAGCACGTCTGACGTCCGGGGGGGGGGGGGGGTTTTTTGGTGGGTTAGGGACTTGGCGACTTCGGGGAGGTTGCGTCTTGGGGCTTCCCCGGTCTAGAAGATGTGGCAGGGGACAGGGGAGGAGCAGCCACTGAAGAGGAAATTTCGGAATTGACACGCTGTTGGGGGGAGGCTCCGGGTAAGGAAACATCCCAAAAAATAATCAAGGAACGCGATAGAGAGGGCTTGGGAGGGGTCGGGGTCTACAAAAAGAAATGAAGATGAAAGGTTGATCCGTCGATTTGTAGGAACCAATGATACAAATTGTATTCACGCATGAAAGGGAAAGCAACAAAAAAGAAGTCAAGTTGAAGGTTCGGAAAAGCGCGGGAAAAGGGGGAACGCTGTGTTCCAGTTGGGCTGTGAGGGAAAAGTTGGGGAAGAAGAGAAGGATAGAAGAGAAAGTATTGAAGGCGAAAACTCCGATTAACTCTTTTCGCGTAAGGAAAGGTGTCTAGGGAAAACTGTATCTCTGAAAACGGAAACTCACGGAGACCGTAGGTGTGAAATAGGTCGCGTCGGAAAATATGGAGAAATCTACTTTCGAGAGGGGGGCGGGCAGCTTAGGGGAAAGAGCCCCGTCCTCTTGAAAAATACACAGCGAAAGGTTCGAAAGAGCACAAGGGGACGGGGAAGGGAAAACTTGACTAAAAAAACCCGCCGTCCTCGGGTTTCGAGCGTGAAAGGCTCGCGCTTGAGAGGTTCGCATTAGGAGCAGATTGGGAAATGAATTTGGGTTGAGTTGGAATACGTACGCTCGACACCTTTCAACTGAGCCAATAAAAAACAAAAATTCAAAGGAGCACGCAGTTTCAAAAATGGTCGCAAAAAAAAAACGGGAGAGAAAAAAGGCAGATCGAGGGAAACAACACATTCGGGAGGAAAGGAGGCACTAAAGTTGAAGGGTGAAGGGGAAAAGGTCGGGGTGGGAAGCGGCGAGAATGAAGGAAGGCGCGGGCAAAAAGGAAGAGAAAACAAAAGGGGCCACAACCCTGTTCAGCGCATCCAAGGGAAAAGTGGAAGGGAAATCTTTAGCGAGAAGGCCAGAAGTATCAAAATTAAAAATCAGGCAGCACTATTAAGGGCTATTGGCCACTTGGTTCCCTACGTACTGGAAAAAAGAGACCCCAGAGGCAGACTATGGGAGGGACTAAAAAAAAGACTTTTCAAAAGGGTCATCCTCGCCAAAAAGGACGTAACTACAGGATGACAGGACGATTAAATCAATACGTCCGGCAAAAGCATCTCAGCAAGCGGAAAGAAAAAAGGAGGAGATAGAAAACGCACTACGGGCAAATGCAAACAAGATTTTGTCCCCATGGAAAGAAAAGGGACCTCGAACTAACGCCAAAAAACTTTGCCGCTCGGCAACTGAAGACGCTACTCCCACGTACCAGGGAGGGTAAGCACGAAGCAGGCTCAGGGACACGGGTATTACTAAGGGAGCACGTTAAGTGGGGGAAGAAAACCCGCCGGAGCACCGCGAATTTAAAAAGACGAAAAACTACCCTTCGGGTGTTTTTCATGGAACAAAAGGAGAGTCGCCAAAAAGCATAAGCCTCACGAAAAATCTGACTCCGTCAGGGGAAACGAAAGGCAGGATCGCAAGCGAATAGGAAAGTCACAACAGGAGATGAGGTAAAGAAAACCTCGATATAGGGGGAGCTATTTCGAAGAGAGATTCTGCCCAAAAAAGAAGATCGAGGGGGGGGGGAGGGAGGGGAATCGGGAGTGGGGGGGCATTCTAGGCCCAACCGGGGGTGCATCATGCGGGTATCAACTCTGCCAAAAAAAGAAAAGAGAAAATCTCAAGGGGGGGATGCAACTACACGGCTACAGATAGATACTTCTTGTAAGGAGGTACACAAGACGTGGGTTCGTGTGAGAAACGTTGGAAAAGAAAAAAAGATGATTAATGGGCGCAAACTTGAAAGGAGGAGTTTCAATTTGGTTCAAACAGATTGTGTGAGTGAAGTCGAGGTAGACTCCTCGATCAGTGGGAAGGGGGAGGCCCGGATGCGATTCTGGGAAAGGCGGATCGGATTCACGTTGCTGGTCAGAGAGTTCATCGAAAAGGGGTGGGAAGGGAGTCTCAGGTATGAACGCTTGAAACGACGGGCACCGCACAAGAGTAGGAAATGAAAGTATGTTATTCGCGAAGGGCGAGGCTTCAAAATGGAAAATAGAGCAAGATCAAGGGTAGTTTCGGCTGTAAAAAAGGGAGATTTGAATAGCAAGGAAGATCGGATCGAAAGGGATCGAAAAGAGGTTCGAGACCGCGGATAATTATTCCGAAAAAAGAGGAAGGGTCCCGACGAAAATACAAGAAAGAACACGAAAAGACCGTCAGGGGAAATCGGGGTCCAAAAGGGAGCCGGCAAATCAAAAGGTGGTAGGAGTTTGGAAGGAAAAATGAGTGAGAATTCGATAGCTAAGGGACTTTGGGGAAAATGTGGGGGGATAAGGAGGGAAAAAACAACCCTCTTTACATTCACGGGCTCGGGTGTAAGAGCTACCGGTTCCACAGGACCGAGCGTGCGGCCGTGCGAATCAAAAAGCTTTTAGTACTTGAGGGTTCAGGCAGATAACTCAGGGACATCATAAAAACGTTGGAGGGGGGCTTGTCCCTTTTTTGGGGGAAAAGGCAGCGGAATTAAAAGAAAGGAAAGCTGATCTAAAAAAGAGACGACAGGGGATCGTCAAACCCGGACGAAAACGGGTAAACCCCAACCTGCGGCCTAAGAATAATCAAACGAATGACGAAACAATGTCAAAAAAAGATTGGGAAAGGGCTTAATAAAGCAAGCAATTAAAAAAGAAAATCTAAGGACAGGGGGATCGTAGTACATCCAGTCTAACGGAAAAAGTGAGGGAAGGAAAACAAACGTCACTCTAAAACCAGAGGGATCGGAATTTCTGGAAGCTCTTCCATTTCGTCGGCGGGGCTTTAAGCTCCTGACAGGAAGATTAAGAAGCACGGTGAATCCTTAAGGGGAGGCCAATGCTATAGAAAACCTTTTGTGAAATCCGATCACAAGAAAGAAAGGGCCGTCCTATAGGAATAGGGCTGGGCTACTGGGAAAGCTCTCCCCATAAAAAACCCCGAGTGGCAGAAAAGTCTAAAAAAGAGGGACGAGGGGGGGACCGGAAAGGAACTATTAATCAACGAGAAAAGCAGAAATTTGACTCTAGGAGAAAAAAAAAAAAGGAAGGGCTCTGGAAGGAGGCTTGAGCCGATGCGTCCTAAAGAGAATGAACAAGAAGAAGATTATGCTACCTCTCCGTCAGACTCAAGCCAAAAAAACAGGATGTGTCAATAGTCTGTCTTGAAGGTAATAATCGAAAAGGGATACGCATTTCCAAGCTAAAGAGCCACATATCCAACAACAAAGAAAAATGAGACAGCGAAGGGCCGACGAGGATCGGGCAGCAGGTGGGAAGAAGGTGGATTGGGGAAGGACCCGAGATGGAATTGAGAGCCCATATGGTCACAAATATAAATCCTAGAGACCGAGACGAACAGTATGATACCGAAAGAGGGATTGGGACAAATGGGAATTTATACTGATTCGAAAAAAGGTCACTAAACCTGAAGAAGGAGAAATGGGAAGACTAAAGAATGCCCCGGTAGGAAAAAGTCAAAATTTAAACCTTCTGAGATGAAAGAAAAATGGAAGGGAAAAATAGGGAGGTCAAAGCAGAGCGCTAGAGGAACTCAAATTAAATCAAAGAAAAAATTCCTGAAAAGGGTTTGTGGAAGGGGGTGGCTAAGATCTCATAAAAGGCCAACGAAAAGAGAGATGGGGGGAAAAATCGACGGAGGAAAGTCGGTCGTTTAGGTGAGTTAAATGGGGAGGGGCGTCCAAAATACCGCGGGGAAATAGAAAATGAGGACAGAAAAACTAAGTTTAACCCTTGGGAAAAGGGACTGAAAATGGGAAATCTCAGGCTTAAAAAACACCTCAAAGAAAACGACTCTTAGGAAAGGAACTAAGGAAAAAAGATTTTCCAAGGGCAAGGTAGAGGAAGGGCTGGAGGGGAGAAGGGTAGAAGTGAGGGAGAAAGGTAGCGGCGGGACTCGGGGAATCCAAAAGAAGACGTAGCAGACCTTAGAGGAGAAATGCCTGAATATCATCTCGACAACAAAAAAAAAAAGCCGGGAACCACAAACCCCATAACCCAAAAGAAAAGAAAAAAACAAGCAAAAAAAAAAAGATAACCAAACAAAAAAAAAACCACAAAAAAACCACCTCACACAACAAAAAAAAAAAAAAAAAACCAAAAAAAAAAAAAAACCCAAAAGAGAAAAAAAACAAAACCCCAATTAGTCAATGTATATGGATAAATCGAGGAATATAGGAAGTTACAATTTAGAATTTGGACAATGAACTGGAGGTTAGGTCGCGAGTCAAGTAACAATCTCGGCAAGGGAAGGAGGGGGTGCTCTCTGGGGAGAGGAGCTTGAAAGGTCGCGGAAGATCGCTTCAGGGGGGAGGCCAATGTTCCGCCTCGAAAGGAATGAAAAAGAGAGAACTTCTTCGGAGGGGGGGGTTAGGGATGCGACGGCTGAAAAGGCGTCGTGGTAGTAAAAGGGATACCGAGGGTCCTGGGTCCAGCCACGGTCAGGGGGGGAAGGGGAGGGATTTGGGAGAAGGGGAACGAGACTTTGGAATAGATGTCCGCCGAGCAAGGAATTCAAGCATCTGGGAAAGAAATGTCAGGGAAGTAAAAACTTGCAGGGGATAGAAAAAAAAGTTCACGTCTAGGTTCACGGGTGAACTAAAGGAAGGCGACAAGAATCTTCAAGGACCGGCGAGTCACTGGCCTCGAAGTAAGCGGGGTCTGGGGGGAAGAACTGGAATCCCTGGCACTTTCCGGAGGGGCAAGGGAGTCCTGAGAGGAAGAAAGCCATTTAAAGTAAGTCAGAAAAAAGGGGGAGCTGAGAAAACTCAAGGAAAGAACCACTCAGGAGGATCGAGCTTCAGGAAATAGTCTCTCGGAAACATGCTCACTGGAACGGAGTTAATGGGATTATGAGCGCTGGAAAAAAGAAAGAAATTACTTTGGAAAAAAACAGAAAGGACCGGGGAAGAAGGGGGGAAGTCGTCAGACCGCCGCTGCAAAAGAAACATAAAAGAACTCGGCGGAAAAAAACAATGAGGCGAAAAGAAGCTTCTTCAATGAGAAGAAAGCAGCTTAAGCCGAAAAAGAGTGCTCTTAAGAAGAAAATAGAAAGGAAAATGAGGGAGAGTGTAGTAGTTGACGTACACTCTAAAAAAAGCAGTCAAATTTCAGGAGCAGGATAGGAGGGAGAACTTTTTTGGGGGAGGGGGAAATCAAAAGGGGATAGGGAGAACATCCGTAAAGAGGCCAAGGAGGGCAAGGAGGAGGGGAGTTACGGGGGCAGAGGGCGTAGTTATTGAAGAAGAATTGGGGGGCGGAAAGTACGAGGGCCAGGGAACTAACGACCTGAGGGGGAGAGCAAGCACGAATACAACTCTACGAGAAATCGACAAAAAAAGTCCCCAGAAGGGAAGAACTCCCATATGAATGGAATAATGGCAAAGCCGCTGAAATCCTGAACTCATCCACGGGGCATGGTTGGTGGCGTAAAAAAATTACTGAGAGGGTCGAAACTCAGTGGAAAGGAAGGATAAGCTAGAAAAAGCAAAAACCAGCAACAACTCTTCATGAAGAAAAAGGGAAAGAGAATCGGAAGAAAAAAAATGCAGAAAGAGAGAAGTATAAGAACATCGACGACTGAAAAACAGGTGGGAAACAAAAAACAAACAAAAAAAACAAGACCAGATAGTAAAAACGCCAAAAAGTTTAAAAGGGTTTGATTCATCGACCCCCACGTCTAGTAAAACGGAGGGACTCAGGGAGAGAAGTGGGAGAAAAGAAGTAAGATCAGTACCTCCGTATTGGATATCACAAGACAAGGGAGGAAGATCTGGCAAAACCTTCGCACAGGGGTTAAAAAAAGAAATGGCTAAGAACCGCAGGGAAAAAAAGTCAAAATGCGATTTGGGCGCGCTGCATTATCGCCAAAAAGAAAAGCCAGCCTAACATATCTCCAAGGGAAAAAAAGGGAAAAAAAGCGGAGGGGGAGAAGATGTCGAAGGGCCAATAGGAAAGAATTCAGGGGTTAAGGCTGAAAAAGGGGCGAAAAAAAATGAAGAAAAAAAAAAAAACCTTGGAGACAAAGCTCTTAAAAAAAAGGAATGAAAGGGGGAAGCATGGAGGGAGTCGACGCCGGCTTCAGGGAGCCCACGGAGAGAGACTGTCCTAGCACGCTGGTCGGGAAAAAAGAGGAAAAGGGTGTCTTAAAGAAAAGAGTTGTCAAGAAGACTGGAGGTCTGAGAGTGGGTTTTGGGGAAAATTTAGGTGGTGGTAAAACGGTTGGGGTTGGAAAGGAATTCAGACGAGCGGGGACACTAAAAGAAGCAGGAGCAAACGGGAACCGAATGGGATGATTGCTGGCGCAAAAGAAGTGTACGTCAAGAAAAAATCCGAGGAAGAGGGTTTAGAATTTAAGGGCTATAGGGAACATAGGAAGAAGGGAAACAGAACCCACTTAAGTGCCCTTGGGGGGGAGATTCGCGGCCGACAGAGCCGGCAATATTCCCTTAGAGGTCTTTTAGGAAGGGGAGGGGCTAGTAAGGGCGTCAAGAAGAATTGCAAGAGGTGAAAGGTTCGGTCTAAGAGTCTAGGGGGAAGTTCTCTTTGCAAGACGATATTAAGAAGATCGCCCTAGAGATTTTGGGGGAATCCCACTTGGAAGATAGAAATCGTAGAAGGGCTTTCCACGCAAAAATGGGGGGGGGTAAAGTTAGCGAAGCCTCAAAGGGGGATTGGGCGACCGAAAGAGTGTAGACAGGAAAGATCAAGTTGCAAGGGGACGGGAGTCAAAGAAGATAGGAGTCAAAAAAACCCCCAAAAACTTCAAGGGGCATGCATCAAGGAGGAGGATCCTGCAACTGTGCAATCTGAAAAACCCGAGAGGAAAGCTGGGGAAACTGAAAGGGGGAGGGGGAACTACGAACCTGGTAGAGACGTCCCCTGGAGTTGTGAATTTGCGCTGGTTTCCTTGAAAGAGGATTAAGAGAAGTAATAAGAAGGGACACCGGGACTAAGGGAGGAGAGCAAGAGAAAAAAGTCGCCGCTCCATCAAAAAAGAAGGAAAGGGCTTCTTCACAAGCTATTACAAGAGAGAAGCTCTAATAGAAAGAGTCAGGGAAGACATCAAGGGATGATTAGGACCGGAAAAAAAAAGGCAAGAAGAAAGGGGCCAATAGTTCGGAAGGGAGACAACGTTCGAAAATAAATGAAAAATTTTACCAGTAGGAAGGAAGGAAGACCAAACCTCTTGGAGGAAATTTGGTCCTCTAGGGAGAGGGTTGTATATAGGGAGTTAGAGAAGAGAAAATAGAAATAATTTAGGCTTAAGCGTTGGTCTCAGAAGAAAAGAAAAAGAACACCCGAAGCTCCCTCCAAGGAGGAATGCTTGGGAGCTAAAG
>Ga0179593_1679076_pt1 | contig 22597 bp, 24 predicted proteins | sample CZODoug2_1_08_16_FD_185931 | JGI IMG/M metagenome (GOLD analysis project Ga0179593, IMG submission 185931) | Vadose zone soil fungal communities from Angelo Coast Range Reserve, California, USA - CZODoug2_1_08_16fungal (PacBio error correction) | ecosystem: Environmental > Terrestrial > Soil >...
CTGGGAGAAGGGGAAAAACATTCTCGAGGGGACGGAAGGAAAAAGCACAGGGTGCCAAGAGCACGCTATAAATATTAAAGAGGAAAGCGGGGATCAAATTGGTGTGCGTCAACGCATGAAAAAAACTTCCGAGCACTCACCTGAAGGAACCGAGGAGGGTGGGTCACAGTTTTGAGAAGATGGGGAGTCGGGTGGGGGACTAGGACGGTGATGCGAGGGGGAGACCCGCTGATGGAAGTCAAACTAAAGGAATAGGAACAAGTGGAGTGCACAATTGAGGAAACTACCTCGACAAAAGGAAAATGCGCGGTCGGTTCGGGCAAAGAAAAAGAGGGGCGGCTTGCCACTAAATAAGTCTCGAATAAGCGGCATGTGAAGGGGGAAAAGCAGAAAAAATGCGTGGAGGATTAAGGGGGTCGGTCATACGCCTACAGGCTGTATGAACGGATGCCCTCAGGGGGGAGTCGTAGGGGGGGGGGTCACACATATGGGCACTGGGGAGGGGCGGATGTACTTAGGAGATTAGAGGACTAAGAAGGGGTGGAAAAATCCAAAGAATCTTTCAGATGGGCAGGGACGGAGTGTAACAGGAAAGGTCGAGAGAAAGTTTTTCCTGGGCGGTAAGTGATCAGAATCCGACTCGGTCGATGACTTCTTATCATCAGAGAAAAAAAAAAAAAAATGAAAGAGGGGGATAAAGAGAGAAGTAGCACCGGAACCGTATCGACGAAAAAGGAAGATCATAACAAGGGCCCGGAAAAAGGGGGGCTACTAAGGGCTGTTAGCGCGCCGCTCAGGGAAAAACATTAATAGAAATACGTCGGCGAAGGAACTTGAGGTCTATGCCAAGCTCGGTAAGACAAAAGCTATGCAAAAATTTGCAATAAATCCCTGACGAAAAGGTGCGTTTGCCGCAGGTAAAGCGTGACAAAAAAGTTCTACGCGCAGGAGGTCGCGTGTCAGTGCTGACTTAACTAGGCCGCTGAGTGAGGAAAGAAAAAAGGAGTGTCTAGTGTCACAATCCGGCACGTCAAAAAAAGGCAACAAGGGAGGGTTGGGTCTCTCTAGTATTGGGTATTCGAGGGCTTTTCCGGCTGACAAGGAGTGGGGTGACAATACAACTAATGGCCGGGGGAGACTTTCGGCGTGTCGCTAAGTCAGTAGGCAGGGAGCAAGGGCGTTAGCAAAAGGAAGGGTAAACAACAAGAGGGAATCAAGATCTGGGAAAAAACTGAAAACCCTAACATCTGAAAGGTAGTAAATAGAGGGTGGAAAGAAGGGAGGCGGGGGACCGGAAAATCCGGGGAGGGGGCGCGGGGGGTCACAGCGAGAAAAAAGAAAGGAGAGGGGGAGGGGGGAATGGTGTTACGTAAACGAGAGAAGCTGGCTCAGGAAAAGAGCGTTGCCCTATACGCTATCACGAGAAGGGACAAGTGGCCTAAGGAGTAAGGGGGGGACTAAGGACTGGTGAAGAGTGTCCCTGCTCTATGGAAAAGGAGAAGTTCAGCGCCGCGACTTGTGGCGTACAGTACATTGGAGATAAAAATGCGTCAGGCAATCGCTTTGGGGGGGAAAAGGATTTCTTCTCTTGTGACTAAACTGCGGAAGTTCTTTAAGGGAGGACCTTCACGCATCCTGAGAAGCAACTCAGATTGATATCTGACATACCTCAATGTCAGAGGGAAAGCAGGGGGCAGTCCATTCTGGGGTCGACTGCGTTGTGATGCATAATAGCGAGGGGGACCATTTTTCTTGAAATCTAAAGCTCGACGGCTGCAGGAGGGGAGGAACCGGTTGTACAGAGGACTTTAGTACACTCAAGTTCTTAGGACGGTATACAACGGTAGCGAAAACGCCGGCGCGAAAGCGTCGTTGGGAAGTCGCTCCTTTTCAAGTTGAAAGTTCAAAGGCAGGGAAGGACTTGAATTTCGTGAGATTTTTAAAAGCCCTCCAAAGTCTTTTGCCACAAACGATCAACTAGGCCCGGAAATCGAACCATCGCTTGGAATTGCAAGAAGACGGAAAAAAGACTTTCTGCAGGGAGAAAGGGGAGGCAGGCACCAAGACGTTTGTCCAGCGTAGAAAAATCATACACGCCGTTAATGTGACTTGATTTTTGGGGTCAAGGGATCCAATGTAACAGGGAGGCAAGGGGACAAAAACGGGAAAGGGAGGCTGCGAGGGTCGAAAACAATATTGGCTCGGTTCGAGAAAACGGCAGTCGGGCAAATCAAGAGTGTAATGCGGGATGGGCAAAAATCTTCATGTTTCTCTACGGAAAAATATTAGGAGGGTCCAAAAAAATGCGAGAGGTCCATTGGAACAGAACAACACCCTATATAAGGAGAGAAAGTGTTATCCGCTTGTGCGCAGTAAAAAAAGAACAAGCACCACTTTGGGTGCTCGTCGGGGGCTATAGCTCACTATCTCACGATAGGGCGAGCAATCGGCAGTTGATTTGAGGGCTGCAATAGGAGATGCTTGAAAAAAGGGGCAAGGGGAGAGCGTGCCTCTGGAAAAAGGAGGGGTGCAGAGTTCTTGTGCTGCGGTGACGAAAACTTGGCGTGGGGGAAATTTAAGGGGCTCGTAGGAGAACGGTTTAGAGGCGTGTTAGGGCTTTGAGACTCGACCGAGGAGGGGGGGGGAGGATCAAAAACGATATTTAACTCAAAGGGTCACTCGAGTGGCGACTTTCCACGAGGTGCACAGGGGGTCGACTCCAATTAGGTTGAAGGAGGCAAACAAGACACATATCACTTCGTCAACGGAGCAGTACTGCTAGCAGAAATTCAGGTATTCGAAAAAGGGGGATCTCACGAGGAAATGGTACCTCTATCTTTTCTGGGGGATACAATGGAGGTATGTAAATTCGCACCTACATCAAAAAGCAACATAAAAAACTTATGGGGAAAACAGGAGGTCTATCTGCCTTCTATGCCTACTGTGGGAAGAATCAAATATCTGCCTTATCGGGTGAAAGGACATGCCGGCTTGAATACTGGCTAAATAATAAAAACTCACGGGGTAAAAACAGGAATGTAGTGCATGTTCTGTTCTGCAGTAGCAAGGGAAAACGTTAGGCCTTCCTGCGGCGGGTAAAATCACTAAAAGGGAGGAGGGGTATTGGGAGAGGGGAAGATGGAAAGGAGTGAAAGGGGTTCAATAATGAAGTGGGAAAACTATGCCACTCAACAAATACAAGATTTTCGTCATGGGTTCTTTCGGTTGCTGGGGAGGTAATAAAACCTCATTTTTGGGGTCAGCGGGAGATCGGACGCATGCCGCTTCTGAAATGCAACGGAGGATGTCAGTGGCGGAAAGAATCTGCGCTCCGTCGGCATGGGAAAACTCGGATCTATTCCTGGAGGAGGAGTCGTGAGTCTGGCACTTTGCGCCACGAAAAAAGAAGAAAGGGGCAAAGAGTGAAGGTAGGCAAATCTGTTCGGGTTGGGAAGGGGGGGGGTCTTAGACCAGAAATCGATGAGAACGTACCATCCCTTCCTGGCAGGTCACTGCAATTTACATTGTGGCGCGTTCGTGGGTTATTTTCGTCCAAGGGGAGAGAAACGCAAGGAGCAATTTCGTGTCTTGTGGAGACTGTTTCTGCACGGAAGAGGGGGGGGGGCGCATGTGGGCCGTGTAGGACAGCGGTGTCTGTGGGGGGGAAAAATGAGTGTTGCACAAAAGGGAAGCAAAAGGGCGTAACACGTTTGGCCGGAAGGAGCTAAGTAAAATTCGAAAGCTTGATATCCAGCCCGGGTTTTAGCATGAATGGTCCGCAAGTCTTCATTGCACCTGGAGGGTTCCGCGCATCAAAACGGCATAGCTTGGGGCTGAAATGACGTAAATCCAGCGGCGAATTTCTAGCGAGTGTTGTTTTTCCTATTGGTCAGTCAAAAAGATGTGAGCATCCTCAGTGGGGGCTAAAGTAAGGGGGAAACAACTATAGGAAAGATAAGGGGGTAAATTAAAATAGTTACTAGGAAGGACCCCTGGTAAAAAAAGGCGCGGGGGCAGGGTTAATAACGCCGGTACTCAATCGATGGTAGGCATATAGAAAAAAAAAAAGTCCAGAACATTAATCGCGGAGAGCCTGACCTCAGTAAATTCCCTAGTCTTGGGAAAGGGAAAAAAAAAAGACAGGTAATCACAGAAGGGGGAAAGGAAAGAAATCGATTTCAAAAGCGATCACAATTCCCAGGAAGGGGGGAACAGGGAAACTACGTAGGGAGGGGAACTTGACTGGAACAACATTGAGTCGGATACGACGGACAACCGAAGGGTCACTATCGGAAAAAAAAAAATTCCTTCAGACGTCAAAAAAAAGGTTAATGTTAAAAAGAGAGGAGGCCTGTAGCAATCATATGAAACGAAGTACGCAAGGGTTAGGGCAAAGGGTTCCGGGAGGGAGTTGCTTAAGGAGTATCCGGGGAAGGAAAAGAAGGCTGGTAATCAACGAGGAAAAAGAAGTCTTGGCGGTAATGGAAATAGCGAAGCACGGATTGTAGCGCAAAAACGGAGAAAGCTCTTGTAATAGGCGGAAAAACACTGGAAGGAATACAGCTATCATACTAAAAAAACGTAAACGGGGAGGAGAAAAAGATTTCGCGAAACGGTTTGGCCGCTATTTAAGCGATCGAAGGTCTCTGGGCGACCTTAACCTTGACCCACGCGTTTCGCGGAAAGGGCGGTCATTGGGGTACAAAGACGGTGGGTAAGGAAAAAGGACTACTTGGAAACTCAAATGAAACAGAATTTCTCCGCTTGGTGTAGTATTGAGGGGTTATAAGGGGAGGATCCTGGCAATGAGCACTAGCGGGTTTCGAAGAGGAAAATCGGTGGGGAAGTGTTAGGCGTTGGGAGATGATGGTCGGTGCCGCGAAGGAATGGGGAGGGGGGGGGGGGGGGGGGGGTTTTCCATGGACGTGGAAAGAAGCTATTGCCTTAAGAAAAGGGCGATTGGGATGGAGTGGAAAAATGATTTACAAACGGGTGGGATAGTTTGCGTGGCATACCCCAGAGAGGTGGGTACTGGCCTTCTATTTAATATTTTAGGGTATTGGAGGGTGAGGGCGGGCCAATAGGTTACAATCTGTATTGGGTCAGCTGTAGTGGAAAATTCGATTTAACCGCGGGGCAGCAAGTACGGTGTCAGGGGGGGGTGAGACAATCTTGATAGGTAGGGGATCCACGTTCTGTAAGGGTTCTGATAGGGGCGGGGGGGGGGTCGTGTTGCTCAATGAGTGTGGGGGGAGGGAGAAGGGGAGACGGGCATGGGTAAAAAGGAAAAGAAAAAAAAGGGAGGGCCACAAGATAAATTCGGAATAGAAGGACAGGGATTTTTTCCTGTACGATTGATCTATTTTGCAGCCTGCAGAAATAGTTTCTAAAACGAGGGGGGTGTGTCTAGGACTTCTCGTGGGAATGTTGAATGGTTGACTAAGGGATATTTTGTCAGTCATCAGAAAGCCCTGATAAAGAAAAATTTCTAATTGGGGGCGTGTAGGATCGAATCGTCGTTGACACAAGAGTATTGACTATTGCGGAAACAAGCAAAAGGTCGCACCTCGAGGGGGAACTAAAAAAAAAAAAATGGCATTTTTTCATCGGGAAGGAATGCAGCAGAAACTCGCAAGAGGAAAGGTTAAGGTTGGGGGGGCTGGGGATATGTCTTGGGGGGAAGGCCAAACGAACTCGGAAAAAAAGCCTTACGGGAGGAGGGAAAAAGGAAACTTCCATCTAAGTCTGAGGGGGCTACTTATACGCTAGAAGGAATCACCAACGTTATTCTGCCTGTGAACCAATCGCCCGTATATTTTTAAGAGGAGAAACATGGACAGGGTATCACAGACGGGGACATGCAAAAAAAAAACCTAAGATAACGGGTGGATTTTCATGGGGGACTGGGAGCGATTTGCGAAGTATCACTGAAGGGGAAAAGGTCTGTGCATCCGATGGCTGCGCGAAAAAAAAGGGGAAAGCTTGCGATGGGAGACAGTTTTAGGGACAAGAAAAACAACCAAAAAAAAACAAAAAAAACAACCAAACGGAAAGGCAGTACATGTCCTTAGTGTGTACAGGGAGGGGGTTTGAGAACGCTGTGCGTGGCATTTGCCAGAACTTCGCAGTCGGGAGTTCCATTCTGGAAAAAAAATATCGAAAAGAGTCTCGGAGTTTGCGGGACCTGCGCGACCGCCGAAAGGCAAAGTTGAGTGGGGGTGTTGGGGGGGGGGGGACTCAGGGAACCTTCAAAGAAAATTCCAGCATTTCTGAGGTTCCTTAAGGGGGTAGGATGGTGGGTCGGCGGGAAGGGCGGGCTGATCGAAAAAAAAGGGGGGATAATCATATGTGGGCAGGGGGGGTGATGAGAATCTGGGTGTAACTCAGGTTGTGTGGCTGGCGGAGGGTAGGTAGATAACATACGCGGGGTGGCGGCGCCGTGTGGCAGTATGAAAAAAGGGTCTTGGTGCTGGGGTGTGGCTGTGCCTAATATGGAATCCTACTTTGCAGCGGGAAGGCAGGGGAGGTTTAGGGGTCGAGCCATTTGTTCGGATCAAGCCAGAGCAATTCACCACGGTTCGAGAATAGTGAGTTGGGGACAAATCTCTTAGGACGGGGGGGGCAAGAGTACAGACAGCGATAAATCCAAACTCAGAAAACGGGGGATCGCTGAGCAACGAAAAGCCCATTTTCGAGTCCGGGGGGGCTGTGAGTTAACGCTGGTAAGAGCAGAACGCCGGGTAGAAAGTGGCTGAGCTACAAAAACCTGTTCAGGGTGCTTAAGATTGCAATTTGGAAAGCGGGTATAGCTATTGGGGGAAATAAGGGAGGCAAAAACGTCGGGGTTTCGTTAGGGAAGGTCCACAGGGTTTATACAGAATGAGAGAGGGTGGCGTCCTATTTTGAGGCAGTGGGAAGTGGAGGCTTCGATTTGCAGAAGGTGGAGGGGGGTTTAGGTATATGGTGTGGGCTGAAGGGAGCGCCGGGGTTCGAAAAAAATTCGAACAGGGGGCAACTTCTAAGAGTTCCGTCTAACACCTTGTGACGTTTTAGGACTTTAAAAAACGAAGATTTGTTCCAGACGTGTGGGGATTGGGACAAGGGGGGTGGGGTGCGGTGATCATTGATGAGTAGCAACCGGCGTGATAGGAGGGGTAAACAACATAGACGCTGGCAACGGAGGGAAAGTTACCGTCTGTATGGAGACATGTTTGACGAATGGGTGGGGGGGATTTCAGACAAGGAAAATTGCATCGTTGGGCTTAAAAAAAATTGGATCCTGATGTAGGTAGGGCGCTCTCATGGCAAGTAAAAAACAAGGGGGCTTAGGGGGGGGAGAAGGGTGTAATATGAAAAGACGTGCGTTTAGGAACAAAATGGAGAGAGGTAAACTCGGTATGTGCGTAAATAAACGTGGAAAGGGCGGGATAAAGGAGAAGGATACTCCAACCTCTACTAACCATGATGCGAAAGGGGGCAGAAATCGAGGGGGAAGAGCCATAGGTACAGGGCACGCCAGGGGGGGGGGGCAGAAAATCAAGACATCCTGAAGAAAGCAGGGTGGTGCGACTTTTTTCAAGTAAAGGGAAAATCGTTCAAATGGGGGAATTTAGGGGCATAACCCGGAAAGGGGGAGCAGATATCGGGCAGATAAGCGACACCTTTACCAATGAACGATCGGGCTGGGAGAAAAGGGAATGGAACCATTGAAAGGAAATGACAGGTGGCCAAAAAGGGAACGATAACGTAAGTCGGAGTCGCGCTGCGTAGCTTCTAAATCTGGAAAGCTAGTTCGCTTTTAGGAACAAACTGCCTGGCGATCGGAGCCTAGAAAGGGCGTTGGAACGGACTTAGGTCTGTCTGGAAAAGAAAGTCGTTGCGAAAGCACAGGATTGTTCTCTCGCAGGCCTGAAAAAAAAACCTCATGTATTTCGCGCTAGGGATAAGGGAAGACTAGGATACGTACTGTAAGTGGAGGTGATTTGGGGAGCGAAGCGGCTCAGGTGATTGCTTTGGAAAATAAGAAAAGGGGCAGCTGGAACGGCAAGGAGGAGCGAATCGGAGTACTTGACCTGCCGTATTGCCGGCAGGGGATGTGAGAAAAGGGGTTCGTTTGATGGAACCCATCTTAGCCTATATTGAACGTCGCGGGTAGTTCTTGCGGTCGGGTCGAGGGGGGCGGTGCTTTACTAAAGGCAAAGTTTCTTACGGAAGGCGTCTCTTGCCTAGGAGGGGGGAGCAGACGAGCTTAGTTAGCCTTGGGGTGTCGCCGGTCTCAACTCTTTAAGCAAGGGGGGGAATTCCGGGGTTCGGGGGGGTTAGGTTCAGGCTTGGCTAGCTATTTTTTCAGGCGGAGGTGTGCCTTCGGGTAGGGATCTACAAGGTTCATGGACGTCACGACGTGATATAGGTGCAGGACTTTTGCGGGGCAGTAGGGGGAGGGGGGGGACGGAGGGGGGAAACAAATGGGTAAGACTGTCATGTGTGGGGGTGGGGCCGAAGGGACTCGGTGCGATGTACTCGGGTCTCTCGAAACACCTCACAGAGGGATGGAAAAGAAGGGGGGATAACGATTCGATCAAGCACAGCTACTGGAACTCTAATATGTCGTCGACGGTGGGCTGACTCAGGGGCTCTTTAGTTGCAAAGGATGAAAAGGCGCGGAGGGCAGGGGTTAGCAGAGATTAAATCATAGAGGACAAGCCTTGAAGACGGCCAAAAGTGGGCAAGCAATCGTACGAAGCAGAAGGGGGAAGAATTAAAGCCTGACGAGGGGTTGGCCCTGAGAAAAGGAAAAAGTCCTGGAGTGGTTCGAGTGTCAAGGAACGCGGATTCGGACTAAATTTTTCGGTTAGGAAAGGCGCAATACTAAGGCGTTCCACGACAGACGAAGAAGGTTTCTCAATTTATGTTGATCGGGAGCGGGACCCTCAAAAACGAAATACATAAGAAGGGCCGAGAAGTAGGTTCCGTGGCCTGAAAGAAAATTCAGCACGGCGTTGCATTGGCTTGGGGCAGGGGGGCAAACAAACTTCAGTTAGAGAGAGTGACTCAAATAGTCTTCTAGGCGTCAGGACAAGGAACATATAAGCTTCATCTGGAAGAATAAATGATTGGGTGGAGACAAGTGAAAAATGAGGGGGGGAGGGGCGTTTTCTTTTCAAAAAAATCGAATCGGGACATGGGTCGCCTTTAATGGGACTTTCAAGCAAAAATACTCGCGTCAAAAGTATCTGTATTGAGAGGCGGGGGAATTCGTGGCGATATTGTGGGGGAGAAAAGCTTAAGAAGTTTCGCGGCCGACAGAGGGGGGATCTTGGGGACACTCCATAAAAGGGTGACGTCCAACGTCTCGGGGGCAGGGTGGGAGGTGATGGAAAGATAGTCACGGCGCTGAGGGTAGGAAGAATTGCTCGGGTAGAATACTGCTCTGTAAGTGCTGAAGGATGGTCCTCCGTCATCGGCGGCGAAAAGCAGTTATTCATGCTCCAACACTAACATTACCGGGTCTTGCATCAAGGGAGCAAACCTGGGGGCGAGACTGCGGTTTGGGGAAGGCCTTGAAAAAACTAGCCCTGTTTCTTTAGGATAGAGACGGTGATCAAGTGCCGTGTCAAGAGGCGTGCCACGCAAGGTCGATGGCGAGTGGCTGTATACGGACAGAAAATGGCGCGAACGGAACCGCAAAGAAAAGGGAGAAAGACACAGCACTTCAAAGTGTGGACGAGCCCAAGGGGGGCTAAGGTCCGGAAGAAAGTGGGAATGACACATGGGTAACTGCCTCATCAAGGGGGAAAAACGGAGGAACTTGGGCCCGAGGATATAGATAATTAAAAAAGGCGCTACGGAAAAATGGTAGCCATTTTTAAACAGCCGACGGAAACCAACTAATGAGGTAGTATGCGGCAAAGGGCAAAAGGAAAACCGTTGCTAAAACTCAAGATCACGAGGAAACGGGGAACTTGTTCGGCGTACGACAAAAAAGTAAAGGGAATCAGGGGAATTCACGTCACAAGGGCGAGGTGGGTCAGTCGGAAAGGAAAAGTCATGAAGAAGGTAAAAACGTGAAAGAAGTGGGATAGTAGCGGGGATGTGAAATAACGATCCTGACTCAGAGTCGCGTAAAGGCCGGCCATCGACATGAGCCATCGCGCAAAAAAAAAAGAAGACGTCGTATCGACTTGGGGACACCACCATGGGCCACCACGAAACTCCAAGCGAAGAGCAAAAGGGCGCTTCATCCCGGCCAGAGGTCATGCTCCCTTAGAAAAAATTGAATTTTCTGGTCTAAAGGAGAAGTTCTGGATCGCGACGGGAATTCATAGAACGTTCAGTCGTCGGGGTTTGCAGATCAGACGACCGGGGGGGTTGGTATTCGTATGAACCGGGGGGAGGAATCAGGGGATGAAATTTGACTTTGGGGGTGTCCTCGGGGGAAAAGGCGGGTTTACTTTGGAAAAAGCCAAGCTCCATATTGGGGAAGGAAAAAAGGGCAAAAAGTTGGTATTGATACACGTCTATAAAGTGTAGGGGAAACTGTATGGATGTAGTAAAAATACGAGAGTGCGGGTCGCCGCTGGAAAAATTGGAAATGTCTTACAAATAGAAGACTTCTACTAAGACTCCTTAAGAAAACCCAACAAAGCATGTGTCATCGATCCGCAGTTTATTTTCGTCGTCTTGAGCCAGAACAATTTATTTAAAACAGATCGTCAGTCACTCAAAGGAAATCATGGGCTATCAAGGGCGAAAAATGATAAAGACACGCCGAGAAATATAACCAGGGTTCGGAGTTCCCCGACGGCTCATAAATGGTATTTAATGCTGAATTTCTCTACTTAAGTCAACGTAGAGGGGAATACGACCAAATCTCGCAGGTCGTCGTCACAGAGACTAGAGGGGGAAAGAGGGGTGCTGAAGGGGGCTGAGGCCTCTAAACTTCGGGATCGTTCTGCGAACAGCTCCTCACAAGAGAAAGTAGGGACTCTATTTTCTGGTCTGAAGGAGGGGGGGGATCAGGGGCAGGAGACCTTTTGCGGGTTCAACGAAACTGATCCTTGAATGGCGTTGCGGGGGAAACATCATAGAGCGTGAATAAGGGCTAGGCGCTGTGGCCGTATGAGGGGGAGGGGATTCAGGATTGGGGGAAAGCAGAAAGGGGCGATGAAATGGAATCAGGTTTTTTCTGTTGGTGCTGGTGTCGTGGCATAACTCGGTAAGAAAAATAAGTCACTAGGGGGGGCGATGCTCGCCGGCACAGCAAGGGTGAGCGGACGGGACAGGCAATTTCAATAAGTTTATATGTTCGGGCGGGAGGTTCGAAACGAACGCGGGAGGACTTCAGGTTAGGAGGGGGGAAGGGGGTCGACGGGTTTGAAAACTCTGGGGAGGTTTAACGATCTCGAGGAAGGACCCCTGTTATGGGCGCGCCGGGCAAGAAAGCAATCGGAAGGGATCAAGGAGAACGCGGGGGGGGATGTGAAAAAGTCAGTCGTGGGGGTTTCTAAAAAGCGAGGCTCTCCCGCGTGAAAAACTGAAATGGATGCCGCCTGTGAAAAAAAGGCGCGGGGGACTTTCAACTGCTCTTTTAGCAGGGGGGGGATTCAAGACAAAAAGCGACGACCGCAAGGAAATACGTGGAATCGACGACGCAATCGAGGAAATAAAGATACTCCGGGGTAATGTCGAAAAAAACCGAGGGAAGGGAAATCGGACTTGGCTTCAATAAAGGACACCTATATAACGATTGTGGAGCTATGCATCATACCTGGTGAAAGGAGAGTGGGGGAAAAAAAGGTCGGGGGCTTGCTTATCCACTGAAGACGGGTGTGAGGCAATCATAAAACAATCGAAAATATAACCGCCTGTTGGGGAGGAAAAATCGCGTGTGAAAACCAGAAGAACTATTTGGGCCTTGTTGGGGGGGAGGGAAAAAGACGCGTTATTCTTGAACAGGCGGGGTCACCCATAAAAAGACCGAAGGGGTACTCAGCTAGTTCGTACACCCAATTAACGTAGAGAGGAACTTTAATATAGGTGGATAAGTGAAAAGTGAACAAAATTGCAGGGGAAATCACACCCTCCAAACTAAGGCGGGCAAACAAGCAACGAGAAAATCAAGTTTGCGGAGATTAAGGATGAAAACAAAGGGCTGGTACACCACCAAAAAGCTGAAGCAGCGCCCTTCGGTAGGGGTGAGTAATCAGATATGCCCGGAAGAATAACGAGTTTCGCTCCTTCAGGGTGAAATAGCTTTCTTCATATCAGAGGAGGTCACTAAAACACGGAGACTTGGAAAGAAGTGTCTAACAGTTTAGTAAAGCGAATGGGGGTTCATGTACCTCTCGGATAGAGTACAAGAGAAAAAAAGGGGGGGACTGAGAATTGGCAGAGTGTAGACGGCACAGGGTTTGAACTTTGACCCGAGAATTCCAAGAAAACTTGGGGGGGGAATGAAGGGTACGTGTCGTCGGTCCTGGTGATCCGGGTGATGGTCCGGAACGGAGCGAAAAAAGATAGTAAGCGTGCTCGCGGGGATACTGGGGGGGTTCGCTAGTCAATGCGGAAAAAGGACGAATGGGGAATGAGGAAAGGTGACACGAAGAGAGGTAAGTCAATTCTATTGTTATCTCTGGGAGGTTACGCAAGGGGATAGTGAAGGGCAGGAAAAGGGGTCTAAAAAGGAAGGAATCGGGGGGACGTCATGCTACGAAAGTTGGAACGGCTTCGAGGGTCACAGTTGAGGCGAAGGACAGCGTTGTAAAAACGGGCAGCTATGATTTTAGCTGAGATGCGCATGTGTAAAACAGTTCGAGAATAGGTGTTGTAATGGGGGTGGGAAAGAAGGGACAGGGAAAGAGATACGGGAAAGTTGCCTGTGTTGGCTTGGGAGGGGGGGGAGGGGGGCATGTTTCAAAGGGAAAAAAGGGAAAAACGAGCAAGTCGGTATTGGCACGGAGCACAGGGGGGGGGCTTAAGACTGATGTTTTGGGGGAAAAAACGTGGCGCTGCAGTCTCGGTGAGTGAAAAAAAGGGAAGAAGCTGGTACGAGACGGGACTACAACACAGAGAAGAATCAACTGGAGGGGGAGGGGAACATGAACGTCGGGGCTCTACGTGCGTTATTTCAGGGGGAAAAAGCACAGACTAGTTAGAAAGGGCAAAAAGAAAAGCGCCCTTCTGCCGGCAAATGCGTCAACATGGTGCAAAGAAACCAGGCTCTTAACAAAGGGGAAGGTGCCGTTTGCGTCACCTGCTCGAAAAAAAAGGGTAGCCGTTGCGTAGAGTCAGAGAGAAGATGTAACGGCGGATTAATACAAAGGCCACAGCAGGACTGCACGCAGTAAGATCTTGGGGGGGGGAAAAAGTCAGTCACGCTTGCTAGTCTGAAGCGCAATCCAAGAGGAGGATCAAGGCAGACAAGTGGGAGACACAGGAAGAACAGGGGGAAGGGAAAAATAGTAAAAAAAGGAGGCAACAAGAAGAAGAGAAGGAATTATTTTTTCTCTGTTCACTGTGAATCATACTTTATTCATCTAATCGACGAGAGGGGAGGCGGAGGCGGCAGAAAGGTGTAGATTACGATACTCCATAGACGGGTGGGTCCGATATCGGTCCCGGCAAATTTGTAATGCTGCCCTTTTAGAAGTCAATGGGAAACAGGCGGAAAATAGAGGTCAGTAGCTTCCTTCGGTTTGAAGTTAGGGGGGGGAAAAAAGGAGGCACGTCAAAAAAGAAAAACAGTCAGTTACAAACGGCAGTGTCATTGAAGGACGGGAATGCAACCATCTGTTCATTCGGGATTAGGAGGGGGGAAAATCGTACTTCTGAAGCGAGGTGGCCGTTGTACTCATCGAAAGGTTGGTCCAATGGTCTAAGTCATTTCTGATTTGGGGAGGATGGGGCCGACACGTCGGCTAGGGAGGCATCGGCTACCTAAGGAGGTGGTTGGGAAGGTTTGATTATCGAGGTTTCGTGTTGGAAAAGGATCTTTATTAGAAGAACTAGATGGCATTCAGTATCGGATTGAAACAGGCATTCTCGTGGGAGCGTAAGTTACTAGGGGACAATGGAAATCGTTCTCGAAGGGAAAGGGGGCTTGTTGATCGTCCCATCATTGGGGCTCAAAAACATTCGTGGCGAAGATGCAAAGACACTTGGGAAGTAGAAGGGGGGGGGGCTCAAGGTGCCAGGATACTGAGAGGGGGGGACAGCACTCAAAAGCGACAGACTACAGGCCGGTATACAGAATAAAATCTTCATCCGACAAACGATATCGGAAAAGGACGAATCGGGAAGTACGAACAACTAAATGGGGGTTGCAACCTGGGAGAGGAAGTTCTCAACACAATTTGCGGAAAAAACAGGTAGGGAGGGGGGGGGGGGGTTTGTTTGGGTGGGTGTGGGAGAGGCACCTGAAAAGGGCGCACGTGCCGGGGCTGCGCTAGGCGAACGTCTTGGAGGTTTCGATGGGGGGGCTTAACATCCCGCTATCCAGGATGAGGTCAAGGTGGTCTCAGAGGGGGCAGTAAGCGGATGTTTCACTTCGACGGTATGATAAATTGGATTTTAGGTTGGGGGGGGCATTAGCGGCTTTGAAAAAAGAAAAAGATTGACAGGAACTCGGGGAAAAAAGAGATGCTATAGTTTACCTAACATTTACTGGACTCACAGCGATTAGAAAAAAAAGTTTGGACTAGTCTTCAGGGATATAATATAGGTTTGACCCGGGGAATCGATAGCTTGCCTAGTAGGGTTTAACAGGGAGGCTTAGAAAAATGAAGGACGAGTTGGGTATGGGGGGTAGGGGGTGGGACGTACAAGTTACATTTTTTTACTGGGCACCTCTGCGAGTAGGGGGAATTAGGACTTGCTAGAAGGAGGAAAAACTATCTGCTTTGATTAACCTCGTGGTGCTGGAGAATGAAGGAGTGGAACACGCAGTCGGAGATGTCTTCCTAAGAGGCAGGTTGGATGACATATATCTAAAAATCTCGCGGGGCAGGGGACCAACGGCGCAGGAGTGATCTGCGCACAAGAACTGGCAAGATTGCAGAGGAAAGACGGCGGATGATCCATATCAGAACAAGAAGAGACAGGTTGGGGGGGCTCTAATCAATTCAGTGAAAAGTAGGTGAGTGAGGGGGAGATAAAGTTGATTTGCTGCGTGCGATATGTTAGGGGGAAGGGCGGGAGGCTCTTGTCAAACTTCCAAACTGCGAAAAAAAACATTCCAGAAGAGATAAAGACTGTTCGAAGGCATTCCTCTCGTCTAGGTCGGTCGAGGGGGGGGAAAAAAATGAAAAATGACTCTTAATAGACCAGTGCTAGTCAGTCGGACGTTACTAAGGAGGGGAAAATTGGGTGGGACTATCTTTCCTCTTCTTCGGTGGGGGGTCATGCGGAGGATTTGCTGAAAGGAAAAAAAAGGGGTTCGGCAGCCTCTCCTTGGCTCGATCGCTATGAATAAAAAAAAGACACATTCGAGATTTCAGAGGGTGCTCTCGACCATAAAGGGGGGGTTGGGTGGGGGTGGGGGGGGGGGGGGGGGGTGGAAGTTATTATGGGAAGGGTAGGGTCCGTGTAACAAGTTGGGGTGCGATCTTTGTGAGAGGGGGGGGCATAACTGAAATCTGTGGCAATGGTCGAATGCCGAACTTCTAATGGGGGAAAGAAACGAGAGGACTTCCATTGGGAGGCGGGGTGAGGGAATAAGCCCTCGATACTCACTATTTTAGAAGAGGGGTTTCGGGACGGTTGTCTGGCAGGGGTACTAAAGCAAGTCATTGTAGGAAAAAAATTTTCATGAGGGGAGCACGAAAGGTGGGCTTAAGGAAGGTCAAACAAAAGCTGCATCTGATTTAACTGGTACAAGGCTTCGTCGTAGGATTTGGGGGGGGCGGTCGGTCGGAAGGCTTCGAGGGTAGATCAGGGCAGGTAAGGGGGCCGGGGAAAAAAAAAAAATGCGAGGGCAAATGGCTGTTCGGTCAAAGTTCGGAAAAAAAGGGGCGATCACAGCTGGTTGCCTGGGAGAAACCGATGAATCCGTGCGAGGGAGGAGTGGGGAGTCTCTCAACTCAAGTCAATCAAAAGGTAGGATTTGAGACGAAGTCATCAGAAAGAGAGCAGGGCTCCATGACTCTCTAAAGAAATGGGGGGGTGAGCTGGTAGGCCGCTTGGGTCGCACTGAAAGCGAAACAGTATTATGACGGGAGTGGCAGAGTCTTGGACTCACCGTTCCCTATCTAAAAGTAGTCACGCTGGAAAAAAGGGCAAAGGCAAGACAATCGCTGTTTCGTCATTTCACGAGAGGGGGGGTTTAGCGCTGGCCGCGGAAAGGCTCTCAGGACGCTGAGACGGATCACAGTCAGGCCTTCTTGGAAGGACTATGATTGCGTGGGGATTAAGACGGGGGCCGACGCGCATCCACCGCGAAAGCACGGGGGAGAAGTGGGGGGAACGGGTAGTGTGCTTTTTGTCACTGGACAAGAACAAGGGGATATTGGGGTCTCTTCAGAGGGTAGCGAGGTGAACATTGGCATGAAGAAGTAGGCAATGGGCGTTGAGGTGGCCTAACCATTAGAACAAAGAATTTAACCTCGCTAAAAACTAGGGATAAAGAAAAGAAGGAGATAAGGAGGTGTAGTATGGGAACGAGCAGGGACGAAAGAGGGATTTGGGACAAGTGCTTTGCAAAGTTAGGGACGATGTTTACTGAGGGTGGCTTAAGGAAGATGTTTATCATCTCTCCAATCGTTCCATCGCAATCTTGCGGAAAAAGGGGGGGGGTGCAGCCGCTGGTAATGGAGGACGGAGGGGACGAAGTGTGTCATTCGAGGAGCCGACCGGAGGCGGCGTCATTTCGATCTGGCGAGGGACGCGATGGCGCCGGTGAAAGGGCAGGTGAAGAGGGTCAGTATTTTGCCGCTCGGAAAGTGTTGAAAGGGAGTAACTTCAAAAGGAGCATACATATTGAGATCAAAAAAAGAAAAAGTTGAAGACGGCTGCGCATTGCTGAGTGTAAAAAAGGGAAAAATCTTGGAAAGTGGTGATGCTTGGGGATCCGCAGATCAGAAACCTTGATTGTCGTAGCAGAGGACGGGGCTGCGACGAGGGTCACGGGCGGTTTCATGGCTCTGTCTTTCCCAAAGGGGGGGAAAGGAAGCAACTTGTATCTGTACCGGGGCCATCAGAGTGCCTAAGAAGACGGTCTCCCAACTGAAGGGGAAGCGGCTGCGGGGGGAGAAGACTTCGAGGAGAGGGAAGGAAGCCTCTAGGGTCGTTGGGGTTGGAAAAAAAACGATGTCACTGGGGAGAGGTCTAGGCAATTCACTAAGTAAAATTAAGCAGGCGCATGGTTGAGAGGCCTGAGAGGAAGAACGAGTCGTCAATATGAGGAGGAAGGGGATACTTTCGCTGGATCGTCTTAATGATCAAGGACTTGCCTCTTAGTGTAGGTAGAAAAAAAACGCTGGAAAGGCCTCTAATCTGTCGCAGGGGGGGGAAAGAAAGTCCTTGTTTCTCCTCGTAATGGACGGAACGTCGGAAGATTGGCTAAAACCATGAATCTTCAGAACAGAAAAGATGACTCATGAGCCGTAAGGGGCTCGGAATCGACGGGCCTCGCTGAAGAAGAGTATATCTCTGTGAACCCCTATGACTAACACAACTAGGAGGAACCATAATCTAAAGAAAGAACGGAGGCATTGAATTGTGGGTTGGCTGTAAAGGAGGACTGGGGGAGGTAGCCGGCCCGGAAAAGAATCATGAGTAGTTGCTGGCTGCGCGGTCGTATCAGAGACCTGGGAAGGGTGTAGTGTCTAGGCTGTTCGTGACTAGGGAAGGGTGGGGTTGTGTTGGGGGGAAATTTTGCCCGTGCGGACTGGAGGGGGGCTATTGAAAAAATGCTTATATTTTATTCTGGCAAGTGTTGGGGGGCTACTGAGCGAAATTTATTTTGTAGAGTTAAGAAAAGGGAAAAAGTACGATACGTCTTCTCGTCCTAAATAACTGGGTCGTCCTCATTCCCTGCGTAAAAAAAAAGAAGGAGAGAGTAGAGTTCATGTTCATAGGAGAAAAGTAGGATGTGGTCTCACCTGCGTAACACACAAATAGTAGAGGGGGGGGATAATAAATGCGCCTGAGCCGGGGCCCAAAGAGTATTTTTCTCTTCGTAGGGGAGCGATGAAGAACTGGCCCTTCTCAGACGAGGCATCTACGGAAATACTGATTAGCGATTGGGCTGAATATGCAGAAAGCAAAAATTTTTAGCGGCGTCACCGCGAAAGAGGAAGAAATCTAAGTTTTTCTGTATGTGGGGCGAGGGAATCGACAGGCAATCTACTTCGAATACTAAAAACAAGCACTTACACAACCGGAGTGGCGGATGCCTCTATTTTCGGCGGGCGGAAAAGGAGAAAATCGGAAAGGAAACTATAAGCCTTTTATGCGACAGTGGAGCATTGCATGAAAAAAGAGGGGGGGGCATGACTGGGGAGTTAGTTAATATGCATGAAGGAGAGAGTCCTCGCTCTGTTGACAGATTAAACGTCTTGAAATGGCGTCAGGGGGGCCCACAACAGTCCGAGAAGGGAAAGGGAAAAATTTCTGTTGGGTGACTGCGATCCTAGCGCGATTTGCTAGCAGAGGGAAAAAAAGGGGGAGCGAGGGACCAAGTTCCATCAGGGTGGGTGGGGGGTGTAAAAAAAAACAAACAATAGGCAAGGTTATTTCTGTGAGGAGCTGGTTCATGGCGGAGGACTAATCTAGAGGGGGTGGGAAGCGGGTGGGGGCAAGTGTAGCTGTGCAGAATCGCCGGGAAAGCATGCGAGAGGAAACGGGTTGGCGTGACGGCCGTAAAACAGGGGAAAAAACGTGGTAAGGGGAAAAATGAAAATAAGGCGTGGGGAGGAAGTCGTATGGAAAATAAATAACTTAAGCGGGTGCGAAAGGGCAAAGAAGGGGGGCCCATATTCTGGGGCCTGGGGATGGGCTCGTAAATCAGGAAGGATAAGTGGGATTAAGTTTGTGGGTTGTTTGGGGAAAAGGGGGGAAGCCAAAAAACCGATTCGTCTAACGTAATCGGTGTATTCAGAAAAATTAAATATATCGTTCATTACAAAAGAGACCAAAAGCACGGGGGAAAGACGACTTTGGGGGTAGGAAACGGAGATGGATATAACTCAGGGACATAAGTACGCGTTGCTACCCATAATCGCGACAGCGGTGACATCTTGCAGTGTACTAAGCGCAGATCATGGTTTAGGGAAAATAACCTAGGGAAATCACTACCGGAAAAGCGGAAAAAAAGCTGGGGCACAACCTCGATCCCATATCTTTTGAAGATAAGGTCGTGAATCGCGGACTCCGGGAAAAAACCGTCTCTCCTGCGAAGCTCCGAGGAAGTAATAAAAAAACCACTGTCCAGTGCCTCGTCGAAAAACATGGGAATATATTTGAAAGTTGTAGCCTGGCATGACAGTCATCGGGTGGGGAATCCCGACAGAAACTCAAAGCAAGGCTCTAGTACGTAAAAGGGTTTAGATTATGTCGGCTGTTAAGAAGGGCTGGACCCAGCATCACAAAGGCGTGAAGGCGCAAACGTCTGTGGAGGAAAAAACGACCTAGAGGTTGCCATAACCATCTAGTTAAATAGGCGACTTTGCAAAGGAGGGTAAGAAAGTCTGCTCGAAAAAGCCAACAAAACGGTAGATTAGAAAAATATCGGTGCATTCGACATTTTTAAAAAACGTCGATTTCACGAGGCGAAAAAGGGGGGGGGAGGGGGATATCGCGGTCCTGGGTGCGCTCGCTGCTCACGAAAAAAAAAAGGGATTGGTTCGCTTGTGCAATTGGTTGTCTTTCGACGCTTCGATAACTAACTCTTTGCCAGACCATCGCAAAAAAACTTGTGGGGACGTCGTGGGAGGGAAGGAGAATTATTTTCCATGATCCAGCGGGAATACACATATTAATCTTGGGGGGAATGAACGTTTTTGTGAGGCGACAAAGCGAGGAGTGGTGTAAGGGGGGGTCAAAAAGATCGATCGGTGGAGAGGCAAAAAAAATTGGTATCGCGGGGGGGGAATGCGAGGGGGCGCGAGGAGATTGGGTTAGTTCAGGTTCAAAGGGCTAGCCTGACTCAGGTCTGTACGGAAGCGGAAAGGTTACATGATTTGGCATTGGTGCAATGCTTAAGGGGGGCCGATATTAGCGGAAGGTGGTAATAACGTGGGTCGCATAGGGAATTGAGGGTATGGTTTAATGAAAAAAAGGGACGTGAGGTAGTGGGGATCCAAAGGTTATAGGGGGACCTTTTTCTATGGAGGGACGTGTGGGGGAAGGGCAAAGTTGTAAGAAGAGTGCTGGGCCTAGAGGGAGGAAAGGTTCGAAATAAAGTGGACTCCACGGGGACGGCTAAACTGTTTTCGACAAACTAAGACGACTGGGCGCGAGGGGCATGTGGTCAACGTCGATCACCAGCAGAAAAAAGTTGTGGTTCTTGCGAATGGAGGGGGGGGGGAGAGGGGCAAAAGGGGGGGGGGTGGGGGGGGGTATTATGTGGTGGGGTGGGAGGGGGGGGGGTGGGGGGGGTGTGTGAAGGTCGTGGTGGCTCGCCTTTGTGGGGGTGTGGGGTATTGGTGTTGGGGTGGGAGAGGGAACACACGACGTCTTGCTTTCTAAGGGGGGTGGAATCCAAGGAATAATGACAACCTTGCATCGACCACGAAAAGGGAGGAAAACTAAAAGACTTCCTTTACAGAGAAAAGAACGAAAAGAGAAAATGCCCTAGGGGAGATTACGGCGAACCTAACCTCCTCAGGAAAAAAAAAAAGCATGGACGGCGAGTAAAGCGGAAGGCGAGTACGGGAGGTAGTGATCATCCACACAGAAGAACCATTCAGGGGGAGGTCAACTACGGCCCTAGTTTTGAGGGGGCCTCGGGGGTAAAAGCACGTACTGAATGAAAACTCATGCAGATGGACACGTGTCTTTTCGAGTAGGAGAGAGTCGGCATTACATGCAAGGGATTTCTGAGAGATTGCGTCAGTGTGCACAGGTAGCTCCGATGCTTCAAGGGGGGGAGAAGGGAAAAAGAAGGCAGACGTTCTTTTCAGGGCCGGGGTGGATAAAACGGGGGAAGATCGGCAGGATTGCGCTTTCGGTACCGTAGGTCAAAGGCCAAGTCGAAATACTACTCTGCGGGGGGAAGTATAGGCTTTCTCTACACGGGGGGGTGGGTGTGGGGGGGGGGGGGGGGGGGGGGGGAGTTAATTTCATCAATGGACATCACATTGGTGGTGGATGGGATTAGCACCTGCTGTCGAAGGAAGATTTCATCTCAAAAAAAAAGGGGCGTGATAGAAGGGGGGGATGGTAATGTTTTAGGACGAATGTTGGAGGGGTGGGTTTCGTTGTCGTACGAATGGGCTCTCTCTAGTATAAGTGGGAGGATACTTATGAAGGTAGGGTCGTGGGGTCGACAGCTTCTATGGTGATGGGGCAGCGGCTTCGAGTGTCGAGAGGGGGGGGTCAGAACAATTTCTCTGGCAGGAGAGGAACTTAGAAATATGCCAGTTAAAGTATGATCCTTGCCACGGAACGGAGAAGTCTTGGTTAGAAGGAACTTAGAAACCTCTGACAGAAAACGGAAAAAAAAGACTCGGCTAATGGGCCGGAAGCGTTAAGAAACGCTAGGCGGTCGGAAGCAAACCAGTCGTCTGGAAGAAAGGGAAGAACAACAAGTGAAATGTTGGAGGGGGCGGCGGGGGTTGATGCTAGAGAAACTTACGGTGATCTGTGGGGGGAATTGGAAAAAACGAACGATAACACAGATGGAGATCGAAAGGGGTGCTTTGCCTTTGGGGGGGGGAGGCGAAGTTGGGGTGGACGGGGAGAATGCATTATATGCGGACAAAAGGGGATAAAATATGGGAGGAATGAGGTGTCTAAAGCTTGGCAGATCTCACAACTGGGGGCGGGTCCGTTCTAATCAGCCCGGGTTTCACAGGGGCCGAGATCGCTTAGATGTCGAAGGCACTGTTATACGTCATGTGTGGGATGTCAAGGTGGGTAATGGAGGACAACGGTGTCGTAAGGATCGAGACCGCATTCGAAGACCGGGAATACCCCCCCCAGGTTCACAAACACCCACCTAGAAGGGCTGCTCATCTAAAGAGGGCTTTTGTGGGGGGGGGGTGAATCGACAACTTCGGTAAAAAAAAGGTGAAAAGTTGAAAAATAAGCGAAATAAGGGGCTGAAACCTGAGAGGACTCAGTCAGGACCGAAGATTTTCATTGAAAAAAACGGCTGGGGAGGAGCGCGCCTCTTTACAGAAAACTTCGTTGCAGGACTGAGAAGGAACGCTCTTTGATATTCGCTGTAAACGGATAGCTTGGAGATGGTCATAGGGTAGGCCGGATCTTGGCTCAAAAAAAGGCCGTGGAAGATTAATAAATGGCTGGTCGCGTCTATGGATATAAAAGAAAACTAAAAGAATGGGGAGGGCACGAACAGCAATGGGCGGTTCAAAGTTTCTAAAGGAATGGGGAGTGGAGAAAATCAGGGTCGCCGATGATGAGGGGGAGTGGCGTAAGA
>Ga0179593_1535263_pt1 | contig 22591 bp, 30 predicted proteins | sample CZODoug2_1_08_16_FD_185931 | JGI IMG/M metagenome (GOLD analysis project Ga0179593, IMG submission 185931) | Vadose zone soil fungal communities from Angelo Coast Range Reserve, California, USA - CZODoug2_1_08_16fungal (PacBio error correction) | ecosystem: Environmental > Terrestrial > Soil >...
AGAGCCATCTCTAACTAAAGAAAGAACCGGAGGGCTTAAGGAAAAGGGTGGTTAAAAAATAAGGTTGGGTCACAGGGCTTACGAAAGAAGTCTCAATCGTGAGGAAGGAAAAAACTCTTCAATGGAAGGAAAAGACCTTCCCGGTTTGGTGTCATCGGGAAAGAAGAGGGGCTGCACGAGGGGGGGGGGGAAAGATTGCAGCCCAGGATTTGAAGAAAAGGAGAGGGTGGACCAAAATATAAAAAGAGGAAAAGAGAAGGGGAAACCCCGATGGAAAAGAAACAAAAAATGGTTGAGGGAAAATAAAATCGTCGGACGCAGAAAAAAAGGGTCCGAAAAAAGAAGAATACGTCAAAGACGGAAAGGGGCGTGGGGGGGAAGAAATCGAATAAAGTCATTTCTGCATATGAGCCGACATATAGGGGAAAGGCCGTGTCTGAAAAAATTGAACAGAAAAAAAAGGGGGGATCGTCGAAAAAACCTGGAAAAAGGTCCACTCTGGCAATTTCGGGACGCCAGAAAAAAGAAAAGGCGGTCAAGAAAAAAGGGAGATGTCTATAAAAAAACCCGTAAAAAATCACACAAAGGGTGGGTTTGTGAAAAAAAACAAGGGGGGAAAAGAGGGACTCAATCCTTTCACAAAAGCCACGCAGGGGCACCAAAAGGGGAGGGGGAAGGGGGTCAACGGTGAAAGGAAAAAACATCATAGAAGATCGAAAGGAAAAGGGAACCAAAAAAGGCCGAACGATATTGCCTACAACAACATAAAAGAGGGTTATCTGGAACGCGAGCAAAAAAAGAGTTAAAGAAATGCGAGCAAAGGGGGGAAAGTTAGAAAGAAGAAGTGATGACGAAAAAGAAGAGAAACGTCTATGCTAGCAAAGGCAAAGCTAAGAAGAAACGAAGGTGAGGAAAAAGGAAAATTTCTATCAAGAAAAAAAGATCAGTGGAAAAAAAAAACAAAAAAAACCGGGGGGAAGTCGAAAATAGGGCATTGAAAAAAGGGAAAACGCCAGTGCGAGCAAAAGAAAAGGCCGGAAGGTTTCGAGAGGAAAACGAAGGGACTCGAAAGGGGGCGTGCGGGGGGGACCATCGATCAAAGAAAAGAAAGGTGCTCATACGGTGAAGGGGGAGCCGCCTAGGCAATATCTCGAAGAAAAGAAGGGAGCGTGGCGGCGAGGGAGTGAAGCAAAGAAAAAAAGGGAGGCAGGCTGAGGGAGTATCGATCTCCGAGGAAACTCTATGACAAAGGGAAGGACTAACCAAAAAGAAAAAGTGTAAGAGACACTGGAAAGAGTAAATGGAAAAGGGGGGGAGGTACGAGGAGCGTTTAATTGGGCAAAAAAAAGAACGGAGAGAAAGTATGTGCGGTTTTGAAAAAAGAGATTACGAAAGGGGGGCACCTCCGGGGAGGAAGTGAATAGGAGTCTGGGAAAGGAAAGAAGGCCGAAAGAGCAAAAGACATGGTCTCTAGAATGAAAAGGGCACTGGGAAAGCCCTTTGTGGAAAGGGGGGGAAGGGGTTCAAAAAAGCCAACAGGGGGGAAAGGGCATTAGAGTAAAATATATGATACTGCGAGAAAAGAAGAAAAACAAAAATGCACAAAAACTCAAACAGGAAGATAATCAGGGAAAAAGGGGAGATATCCATGCAAGGGAAAAGGGGGAGAGTGTGGGAAAAAAAGGGGGGGGCACTTACAGTTAATTAACTAAATACAATCCGCATGGGTGAAAAAATAGGGAAAGAAAAAGAGGGATGGAAAAGTTAAAAAAGAATAGAAAATCAAAAAGGGGGGAAAAACCCGCGGGAAAGGGGAAAGGGAAGGCCGAAAGGGGAAGAGTCTGATCTTGGGAGTGATAAAAAAAGTTTCTAAAAAGGGCAGAGAAAACTCGAAAGACGTCCAAGGGGTAAAAAAAAAAAACAAGGGAAAATATTATCAGAGCGGTCCAGCTCAAATAAAGTGGCTTTAAGGGAACTAAACTCGAAACAGAAAAAGACGAATAAGAGGTAAAAAGAGTGGAAAAAAAAAAGAAGAAAAACGAGCTGGCTGGTCAATACAATTACGGAGGAGAAAAGTTCGAGAGGAAATTAGAAAGAACTTGCTCTCAAAGAGGTCGCGACCACATAGGGGGGGGGTGTGACGGCCGGGGTCACACAGAGAAAGAGAGTGCCTGAAAAGTGGGACATAGAGTGAAAGGAAGAAAGGTCATCTAGGAGGGGAAAGGTTCTTGAAGAAAAAACATCTTCATTGAAGGGAAAAAGATACCCGCCGGGGACAAGACCAGGGGAAAAGGAGAAGATACATGGAAAGAAAGAAGAGAAAATAGTCGTAAGGGGCGCCTCTAGAAAATAAAGTAAAGGAAGATCAAAAGGAAGGGGAAAGTTTTGTGGATAGAACTACATCGAGCGGTAGCACTGTAGAGTCGAAGCAACAAAGAACAGAAAGCCAAGGACGGAACGGAGGATCAAAAAACCGTTCATAATAAAATAGGAAAGGAATAGTCTTGTCAAAAGACTGCGCCAGCGATTCTTGCATGAAGAGGGGTGAACCGTCAACTGGGGGAGGAAGTGTCCTAGGGGGAAAGACCTATGGGAAGGAAAAGAATAAGAAATGCCAGACAAGAAGCGCGAGAGGGAAGAACGGGTACTCGAAAGGTGGAACAGTGCCGAGAAAGATAGGAGGTATAGAAGAAAAAAAAAACCACATTTCCAGAGAGCACTAAATCTATAAGGAGGAGAGGAGAAAAGGCAATGATGTCAGGTGCGCAAGAGAAAAAACTCAGGGGAAAGAAGGAATGTGTCATGCAGTAGAAAGAGAGAAAGGGAGTCACAAAGGAAAAGTCCGAAGGAAACCATGTTGGAAAAGAATGAACGGGGAAGGATAAATTAGGGAAAAGGGGTAATTGAGACGAGAAAGTCTTCCACAAGAGAGTTTCGAATAAGGGAAAACTAAGGAGAGGGGGGGGAGACCTAAGTGCGTTTAGAGAGGTGCAGCCTATCATCAACGGAGTCTTCATCAATGTTAACGACGAAGAAGGAGCCTAAAGGGAGTCTCTCTAGAGGAGAAAGTTTAAAAAAAGGAAAAAAGGAAAAGGGGTCGGATGGGAGGAAAGGGGGTCCGGGGAGGAGGATCGAAAAAAAGAAGAAACAAAAAACTTCAGGACGATGCATGCTGAAATGCCGAATTGGCAAAGAAAAAACCCAAGGAAGGGGGACGTGTCAAGAGGGAAAAAAAAAAGGGGTTCGAAGGTCCACAGGAAAAGAAAAAAACTTCAGAGGGGAAAAGCTCCCGGTTTATGCCTACAGCAGAAAAAGAAGGAAGGAAAGGAAGGGAAACAAGGGACTCCAAAAGGGAAAAGGAGTGCCAAAGAGGTCCGGGGGGGGATGTAGGGGAAAACACAGTGACAAAAGGTAATACAGGGAAAAGCTCCAAGCAAAAGCCAAGGGGAATACATGAATTGGGAGGGAAGAGAACGAACATACGATGTCAAAAAAAGGCACAAAAAAGAAGATCCTGAAGGGAAAAAGGCACAAACGAAAAAGATTTAGAGGGACTATCTGGGGGGGGAAAAAGCGCTTAATGAGGGAGAAAGGGCCAAATGACCAAAAAGGGAAGGGGGAGGGAAAACGGGGGGGATCCGGGAATCGGAAAAGAGTGGAAAAACCAAACTCGCGAAACCGTTCCAGGCAAAATTCGGTAAGAAAAAAAGACACCTTGAGAGTAAGAGTCCTAGGGGATGGCAGGAAGGGAAAAAGAAAAGTGATGTAAAAAACAATATAGCAAGAGGGGGGGAGAGGGAAACCATGGTATCTAATAGAAAAAGAAGAGGGGGGGAACCCTAAAAAAGGAAAGAAAGCGGAAGGGAAATTACCTCGATATTTGCCTTCTTGGGGGTCTAGAGAAAAAGGGGGGGGGAGAGAAAAAGAGATCAAAAGGGAAGAGGTCTATAAGAAAGGCCAGAACGGGAGTTCGCGGTTAGCAGCGGAAAACATTCTGGGGAAGGAAAATCGGGAAGGGCGCGCGGGAAAAAAACTAAAAAGGAAGTCCACGTCCATAAGAGAAGGAAAGGTCGAAACAAAACAAACGTCCCCAATGTGGAAAAGGAAAAGAGACCGTGCGCAGAAGCTCTGTCGAAGAAAAAAAAAGATTGGGAAGGGAGTAGCCTAGGAGATGAGGAAGGGCATCAGGAAAAAAAAGGAAGAGTACGCGCTCGCCGTATGCCAGATGGGTGGGCACTCTAAAGATGTTGATTAAGGGAGGGCACGGGAGAATCAGAGGGGGAGTGATGACGAGAAATGAGAACACCTGGTGCCAAAAGAAAAAGGTGTGAGAAAAGGGGGTGGGTATGGAGGGTACAGGGGTGACAAAATTGAACTGCAAGGGGGATGGAAGGGAGGCCGAAGAAGAAATATAAGACGTGAGAGGTCGCCGGGGGTACAGGCAGCCTGAAGTTCTGCCGAACGGAGAAGAAAAAAAAAATCAGAAAGGAAGCAGGCGCTCTAGGAAAAGGTCGGGAAAAGGGAATGTTAGTAAACCTTGGGGTATGAAATAAGGGGGGTCATGTAAGAGCAAAGGAGAGCTGTCAAGAAAATTGTTGAAAGGCTCTTGTGGGGGGACAGAAAGAAAACAGAATCTTACATCTCGCGGGGGGTGTCCTCGGCTCTTGAATGTGATGGTTCAAAAAAGAGGGAAAACAAACTCTCGTGTTCAGATTTCTTCAAAGGTTTTTGCCATAAAAAGGGAAATGCTGGATCGGAAAAGACGCTGGGGGGAAAAGGACTACCTCTGGGGGAACGTTTAGGGGGAGCCTGGGAGTTTGGGGAGTAAGGGACGACGACAAAGGGGAGGAGTGGTCAAAGCACGCTGCAAGGAAAAACGGAAAAAGAAGACACCGGAAGGGAGATTTCATAAGGGGGGGATATTCTCAAAAGGTGGGCCGCAAAGGGAGAAATGGGCTATGACCAAGTCGTCGGAACGGAAAACTTTGAACGGAAAAGGAGTACGACTGGGGAAAAAAATGGGGGAGCGGAAATTTGCAAGGCATCCTGATAAGAGAGGAGGCGGGTTACTTAAGCTCACGGGGACTAAAAAAATTTGTACGGAGGGGGGAGAGTAGCCTAGACATTAAAGGGGGTCCAGAGAAGGATTGGGGAAGGGAGTCTAAAAGGAAAAAGAGCGTTGCAAGTCGTGAGAAGTGACGCTGACCTGATAAACTGAGGGGGAAAAGGATCTTCAAGTAAATAGAAAGACATCCAGAAAAGTGGTGAACCGTTGAAAAGGAAACACAACACAAAAAATCCAAAAAGAACGGAGGTTCCAGCTGAAAGCCACTGGTCTAAGGAGCTAGAAAATCTAGAACGGAAGGGCTGTCTCGCCAGGTCACACTTGAAAAGGGTCGAAAGGGGGACATCCTTCGGGATTGGGGCCGAAATCAAAGGGGGGAAAGGTTGACGGCGGTAGCCCACTGTCTCCTAAAAAGAACAACAGGGAGATCTTCGCAGGGAAAGAGGGGACCTGGTATTGCGTGCGAAGATCGGTTCATCAATTGTCTCAAGCCGGGGGAGAAGGAACTATCTCATCGGGAAGAAAAAGGTCCTGAAGCCTGGGCTCGGGGGGAGGCTGCCGAAGGGAAGGGGGCGATTGCACCTACATGATCTTGAGCCTGAGGGACTTGTGAGGAACTTAAGAGAGGCTGGAGGGGGTCAAGTAAAAAGTCTTGTAGTAAACAAATCCCGGTCAGTGCAAAGGGAAAACGTCCGAGAGAAAGAGGAAAACACTGGGGAAAGAAAAAGGGGAAAAAGCGAGGAGGGGGGCGCGGTTCGGCGTGATAAAATTAAAGAAGAAATTGAGCGAAAACCATTGATTTGGGGGGCTTCCGAAACGTAAGGTAGGGTTTAGAAAGGTGTCGGAAGGAAAAAAATAATCGAATTTACACTATACCACGTAGAACTCGGAAGAGATCGATCAGGAAAAAAGGCTTCCGGGAAAAAAAGAAAGTCAGCCCGGGAAGGACGTCCTAGAGAAAAAAGGGCATTAGTAAAAAAAGAATAGACACCACCACGGGCTTACGCGAAGGAAAGGGCCGGAAGGGGGGATAATATCGAAAGGAAATCTGGGGAAGTTTTTCCAAAAGTTTGACAGAATTTAAAAGGGGGGAAGGCCGCATGGCAAAAATCGAATGGGCGAAGGGGACTCCAGGAAAGTGATCCTCGGGGGATACAGAAACAGCGACCGGACGTGTCATCTAGTCACAGGACCAGGAGGGAAGGGAAGAACAGAACAACAAAAACATCTGAAGCGCTGAAATCCCTAATGAACTCGGGATCATACCGGGGGTATGTCAAAAGGGAGAGCTGGAGGCAGCTAGTCGGGAGTCTATTTTTAGAGTCAACCAATCGAAGCATGTACGCCGTACATCATTCCGTTTAGGAATCGAAAGGGACTTAAGCTTTAGCCCAAGGGGGTGCAGGCACTCAGCGACAGAAGGGATGGTATCTTGCAGAGGGGAAAGCTCATTCAGGGAAATCGTGAGGCTTAAGATATAACGACAATAAACTTATAGTAGAAAAATCGAAGTTTTAAAACAGAGAGGGGGGACAACTTGGGAAGAAATTCTCAGAAGAGGAGAAATATCGAAAGCATCAAAGTTTGGAATGACTGCGTCACGTCTCGTTAGAAAGAGGGGGGCTCTGGAAAGAAGAAACATCTTGAAAGGGGGAGGATAAAAGGTCACATTAAAAGGGAAGGATAGTGACTTCAAAAGGGAAAAAAACTGATGCGAGCGGCTAGAAGGGGAGGACTGGGGAAGCCCTCTCGAGGGAGGGGAAGCTTAAGGGGTAGGGAAAAAGGGGCAGGCCTCTCGTAGTGTGCAAATGGGTTTGAGACCTTCACCCAAAAATTTCGGGGGGGGAGGGATCGACCAGGAGAAAAAAGAGACCTTGGGAGGGCAAATCCCTAGGAAAAAAAAGGAGAAATCCAACAGACATGAAGAAAAAAATCCCGAAGGGACCAGGTGAGGAAAGAAAAAATCGCGGGGAAAGGGGAAAGGGACGTTTCGTCCAAGGTGGGGGGGGGGGAAAAAAAGGTACAAGGACTTCAACACGACGTTGGGGCGAAAAAAAGAAAATGACTTAAAAAGGGGAAGTTGAGGGTCCAGTTCCTTGAGAGTAGCTAGCCGGGGGGTCTTCGCCTCAGTGAAAGGAAAACAAAGAAAAAGAAATAAGAAGGGCTTAGAAAGAATATTTCTCGGAGCTTAACAAGGGAATTGAAACACTGGAGAAAGATTAAAGGAGGATGAAAAACTTAAGAGGGGAGCGAGAAGGAGGAAACGACTCCGTCTCAATAGGGAAGGGGGTGCGATATGAGAAAAAGTACGGGGAGAAAAATTTTATCCAGAAAAGCTCCTGTTGGCTGGAAAGAAAAAGAGTTACAAAAATTAAAGCCACAAGGAAAAAAAAAAGCAAGGAAAAGAAAGGTGATGAAAATCAAAAGATGGGACGTTAAAAAAAGAGAAAAGTTTCCCATCCTCTCCCAAATGTGAGAAGTTTATTGGCTCTGTTTCCTAAGAAAAAATGGAAAGACATCGGGACAAACTAAGGAACTAAAAAGAGACCAAGTTCGGAATCCAAGATGCTTCATTATGGGGGGGAAGTCTTCTAAGAGAGGAACCACTAAGAAGAAGGATGGGTGGGGGAAAAGACTGAATTATCAGGGAGAATTGGAGATAGGGTTCGTAAGGAGCTCCACATGGATTATAAAAAAAGGTAATCACCGCTGTCCTAGAAGAAATATTAAATCGATGAAAAACGAAGAAAGGGAAGGATGCATGAGGACTTGGGGAAGGGAGTACCTTAAGGTCATGCAGAAGCCTAGTATTATTATTCGGTTTCCTGTACGAGATAGCCACGAACACCTTTGATGGAGGAATCCCATGGAAAACCTGGAAGGGTCTGCTAAATGGCGGAGGTACGGAAAGAAAACACATTCAGGACCATTACAAAAAAGAGAAAATTCGATGCACGGAAGTGATACGTAAATATTCGTTTTGTTTGTTGGGTTTTTGGTGTTGTTGGCGGGTGTGTGGGGTTGGGTTTTTTTTTTGTTGTTGGTGGGTGTTTTGACTGAGAAAGAAGAGGTTTTTCCAAGAGCGATAAAAGGGCTCACAGAGGGGGGCGGAAGTTGAGCGCTAAAACCATCGAAAAAATTTAAAGGAAGGGCATTTCAGGAGAGGGAGAAAGATCCATAAGAAGGAGGGGCTTGACCGAAGAGGAGGAGTCCCACAAAGACGTTTGAGAGGTGAGAGACTGGTTGGCCCCCAATATGTTCCAGAAGGTGAAGAGATGGAATCCTATTCTTCAAAAGTTTTGAAAAGGAGAACACTCAGAATCCGCGGGGGCACGGTGGTGGTTAAAGAATTCTGGTCGGCCGAGAAGGTGGGTCAAGGGGGGGTCAGAAGGGGGGGAGACGACGTCATGCACACAAAAGTAGTATTCAAAGCTTGTATTTTGTGATTTGGGAAAAAAATTTTGTCAAATGGGAGATGCGACCAGGCGGAGGGTGGACCGAAACAGAATTGTCAGGTCTACATCAAAAGAAAAAATGCAAAGACTGCCTCGGGGACTTCTGGGAAAAGAGGTTTGGCCTTCGGTCGGAAGACCTCATCGAGTGAAGGAAATGGAGCAGGTAGTGGCCATAGAAAAGCTTGAAAGGGAGGCTTTATCGGGAAAATAAAAGGGGGGGGAGCAGAGGGTGGGCACACCGGGGAACACGGTGGGGCCTGGGGTTGGGGAGGCTAAAAAGGCGAACAAAAGAGATCTTTGAGGAAATCTTCAGAACTTACGAAAACTCAATGTTGGTAGTTCATCAGTTGGGGTTGAGGGAAAACTCTGGGAGGGGGAATCCCTTGATAGGAAACTACAGGAGAAACCATGGTGGGGGAATGCGATGAGGGGGGTTCGGGTTTCGGTACGGAAAGAAAAGGGGGAAATTTCTACCGAAAAAGCTCACCAGGAGGGGGAAAAAATTAAGTAGAAAAATGAACTCAGGGGTGCGATAGGGAGAATCCCTGCTGAGTCAAGGTAGATATGGTCACAAGTTGGCTTCTAAAAAAAAAAGTAAACTCTGCTTGGAAAAAAGGGGGCGACTCGGCATCAGGAGAGAGAGGTATTGACAAGAGGAATCTGAAAGTCACAAAAACCTAGGGAAAAATTTCTGGGTGGCTGTAACACCCGGTTACGACGCAAAAAAGATCATTGAAAAAAAAAGAGGGGAATCCTTTTACAAAGAGGATCCTCCGGAAAGATTGCTATCGAAGGGGAAAAACGTGGCGGACAGTAAAAAAGGAGGCGGCATTATTCCACCTAAAAAAAATGGAAAATATTACTTGAGGTGGAGAAGGGGGGGTCGATCCCACTGAGGGATGAGAAAAGAAGGAAAGTTTCGAGAAAAGAAGAGGGGAGTGGATGAAGAGTCAAAGAGCTGGCAAATCTTCACTACCCTGTCCCCTACATGAGGAGGAGGAAACTTTTCTGGTAAGAAGTCGCAGGGGGAGACTGTTGGAGGAAAAACCGCGACGTCTAAGAGATCCGAAAAGGAGGTTGGTCTACCTTACCTTGCGTGGGAAAAAGGGTTGCGGGGGAGGGTCAAATAAGGGGAAGCTACAGGTATAGAGGGGAGGAGCCTCAGAGAAGACACCGTAAAGAGAGGGAGGAGGGAACAATCCTCTGTTCGCAGGGGTGAGGGAAAAGACTTCTAGACAAGGGAAAGATAAAAAAGGGGGGGACCTGAGAAAAAGAGTGGGATTTTGGAAAAAAGAACTGGTTTGAATAAAGGGAATCCCGGTAATGGCAAAAAGTCAATGAGGGGAAGGGGGAAAAATTCGCCTTGACACGAAAAAAAATGTTTTTAGTTGGGGAGGGGTCGGGGGGAAAAGAAAGTATGGGGGAACAAAGAAAAAACTAGAAATAGCAGAATTACGGGAAAAGAGGCCTTCGGCCTGCGAAGGGAAAAAAAGGTGCCTGGGGGGTTACAGGAACTAAAAAGGGGGGTATGGAAGAAAAAGATAAGAGAAAAGAAAAGTCCAACGTTCTGACTCTCACGTCAGAAGGCCAGGGGGGGGGGGAAGGAAAAAAGGAATGAGATGGGAGAAGAGGACTCCATGGGGGGAGGGGGTTGATAATTTCAAAAAGTGGAGATGAAAAAATTTACTAATTATGTGAAAGGGACTCCTTAAAAGAACATCATTAGGTGGGGGCGAATCAATTCTCTAAAGCATTGGAAGGGGAAACCAGAGCCCCGCGCCGGAAATCTCTTTGTATAGGAGGAGTCCTCGCGGAGAGAGAGCCGGAAAAAAAGGAGACACTCTCGAGGCAGGTGGCCTGAGAGGTACTGGAAAACTCAGGGAAAACGAACTCTTAAGCTCTAAGGCCTAAACGGAAACAGACCCACAATGAAAAGGACTCCTGAAGGAAGTATGAGGGGAGGAAGGAGGGCATTGAAAAAAAAGGTTTTCCAGACTCAAAGGAAAAAAAAGACTGGTAGTAAAAGTCTCTAAAGCTGATTATATCTCATTAGGAGAGTTTAAAAGACACACATAAGGCATCTACAAAGAAGGTACCCTGTAGAGGAAAAAGAAAAAATCTCTGCTGAAGGAGACAGCTCTAAGTGAACAGGGTGGTGCCAATCCAGAAGCAACGCATCCATTTGGTGAAAGGGGGGGGGTAGGCATCAAGGGAAAGAACTTCAGGGAGGAGGGAAAGTAATCCAACTCAAAAAAGTTTGGAAGATAGGCGATTCCTCCCGCTGACCGAGTAAAATAAAGGGTAAATGGTTCAAAGAGACAAAAAGAAGGGACATGATCGCTCTTGTGACGCGGTCAAAGGGGGGTTTAAACTAATGGAAAATGGGGCAAAGGGGGGGTTTTGAAGAAGGAAAAATGCCCTAGTAGAGATCAAGCGGCGGGCCGAAAAAAGGAAAGCGTCGAGTGGCTATACGAATAGGTGCAAAAGCTTTTTAGATGAAAAGAAAACACTAAGGAGAGGTCCCTCAGGAGATGAAACGTTAATTGCCACTAAGGAGCCACAAAGAAGTGCACGGTACAGGCGGAGGTCGAAAAGTGAAACATTAGGATCTAACGGAAAAACCATGGGGAATCCCTCCGTCACTAGACAAGGTTTTAATGACGGTAGTTCGTCCACCGCAGACGGGTGCTATGAGAATTCCAAAGGAAAAGGAAAAAAGGAAAAATTGACTGGAGGAAGAGGGAATATTGGGAAGTCTCAGAAAGAACATGAACGAGAAAAGGAAGACTAGGAAAGTGGCTCTGAACAGATTTCCGTAGGGGAAAAAATTCCATTTGGAAGAGAAGAAAGAGGAACGTCTGGCTATGGAAGAGGCCTTATCAAGAAAAGAAAGGGCGCTACGGAGAATGATACGTAACTCTCAAAGAAAGGAAGAGATGCTATGATAAAAGAGAAGTTTACGTTGAAGCATCGAAGTGAGGGTCAAAAGCCGTAGTGAGGATTATTGGAAAAAAGGGCCTAAACACACGTCCATAGCTCTCTCAGAGATCCGGGAAGGGGTTCCTAAAAAGGAAAAGGTCGACGAGGGTTATGCTTGGGGAAAAGCGTCTACAGAAAGAAGTAGTCAAAAAGATTTGAAGGAGGTTATTGCAGAGATTCCTCAGAGGGCCCAGTGAGGACTGAATGGACCCCCAATCTTGGGGAAGACATAGCTACCCCGAGAACAAGAAACTTTAGAGGAGGGGGCTGAAGATAGGAGCAGAGGTCAGCAAACTACTACATAAGGAGATTTTTTGAAGGAAACACCTGCAGGAGTCGTATCGGAAGAGAAATCGGTGTTGGGGAAGTACTCAGGGGAATTGTACGAAAAAGAAAATTAGAAAAAAGTTATTGAGAGAACGGCGGGAGGGTCGTCAGCATCAAGAGAGCCGAAGGCTTCTCAAAAGGACGAACGACAAAGGGAAAAGAGGCAGGGGTTCAAGGGGTCGACGAAGGGATCCAGAGCACCTGACGACCCATTAGAACGACGAAAAATTAGGTCCAAATCCATAAACCAAAAGGGAAGGTCACACTAGAAAAGAGGAAACAGAAACTTCAGGGAAGGAGAGACTTTGGATCCATTCTGCTAATTCTCAGGTTTAACCGGACCCGCCTTCGCCGGGGTCAAAGGAGATTTTAGGAAAGCGGAGGTTCCATAATAAGGGATCGAGTGGAAGTTTGAGCACTTTCAGAATAATGGGGGGACGTTCATTAGTCGCTCTAAAACAACTCCAATGCTCGAAATCCACCTTCGAAGGGCTCGTCAGGGAAAGACAGAAAGAGTCGAGGGGGGTCTACCTCTCGGGTAGACTCGAAGAAAGGACACAAGGGGGCTTCGCCGAGCAAGGTGTCATCAAGCGGTTATTTATTCCAAGTCGGATGTTCGAAAAAAAACTAAGGTTTGATCAGGATGGCGGAGAAAACAAGAGACAAAGGTGGAAGGAGGCTGCTGCATTTCTGTGCGGACAGGGAGGGTTTCACAACCAGGGTGTGAATGTTCCGGGGAAGGGGTCATAGAAGACCCTAAAGGAGGAGGATGCTCGTAGTGGGGGGGATCGGGGTTTGAAGTTTTCACAAATCATCTGAAAAAGCCAGAGGCGTCGAAGATAACTACAAGGGGGGAAAGGATTGTGGGGTGGAAAAAGATCAGAGGAGAAAAGCTGTCAGAAAAAGGAAGTGCCATCGGGGAGGTGGTTGGCACTTAGCGCAAGTCTAGGTTGTCTGCTTCAGCTTGAGTGGGGGGGGAAACGTTCCTCCAGGGGAAAAGGAGGATCTTTGCACCAAGAAGGCTCTACAGGAGAGGGGGGGGATCGAAGACGTTGGCCGGGGGGTTGATTTTTTCAGGTTGCACATACTGAACTTAGCGAGTAAGTGGGTGCCCCGCTCGAAAGGGAGAAGGGGGAACTTAATGAAAAAAGGTTTTAATGTGGAAGAATTTTGGACTGCCACCATGGAGGTGCATGGGGAACTCCCAGGATTTGAGAAGTAAAATGGGTGACGACAGAAAGTGACGGGAAAAAGCTTCAAAAGGGGGGGGAGATACCTTATCAGCGAAAATGGGGGATACATAAGAGGATAGAGGCCACGTGGGGTCTTTTGCGTTCTGAGTAAGTCAAGCTGAAGAGTGAGATGTTAGAAAAGTTCAGGTAGCCCCATGATCGTGTACCGGGACTTCACTCAGGTATTTGTACAGGTTTGTAAAATTACGGCCGTTCCTGTCGCAAGCCACTTTTCGACGACTAGCGTGCCCACGTCCCGGGGTGGTACCTGGACTCTAGGTCGGAGAGAACTAGGGGGAGCACTTCAGTCTTCATTAAATCCCCGACCCTAGGGACAGTGCAGTAGGAGGGGTTTTTGAAACCAGGGTAGCTCTCACACATAAGAACTCTGGGGAGACAGAGGATTCGGTTAGAGATCCATATACTTCTTTCTGAAGGAAGATGACCTTGGCGGGGAGTGGGATCCTCGGGAAGCGCAAAAACCTTAGTGAAAGAAAATAATTGAGAAATGACTTTGCGGCGAAGACAATGAAGCCATTCAAGGGGGACCTCAAGGCGATCTTCATGTACCAGAAGGGGGGGGGCCCCTAATCGTTAGGAAGGTATTGTAAAGGGAAATGGATCTTCAATCGAGGGGCAAGAAGTTTTCCAAAAGGTGAAAGAGATTTTCGAAAGAGTTTCGCATGGGTAGAGGGCTACCCAAAGCTTTAAAAACATATTATACAGAGGAGATTCCCTGAATGAAGAGGGACACTTCCTGCTTAAAGAGGGAGGGGAGGAGTTTTGGGCTAGGGGAAGGAAAGGAGATCAGCGCCGACTTTACTAGTGGAGGAGCCAAAGCTCAGCAAGGAAGAGGGAAGGGCATACAAAGTGATGGGGATTTCTAATTAACAAAATAAGACTCATTGTAGGAGTGTCGGGATGGAAACTTCGATAAAAGAAGGGTATTTGGAGAGACCAGAGATTAGAGGGGAAAATGATCTATAACTTTGGTTAGAAGTTAAGGGATACGAAAAAAGTCATTATTAAGGATTTTGGCTGTCATAAAGACGGAGTTCATGAGGGGAGCTCTGTGAGAAGGGACTCTCGGGGAAGGGTCCCAAAACGAGCACCTGAGAACTCGCGGGGGGGTCTCATGAGGAACAGGCGGGATGGCAACTGCGCGCCATAGTTGGGAAGGGGGCGTATAACGGAGAACGACAACAAACAGACGGGGGGAGGAAAGAAGATACGGCAGGCGGAACACGTGGCTTAGAGAAGGAAGAGAACGGAAAGGAGCCACTGGAATGGACCATGCGGAAGAGTTTGTGAGGGGGGACATAGAGGAAATTAAGTGTGAAAGGAAAGGTTCATATTAAAAACACCTAAATTTTTTGTGAGGGGAGTGCTACTGGGGAAAAAGAGATCATTCAGGGGGGGGAAAGGCCCGACCGGCACTGTAGCCGAACCATGAGAAAAAAAAACGAGAGGGGGATGTGTAAGAAGTCGGTTGTAAGAAAGTATCGAGAAGACGATGCCCCCTTCCACGGAGAGCAGAAAGCGGGTGTTAGATAATAACTGTGTAAGTGAAAGGCTCGGGAGAGGAGGTAAAGAGAGAAGTCCAAGACCTCCGCCTAAAAATCTCAGCAGGAAAAGAAAAAAACGTCATTGTAAGAAGAGAATACGGGAGGATACGAGGGCTCGCAAGCCAAGATTGTCAGCAAACAAAAGGCTATGGTTCGCTGCAGAACATCTTAAAAGATGAGGAGAGAGTGTTACAGGGAGTGGACTCTACAGAAAGAAAAAAAACCCTTCGAGACAATCACTCAGATTTACGAGGCAACGGAAAAAAGGTCGCATCAGGAAGGAAAAGCAGAAAGACAAATCATCAATTGAGTGGGTTTTGTATGAAAGAGGGAAAAAATTCGAAAGGGGGAAGGGAAAAGGTGCATCCCGAAAGGTTGGTTTAAAAGGATATCACCGCAGGGAAGAGAAACTACTATAGAGGTCACATGCTCGCAAAGGCATTATCTGCAGGGGTAAATGGGAAACAGGGGGGAGAAAAGAAAATATTCAGAGGGTACGGGTGGGAAGACTGAAAAGACCTTACCGTCTATCAGACCAACAGGAATAAATTGTCTGAGAGGTATTTCAAGGGAACCTTTTGGGAAAATCCCTGTGAGGGGGACAAACCCGAGGGGGTCCATAAGGGGCAAGATCGAAACATCACTGGAAACGAATGGAGACGTCCATTCATAACGACAAAGCGGATTATCATGCGAGGATTCCGTAAAAAGGGGATCCTACGATAAACAAGAGAAACATTGGTGGAGAGGGGAAGAAAAAAGTTGCCAACTGTCAACGGTAAAGACGTAATAGGCAAATCACTGGAGCATTGACGGGCAAGAAATAGGAGTTTCTAGAGAAAAAGACAACGATTAAAGGAAAGGGGGGGGGGATTTGATGAAGGAAGGAAAGGAGCTTTGTGACTCGAAGTCGAGAGTTTAAACGCGAAAATAAAACCGCGGGGGGCTTCGATAACATTCCTTCTGAGTGAAAGAAAGGAGGGATTTTCAACTAGAGATGATGAAATTCTGCTGAAGGACAAAAACTCACTGAAAGAAGGTAATCGAAGCGAGCAAGAACCTCGAAAAAAAGAGAGGATTGGGCGAGGATGAAAAGGTTACGGGGAAAGTATAACAAAAAGTAGGTTCTCGGGAAAAGCAGATGGAGATGATTTGACAAAAGGCACACGGCAACCCAAAAGGCCGGTCAGATCGCATTACCGGCTAAGAGGGTTGTTTCGAGAGAAACTGCTCACAAGGGGGGAAAAAAGCTCTACAACGCTGGCGAGTCCTCGAACAGAGATTTGCGGAAAGGGTGGGTCTCTAAGGAGCATAGATGGAGCCAACATGAACGACACTACTTACCCTCTGGAAGAGTCAGTCCAAAGCGCAAAGTATTACTTGCCGAAGAGGAGCTCTCCAAGGTCGACCAACGGAAATAGGGAATGGGGTCCTGAGAACACGGGCCCTGAGCAGTTATTGTCTCTCGGGTTAGAAGGGGAAATTCATGATGAAGCCAACATAATTAAGACGTTATCGACCTGTCTTCAATCGCACTGCCACATTCAGGAAAAAAGGTCTGCGGTCGACTCCGAACAAGAAGGGTTCCGTGGAGGCGGAGCAGGAGCCGAGGATGCCTCCGGATGACGGGAATCCTAAGGACAAAGGGGGAGGAGGATCATCTCTTCAACAGAAACAAAGGGATATAAATACCAGGGATGGAACTTCAGGATAATGGTGTCTTCTAGTCTCAGTTAGTTTGCCCTCGCAACTTCTCTGGCACAGAGAAGGGGGAGACTTCTTTTACAAGAAAAGTGATGGGAGGGACTGGTCGGTGGAGGGAATGGAGAGAGTGCATTAATCTCGAAAAAAGATCGTCCATGGTAAACGCTAACGAGAAGTCATGGCAGTCGGTAGAGGGAAAAAGGAGAGGGTCTTTTTGATGGAAAGAAGGGGAAGTTGAGGCAAATCAGACAGTTGATGCGGACTCGAGAAACCAGAGGGGACAGAGGGGGTGTAATGTATGAAGATTGGAGGGCTCAGGAAGGCCTCGCACAATCAATGGACAACTCGTGTGGTTCGAGAAAGGACACTTGGGCTGGGGTAGAGAGTGGGTAACGGGGATAATTCTTGGGGAGAAAAACATAGGAGAATCGCGCAATTGGCCATTTGGGTGGAAAAAGGGAAGAATCTTTAAGAGGGTTTACCTGAAAAGAAAATTGGAGTTTTTCTAATCAACGGAAAATTATGCATCGGGAAAGAAAAAAAAAAACTTGGAAAGATTCTCTTGAAGGAAAGGCTTTGAGGTTTTCGGAGGGAGGAAAGTGCAGGAATTCAGCTAATGCGGTAGACGTTTTCCAAAGCACATGGTACATCTGACTCTTTATACAGACCTTGGCGATCCTTGGGGCTTTTTCGTCTTTCAAATGCATCGAATAAAAAAAAGAGGATTTGAGGCCCCGACGAAAAAAAAAAAAGAAAAAAAGGACAGGACAAACGGGGAACCGACAGGGGGGAAGGGGGAAATCGTGGGGGAGTTCAAAATAAAGGCTTTGTTTACTTAGAAGTATTGCTAATAACGGCGTGGACGGCAGTGTAAGGCAAAGGATACTGGAGAGGACTGTTTTGCGAAAGGGGAAAAAGTGCGACGAGCAAGGGGAAAGGGGTCTGACGATAAAGAAAGGAGAATCTGCAAAGGGGGTGACTGACAAGGGAAAAAATGACGGGGGCAGATTAGGACGCCAGAAGGATCAGTGTGGGGCGGTCACAGTTAATGGGGAAGTGGGAAGGGTTCGGGGGAGGGGCTACTTTCACAATCTCCACTTCACCGAAAGAAAAACTGCCCGGGGGCTTGAGCTACGAAGGAAGGTCGAGAAGAGCTCAAAAAAAACCTAGGGCAAAAAAAATCGGAGTGTTTTGACCGTTACAGGGCAACAACTCAAAGAAAAGGGAGATACACGAGGAAGTAAAAAAGAAGGCCGGTTCCAAAAACGGAAGGATGAGGGGGCTAAACAACGCCGAGATTAAACCTTGGATTAACGAGGAGGGGGTACTCATCAGGAGGAAAATGAGGGACACCCAACAACAAAGAGTGTATGATGCTGTAATCACGAAAAGCGCACTGGTCTTACGGGAGGACCGGAGAAATGTCTAGCGGCAAGATCGAAGTGGGAGATTCATGTTATTTTGGAAAGAGGGATGTAGCGCCTCATAGGAAGAAAGAAAAACGGTCACCACGAAGGAGAAAAGGGGCATCGGATTACATTCGGTGCTGTTTAGCGGCGATTGGCGAAAAAAAAGAGAAAGTCTAGTCGCAAGAAACCCGGAAAAGTGAAGCTAAGAGCTTGGAGGCTTATTTAGGGACAAGAAAGGAATCTAAGGGAGTCACCTCCTCGAAAAAAGAGTAAGGAAACCGTTGATTCAGAGGAGGGGGAAATTAACAAAGACTAGAACATGGTGCGGAAAAAGTCTAGCTTAAGAGGAGAAGAAAAGCAGAAATTTAAATCTATCCAGCCTCTTGCAGGGCGGGGACTACTTCCGCAGAGAAGGTGGAAAGGGGTCCGGGAAGGCCATGATTCGATTTGAAAAAAGACGTCCAACGAGTAGGGAAATATTGAAAGGGTTTCTTATTGAACTTCGCAGGGTGAACACCTTACCAAGAGAACGATGGTCTCTCGAATTACGTGAAAAGAATGAAGAAGGCTCGTACAGCAAGGGTGCTTGGTGGAGACGTCATCGGAAAGACAACAACCAAAAAAGAGGAGAAAAGGAGAGAAAGGAGAAGGAAGAGGCCAATTCACAAACGGGGGGGCAGAAACAGAAGTCCCCGAACAACAGTCAGATCACATTCGTGCAATATTGGTTGGGCGGAGGTCGATGAGGAAAAAAGGGACTATATTAAATATTGAAAGAAGTGAGGGTCATAAAGGCAAAAAGAAACAGGAGGGAAAAAGTAATAGAACCATGTGTGACCGCGAAGGAAAAGGCTGGATGGGGGCTTGGTTCTCCTAGCGGAGCGACAGAATCAGAACCCTGAACGAAGGGATAGCCTCTTCTTGTGTAATTCCGAACGATTCATAAAGGAAGGTGAAGGCATTCTCAGAGGAGGAAAGAAAGAAAAGGGGTGCGAGATCGTAGTGCCCGAAATCCGAAGCGCCGAATAAGAAAGAGAAGTTTCACGAAAGAAGCACTACAGGCTGGCTAGCATATGCTTTAGGCCAGAGGGTTTTGCCCAGCAAAAAGCTGACACAAAGGGGAAGAAAATTGAAAAAGTCGAGTCTAAAGGATAGAAGTCGGTTGGCAGGAAAGGGGGGCGCACTATACTGTATAAGCTCCAGGTCCAATACGTCTGGAGGAAATCTATATGAAGAGAACCGTGAGCGAAAGGTTCTCCAGAAGGAAAAGCGCGACCAGAAAAAAAGGTGAGGGTTGTTGTGGTTGTGAACAATAACAATGGGGGCCTCGCTGCGTCGAAAGGGAAAGCTTTCATCCGAAAAAGGCAGCTCGGCGTAAAGGCCTCGAGAACTATATGCGGGGGAATGAAAGACCCAGGTGAGAAAAGGGTTAGTCACCAGGGGTGCGCCACCTAATGCCGAGGATGACGAAGGTACTGGGAGGGTCATAATTGCGAATTTTCCAAAAAGAAGAACGTCGGAAGCGGAGCGGCAGCGAGTGGCACTTAGAGAAAACGGGTGCAGGAAGAAAACTTTTAGATACATAGGGAAAAATTTCGTGCGGAATCGCAGATCGAACCAGGGGGAGAGGCCCCTATTGAGACGGCAAGTCAAAGCATGAGGGGCTCATGCGAAGGTAACTTGACCAATTATTCGAAAGACTATAACACAGGGAAAAGACCAGTGGGTCAAGGGAAAACGGTTCAAGGAATAGAAAAGAACGACTTCCCACGAAAGGGGGATCAAATCCTGGAGCATGGCACCAGGGGATTCCAACGAAAGAAAAAAACAGAAAATAGTTGAGGAGAACTTTCTTTAATAAAGTGAAAAAAAAATCTCCGCGACGGTAAGTAAAGCAATTTGAAAGAAGAAAAGAAGACAAGGCAAAAAGAGGGGGAAAAGGCTTCTTCCAGAAAAACCAATCGGTCAAAGGGAAAAAAGAACAGCATATCGAAGGCGTCTAAATCAACGCCTAAACTCTACTAAAAGGAAAGTCGAATTTCTTTCGACAGGAACAAATCTAAGATGCGAGAAAGAGGATGCCGAGGGGAAAAAGGGGGGTGAGAAAAAACCACAGAGGGGTTTTTCAGCGGGAAAACCGACGAAGAAAGGGTTGACACAAGGGCCCATCAAAACCACACGTCCATAGCGGAGAGGGAGTCACGCGCCTAGTGGAATCACGTCCCTGAGAAAAAAAAAACGCTTCGCCGAGAAAGGAGAAAGCCGAAAAAGATTTAAAAATACCAGAAGGCTGATTCCATGCAGGAAAAGTACTAACACTAAGGGAAGAAGGGACCCTAATCCGCGGGAGAAAGCCTTCTAGCAAAACAACGAGAAAAACGGCCGAGGTCCGCCGATATTTCAGAAAAGGAAAGGTTTGGCGGAAAGCACCTATGAGACTGTGAGGTCATTACAAGGAGATCGGGTGGGAGAGAGGAACAATTATTTACGAAAAGAACTGGTGGATGATCAGAAAGGACCATCGTTCCCCTGACAGAGAGGGGAAGGCTCCAACGCTAAAGAGGGAGAAAGCGGGTAATTTATGGAGATACCTGAAGGATGGAGAGAATGAGCCGAATTATCGTAGAACGAAAAATTCATTTCAAAAGTCAAACAAACAACTAAAGGAGGGAAGAATGAGTCCCAGGGAAAAGATTGTCATTCAATTGGGGGAAAAGTATAACATTCGCATAAGAGTCGACATGAGAAGGGGTTCTAACAGGACCCGTTCTCTTGAAGATATTCGAACCCGAACTACTCGTGATGGGACATACTGTCATGAGAAGTAGGTTAAACTGCTCTCAGAAAGAAGAGAGTGCCTTCAATCATGAAGAGACTCTACAAACACGATAGAGATCTGAACGGCCGGTGTCTGTTCTCAACCCGGGATGAATTGTATTGGTGATACTCGTATAATATCTCCAGGAAGAAGGACTCCGTGGAAGAGATGGGTCGCCTGCCAGAGTGGGCTCAATTAGTGGTTCAAGGTAGGTAGGGGCACTTTTTAGGGAATTGGCTGCCTCGCGGTCCCTGAGAAAAGATTTTGGGAAGTCTTGTGTCTGAAAGCTTGTGAGGAGGACTAAGCGGGTGGGTGAAAGGGGTATCAACGGCTGCTAGACAACAAACCAGGAGGGCATTCCGCGCGCGAGTGTCCTGTGGGGGATTTTTGAACGGGGAAAAAGAAACTCTGTCAAAGCCCTCGGCAGGGTTGACGGGGAGAACCGATGGGGGTTCCTACATGAATTCCCCTCGGCTATAAAGGGACAAGATAGGAAGTCTTTGACTATGCGTGCTGAAAAAAAAGTGCAGCGTTGAGTCGATTGGCGTCTTCAAGGGAGGGGAAAAGGTTTGCCAGAAGCCGAATGGACTCATTCTGGAATGGAATATGGGGGGAAGAGGAGCGAAGCCACCGGGAACTTGGGTGAATTGGGGTTTTTCTTAGGTCCATGCTGGACGAAAAACGGCGATTCAGGGAACTACCGAAATCTTCCGTAACCGGAAAAGGGAAAAACCTGCAAGGGGGGGGGAAGTTCCAGCGGGTGGGGATTCGACAAAAAGGTTGCGGAAATGAAAGGGAGGGACACATTACCCGGGAGGGGAGGAAATCCTCATGTGAAGGACAAGCTATTTAGAGGAAGTTCGATTTTGAGGAGGAAGAAAGGTTCAATTAAATAAGCAAACTCTCGGAAAAGTCTTTGCGTGGGTGACAGGCCGTACTCCTTCAGGGAAGTGAGATCGGCAGATGGGGAATCCTACAATGATAGGGGGGTCTCTTTCAGAAAAAAAAAGTGATTGGGGAATATGGTGTTTTCGGAGAATCTCTGCAATCTGAATACGCTGGCTGCCTCGAACTCTACCGAAAGGGGCACTGCGATATGAAATTAGAAAACACATCACAAGGTAAATCTAAGAAAAATCGGTCTGTTTGTGAACAAACGTACCAAGAAACCGGAAAGGAACAACTCTGGGGCAGCAGGGTGACCCCTCTAGCCCTGTTGACGATGAAGATAGACAGAATGCAGGGCGGAAGTCCTTATATTGAAAAACCCTTGGAGGGGGGAAAAGGGGTAACAGGCCGTGACGATCTGTCCAGAGGGAAAGGGCGTACAACAATCAGCAAAAGTGATGAGTGCTGTTGGGAAAATAATTCGTCGAGACAAAAGCTTCACCATGCAGAGAAATTCTATCTGCAGGAAAGTCCAGAGTCGAGTATGGGAATGCAGGTGTCAACGGAAGGTTAGCGGCAAAAGATACAGGTAAACCAATTGAGAGTCATCGTTGGCGGAAGAATCCTTACATTCGCCTGTTGGGGGTGAGGAAGGAGGGCTGAACACCGCTGGCAGGCCTCCTAGAGGAACGTGCCAGCCATTCGGAAATCTTTGCTAAATGGACGGTTTCCATCTATATCGGGGGGTCTTCGGGGGGTAGGACACTATCGATCTAAACTGCGCTGGGCGAGGGGAGTCAGCCGAGTACAACCTATGAAACCAAAGTGGAAAAACGTCTCGGAATTAAGAGCAGGTGAGGAAGCCTTGAGGGCGAGAGAAGCTCCTCGCCGACGAAGAAAATCTTTGACGAGAAACATCTTCGAAATTTCTTAACTTCTCTGAATGAAAAAAGTGTAATGGGAAGAAAAAACAAAGCCGGAATGATGGAAGGGAGGGTGGGGTCCATCGGCTTTTTACGATTTTCATAGAGGGGGAAAATTGAATAATAGATAACAAACTGAATTAGAAAATAGGAGGGCTCCTAGATCATTACGTGCGCATCGGGGGCCTTCGGGCCTAGAGCAAAGTTTGTGCGTGGGGGGGACCTT
>Ga0179593_1477037_pt1 | contig 22590 bp, 29 predicted proteins | sample CZODoug2_1_08_16_FD_185931 | JGI IMG/M metagenome (GOLD analysis project Ga0179593, IMG submission 185931) | Vadose zone soil fungal communities from Angelo Coast Range Reserve, California, USA - CZODoug2_1_08_16fungal (PacBio error correction) | ecosystem: Environmental > Terrestrial > Soil >...
GGACCCGCTATGAGCGGTCCAGACGGGCATCCCACGCTTTGGGGGTCACATACCCCTGGGGGGCCAGAGGAACCTAAACCCAAATAAAGCTTCACATGGTTTTATGTTGCCCCAAAGCAAAAAAATGAAACAAAAAAGACGGGGGGGCCCACTTTGTGAATATGGCCGCGAAGTCGCCCATGTTTAGGGAAAAAACCCGTAGTCCAGCTGTACCAGCAGGAAAACAAGTGAGGACTAATCAAGTGCGGGTGGGATGGAAAAAAGAACAAATTTTTTGGTTGGGGCACCACCCATGGTTTGGAAGGATATGCAAAAGAACAAAGCCTTCTAACGTGGGGTAAAACACTGGGAAAAAGAAAATTAGGAGCCCGTCAACCTAGAGGGGAAGAAAAAACCGGAATGATTCAAGCACGCCGCACATGTGGCGAGAAGAACGAAACCACATTTGGAGTGCTGTAACTAACAGCGGAAATAAAAATTCAGACACACCGGCCGGAGGGGTCGTGTGGCAACTGCTACGGAATGGAAGTGCTTTATTACAAAAGCAAAACATACAAGGCGATCATCAGAACCGGGAAACGTGTAATAAAAACCCGCGTCAAGGACGGCGACCAGGGAGGAAAGTCGCACTTTTGTTTCACTATGGGACACAGGTTTCGCGAGCACTTAAAAACGCAACCGCGATAGCCGAAGCGGGGTCGGCCAGCTTAAGCTTCCAGGCACAGTCCCGTAAGCCCGACCGGACAAGGGGAACTGATGCAGTTGTAAGTGGAAAGGACCCCCAGAAAGAAAACTACGGAGACAAAGTTCTCCGTCGCTTACGAACACCGGGGCAATAAATGAACGGAAGGGGGTGAAGAGAGAGGGCTTGAACCTAAGGGTTGGTTGAGAAGTCTGCGTTCGGAAACGGGAAAGGGACCTTTTATGTTCTTTTGGTTAGGAGCATCACGCCCGGGGGAAACCCCATTAGGGGGGAGAGTGTGGAAAAACCCGTTAAATGAAACGGAAAAGTGTCGCAAGCGGCTGCTTGGGGGTCTTTTGCATTATACGTCAAGGGACCAGGGAAGAGATTCACAAATATGACCAACATAGGAAAAAAAGACAAAAGATTCGGGTTTGTTAACCCTACGGAAAACCGGCGTTGTAGAAGCTGAAGACGTGCGAACGACGGTGTGATTGGGAAAATTTGACCCGTACCATTGAGCAAATACCAGGGGGGAACACATCACAGTTGCTACAAGCTGAACGGGGGGTGGGGGAAAGGTTGAAGAAGGCATTAAACCAAAAAAAGAAAACAAAGGGTTGGAAAGAGAGGAAAGCAGGACCAAACAACCTGTCTATAAGAAAACTAAGACCCGGCTCCGGAACAAGCACAAACAGTAAGAAAACAGAAGACGACAGGTTGGGGGGGCTTTGCAACTCCTGGCAGCTCTTCACCGGGTATCGGAGAACGGAAAAGGGTAAACGACCTGAAAAAGTCAACAACGGGGCATTGGCGCGGTGGGTTTAATAAAGGCCAAAGGAAGGTTGGTTGGGCAGCGTGGGAAGGTTTGGGATCAGGAATCGTCAAACAGACCGGAAGCGCAGAACCCGATTTTAGGGAAATGCGGAAACACAAAGGGGGGGAGGAAGTGAAGGGAAAAGGGAGGGGGAAAGAAAAAAAATCTTTTAAAAAACACAAGGAATGGAGCTAAAAAGGAGGTGAGGGGGAGTCATCTTCAAGGACGCAGGAAGGAAGGCGAGACCATTGTGGGGTGGGAGTTACAGGGGAAAAAAAGAAAAAACAACAACGGCAGACGGCAAAATAGGGATTTTAGCAAATTTACTGCCAGAAAACACAAACGACAAATAGAAAGAAAAGAAAGGCCAAATGACCACAGGGTGGCAAGTCAAAAAAAAAAAAAGGGTCAACCCCATAATACTAGTTTGGAAGCTCACACCTACATGGCTTTTGTTTGGGGGAGGGGGCGCATGAAAAGAAGCGAGCTAGGCACACCAAAAAAAGAATCCGCGGGGGGTGAAAAGGAACGAAGGGAGCATGTAAAAAAAGGGGAAAACAATCACTTAAAAGGTCTCAAAGCCGAGTCAAAAAGACCGGTTAGAATCATAAATAGGAAAAACGGAAACTCCAACAAAAGGGAGGGATGAAAGGTTTTGAGCCGTTGAGGTATTTTTACGCAAGTAAGGGGAGACGGAATCGCGGGACATACAGAGAGGGAAGTACCAGCAGTTAAAACAAAAAGGGTAAAAAAGGAGGGGATGACGTTCTGTGGTGTAACACGAACAAAAAAGCCGACCTGAAATGGGAGCTGAAAAATCACAAACGGGAAAAAGATGTTGTTGAACTGGAGCCCTATGGTCGTCGAACGGGGGGTTAGGTCTTGAAAAGAAAGGGGGGAAGACTTAGAGGAAGTGGTTTGTTTTTGGTTTTTGTGGGTTGGGGTGGTTCTTAACTATTTATGGATCTGGTTTGGGCCTGACGGTCCCCATGTTACAAACAAACATGGGGTCGGTTTGTTGTTGGGGGGGGGTTTGGGTTTTTTGTTTGCGCGTGTTTCGGACAATGAACTACCTTCGAACGGACAGGTACTCAAAAACTCAACTGTGTTAAGTTCAAAGCGAAAAAAGGGCCTCGACGCTCAAGTGTCCTGAACCGTTGATGGTTCGGAGAATTCAAAAAGGGGGGCTGCCTGCTGCTGAAAGGGCGAGAGATCTAAATTCCAAGTATACATCGGCAGACCTACAGGGGGAAACCTTCCTTGAAAAGTTAACACAAACAGGGAAACCCCGGGCCGTCCGTGTCAAGAGGGGACCGGGCGCAAAAAGGGTACTGCTTCAGAGAACTTATGGGTGTTATGTGGTCTAACTAGCACGGAGGCCGTGGCAGAAGGATTTGGGATGAAGACTATAGGGGGATAGGCAAGTGGTGCAGAAATAATCGGGGACCGCCCTTTGAGAAAAAAAGAAAATACAAAAAAAACAAAGACAAACAAAGAAAAGCGGACAACTGGATAACATCGGCTTTTGCGAAAAAGGAAAACCGGGCAAAAAAAACATCAAAACCGCGGGCGGAAAGAAATGTGGGTATAACTGGGAGCCAGGAATGTGGGCAAAACAACAAAAAATAATGATGGGGGTAACAGTTGGGGGCCCCGAGGGGGAAAAATGGCGAAACAAATTAAGCCATAAAGCGAAGCAAGAAAAGACAGCCCGAAGGGCACGGGGGGGTTGATTTAAAAGGCGAGTGTTAAAAAGAATCCCGATAAAAAAAAGGCATGAGCAGGGTCACCCCCGCCAAAGCGGGAAAGGCTAAAACTAGGCCAAAAAAAATTCGTCAGTAACGGGGAAACACCCTTGGGTCCTGGTGGGAGGCAGACTTGTGAGGGATTTCAGAGGGTTGCGACTCTGAAAAAAAGATACAACTTGTCCAGAAGAAAGAGAGTCAAAAAGAAAAAAAATGTGGCAAGTAACGCACGCTTTGAAAGAACGGTCAACTCCAACCTCTTACCAGGTGAAAAGGGGAATGGGGGAAGGGCTAAAAAAACATTATTAACCAGCGGAAAGGGTGTGGGGGAAACGGGGTCGACCGACTGCCCTTGGTTGTATGGAAAACTAAATGGAAAATATAGAGCACCGGTGGGTGGGGGGTATTCCACTTTGGGGTGGTTATAAAAGGGCAGGAAGAAGGGAATTTGGAAAGAGTCTATTTTGGACAGTCAGGGTTTCGTTTAATAAGGGTGGGTATAAAAAAGAAGAACGGAAACCAAAGGGTTGTGAGGTTTTACAAGGATCGAACCGTGTCTTGCAAAGAAAAAAAAGTGTCAGCCGGGGAAGGGGGGGCCCTCGGAACAGGAATAGAGTTTAACCAATCAACTCGTTAATAAAAGAGGGGTAGGGGAAGGAGGCATCCAAGCGGACAAGAAAAAATGCAGGGTTGCAAACAGAAACAGTGTGAAAGGCTACTGGGCAACAAAGGCGAACCTTGTAAATGGGCGGGAAAGCCGAAGGGGAAAGGGAAAAAAAAAATGCTCCCGGAAAAAAAAGAAAGGGGTCCGGACGGATCAAAGCAGTATTTGGCTAAACGTTTTCGGTAAAATTGAGATTCGTTTTGGGCCAATTCAACCACAGGGAGGTGAAAGTTCAACAAGAGTGGTGATGGTGGTGTCATACCAGTAGGCTTTGAGGAAAAGGGAGACCAGATCCTTGGGGTGCGGGCATGCTGGCACCAGAAGCGGCAACGGGCTGGGGACAGACAAATAAGGTGTTGCAACTCGAAAATTTCAACCTGGGGGGGGAGGGCGCATGGGCCCTGGCCCTATGCAAATTGGGGGGGCGAATTGCCTCTCAAAAAAAAAAAAACAAAATGGGGGAACTCCAGAGGGATGTCAAGGGGAAGATGTAAAATCACGGTGAAACGCCTTGAGGGGGAGGGGAGCAGCGCAATTTCCGACACGGTGGAACATCAAGGGGATGTTGTCAGAGGGGGGGGCAGGAATTGAGAACAAAAACGAGGGCTATAGGGGGGGGGGGTAGAAAACATCTAAATCCAAAAAAACTGACGCACCAATGGGTCCTGACGGGGACCAAAAGGTCAAAAGACAAGGAAGACTGAATAACCCAACTTTCACCTGGGGGGGGGGGGAGGAAAGAATTTGGAAGATCAGGGCACGGACAAAAAAAAAAAAAGGCTGGGTCTTAAAAAAAAATAAGGAGAGGGAGGATACAAAAAGTGCGAGAACTGAAAAGCGAAAAATTCCGGGGAAGGAAAGGAATTTGTCCGAAAAACAGTGGAGAAAAGAAGGTAATACAGGGAATGGGGTGGGGGGGGGGGGATAGATGAAAAAAAACTAATGGGAAGCCCTCGAATGATGGCTGAAGGGGGGGGCCTGGGGGGGACATCCAAAGAGGGGAAAAAGGTCAACCTTAAAAAATGGAAAAAGAAAAGGAGGGCAGATAAAAGCCGAAGAGACACGTGAGGGGTCCGTCACAATGCTGAAAGAAAATCCAGTACTTGAAGGGGGTAACCCCGGAGAGGGAAAATGAAAACAAAAAGTCATACAAGCAAAAGTAAGAGAAGAAATTTTTGAAAAACAGCAGAAAATCTCACCAAGGGGGATGGCCAAAGAAAATAAAAGAGGGGAGGGGTCACAGGTCAGGGGAAAAGCAATAAGGTTAGACCCGAGGGACACAAAGGGGGGAAAAATAGGAAGAAAACGGCAACCCCCAAGCACAAATGCAAGTATGTGAAACCAAGGAGGACACTTACGCAGAAAACGCACCAGGAAAAGGCAGCGGCTGGGGGGGGGGGGGGGGGGGTTTTGATGTTGAAAAAAGAAAATAAGACTGGTATGCCTGGTGTCTCTTTACCCGTGTCAGATTGAAAAAAGCCGGTAAAGTCTGGTTAAACAGAAAGAAGTAATAGGGAAATGCTGAACTACCAGTGTGGGAGGGGCAATCAGGGTTTGGAGAGGCGAATATGCAAGAAAAAGGTTTGCGAAGTGGGGGGTTCTTCATCAGGTCCTGAAAGAAGACCTTTAAATAAGTGAATATGGAAGGAAACACCACCGGGATTGGGGGGGGGGGGGGGGGTGGGGGGGGGGGGGGGGGGGGGGGGGGGGGGGGGGGGGGGGGGGGGGGGGGGGGGGGGGGGGGGGAGGGGGGGGGGGGGGGGGGGGGGGGGGGGGGGGGGGGGGGCATGGACCACTTGTGGAGATGAAAACTAACAAAGTTTGGGGGGAGCTTGGAGAAACAAAGAAAAAAAAAAAGCTAATAACTGAAGCCCCAAAACGCCAACAGGTCGTAGAGGGTCAACTGCTCAGGGGAAAAGTGGACCACCGGGGAGGGGGGTAGGGGCAAACCAAAGCAAGAACAAACGTAGATTCGCAGGGGACCGGGTTGGAAGGGTAATAAAACCCACAGGGGAAGAAACTGCCCAGAAAAAGAAGAAAAAAAATTCAGTTCGAGGGGGGTGACCCTATGGGAAATACCAGGTTTGCGTACGTCCCAGGACAACAAGCAAGGAGGGAGAGGCCGGAAAACCGGGGGTCGGCCAAAGCTTCTGACAGGGGAAAGTGTCCGGAAAAAAGCGCGGAAAAAAGGTGGGCGGATGGCAGTTGGGGTAGGGGCATGAACTCCCGAGTAAAAATACCTGCCAGGCCGTCGAAAGGCGGAACCCAACCGGGGGGACAGGAAAAACTTGGGGAGGGGAAAGAACCACTGGTCGGTGACGGAATGGGTGGGGGGGGCCGACCTGGAGGGAAGGGAGGGCGGGATGGAAGACCGGTATGGGGTAGTGTGAATAAAATTGTCACCAGTGGGACAAATCTGCGAAAGTTGGGGTTGAAACACTGGGAAATGAAAAAAAAACCGCACAAACACCTTGACTAAGGAAGACTGCACAAAAAAAAAAAAAAACTTTAGGGGGGGAAGTGCCGGAAATGGAAAATGATAAGGGGGGCCTCTGTTTAGGAATTTGGAAACAAAAATCTACAAAAAAAAGGGAACAGCCTATGAGGGGTGTGTTTGGTGGAGGGAAAATTAAAAGGGAGACCGTCGAAGGAAATGGCGTTTAGAAACTCGGGGGGGATGGTTGGGGGGACTTGGAAAGGGTCCTGGCGTCGAGTCACAAAGGAAGTAAATGTGGGGGAAACAACAAAGGGATACCGAGCTGAACGTAAAGGGGGGGGTAAGGTCTTAATTGACAACGGGAACCTTGTCTCGGTGGAAAAAGGAGGCAACAACACCCTGCGACTAGGGGATGGGCTGAAAACTCAAAAAAAAGTAACCTTAGAAAATACATCATCAGCTGCATGGTGGGGGAAGTCCTCACGGGCAAGATAAGGTCGCAGAGGGTCAGGCGCCCCACAGGTACCACAGTCTGCCCAACTTGGGAAACGAAGGTCCAAGGGAGGGGGAAAGGCTGGGTTGGGGGGGGGGAAAAGGGGACCCTCCATGGGGGTGGTTTGGGGCGGAGGGGGGGGGGGGGGGACGTGTAGAGAAGGAATACTATGTAATCTTCAATAAAAGGAAGGTCAGTCCGACACGAAACTTCTGAGACTACTAACACAGTTTAAGGATAAGGAGAAAAAGGGTAGGAGGTGAAAAAGGAAGCCTTCTCAAGAGAGGGGGTTCCGATGAATGGGGAAGACGAAAAAAAATGAGTTGAGTTGTTGGGAAAGGCAAAGCGAAGGGGACCTTGTTTACCGGAGTGCGATCAATGGTGGGAAGGGGCATTGCCAAAAAACACCTAAAGGGAGAAAAAAAGAAAAAGAAAAGGGGATGGATCAAATGAACGGACAATAAAAAAGAAAACCCAAGTGAAGGCACTAAAAAAAAAAGGTCAACTTAAACGAACCAAGTTGGGGGGGGAGGGGGAAGAACGACAGAAAAGATTAAAATAAAGGAAAAAGGGACTCGTATAAGTGGGCAAGAATAACGAAAAAAAAGAAAAAAAAGGCGGAAAAAGGGGTCCCGGTGGTGTGGGGAGGGTGGGCAAGAAAAACTCAACACAGAAACCAGGAAGAGAAAGGAAAAGAAAAGAAGGTCAATCAGGACTGGCTCGGGAATTCCGACGGGGGAAAAGTCCCAAAAGGAAACTGCAATGGAAAGCACTCACGCGATCACTGGCCGGCGGGAAAAAGACAAAACAAGTGAGGAAAAAAAGAGAGGTAACATGGAAAAATCATAAATCACAAACGTAAGAGAAAAACCACCAAGGAGGGGGAAGGAGAAGAATATAGAGTGAATGAGTCAAAACAAAATGGGTGTTTCGAGGTATGGTTGAAAAGGGGAAGGGTGAGGGTGGTCTAAAGAGGTTTCAGTTATCAAACACACAGAGCTAAGGGTTTCAAAATGAACATGGGAGGAAAACCACGGAGGAGGAGGATGGTGACTTGGAAGGGGACAGGGATCGTCTTTGACTGAGGGGTTGGGAAAAAGAGAGAACCCACGAAAAAAAGCACTGAAAGCATGAATTTGTGGGGGAGAAAAGGGGGACAATAAAGAAGAGGGAGTGATGTGAATTATGACTATGGGGGGGGGGGGAAGGTACCGGAGGGGGGGGGAAGCAAAGAAAAAGGTTGGGGACGTGGGAAAGGGGGAAGGGGTTCCTTTTTGTTCAGGGAATAATTGGGAATGAGCGAGGGTGGGTTGGGGGCTGGGAGGTCAGGGGGGAGAACAAAAGAAAGTGGGTTTGGGGTGGGGGGGGGAGTCGCCGGGGGGGAGGGTTTTACGGGGAGGTGTCAAAGGGGGAAACGAAAAAATGCTGACGCCAACGGAGGGACAATAGCCTACAGGGGAAGGAGCACCAACTAAGAAAGACAAGGTTTTGAGGGGGAAATGGACGGAGAAATCTAGGTTTGCGGAAAGAGGGGGTGTCAAAAAACAAAAAAGAATTGACTACGGGCCTCATGAGAACTCCACAGGTGTTCATGCGCTGACGAAATAGGCGGTGAGGCCACACAGCTGGGCGGTGCCGATTGGACCTGGCTCAGGGGCTAAAGAAAAGTCCAACCAACGCTAGAAAAATTCCTTGCATGGAAGGGAAACAAACAGACGGGTCCCCAAATAAAGTGTTCCCTGAGTGGTACAAGTCATAGGTATGGAGGAAAAGGGGTCTCCTACACAGCCTGCTGGACTGAAAGAAAGGAGAATGAACCTCGTTGGGGAGGAAAAAAATATTGGGAGAATGTTTCTGAAATGGTGGAAAATGGGGGGTTTGGAAGCGTCGTTGTCTAGTTGGAGTGTATAACGGTGGGGTGGTACTTGAGGACCAGAAGTGAAATAAGACGAATCAAGGTCATGGGGAGAGAAGAAATAAAAAGGAAGAAAAGAAAAAGTTGGTCCTGGGGAGACATAAGAGAGTTGGGAGAAAAGGCGTTTCACAAGAAGAGAAAAAAAAAGCAAAAAAAAAAAAAAAAGAAAAGAAAAAAAAAAAAAAATTACAAAGACATCGGAGGATAAACGGGGGGTGGTCTTGGGACAAAGTTGCTTTGCAACATGGAAAAAAAACCCGTAAAAGAAAGAACAAAAAAAAAAAAATAAAAACACGAGAAAACACCAAAACCAGAAAAGCTTGACAGGGGGACTGACATCATGACTCATCAAAAAGAAGTGAGGAATTTCAAAGGAGTGGGCCGGGGAAAAAAAAAAGAATCGATTGGGGGGGAGGTGGGGTAGATGGTCAAATTAAACCTCGGCCCTGAGTTGATGCCAAATGGAAGGCCCGACTGCAAAAAAAAAGACAGAAGATCACAGGGTAAAGGGGGGGACAACTGGTTAAACATGGAGACTTGGTTTCACACAATGTTCTCCAGGGGAAGGGGGGAAAAGCGGAAAAAATACAGGAAGAGGAAAAAACAAAATGAACCTACAGAAAAAGTCTGAACATAACTCCTACGGAAGACGGCCAGGAGGGGGTATTCAAAAGAAAGAAAAAGAAAGAAGAGAACCAATTGAGGGGACAATAAAACGGGGTAAATAAAGTTCCAGTTGGCTTGGTCAAAGGGGGGTGGGTAGCCCTAAAAGTGGGGGGGGCCGAAAGTGGGGAAGGAATAGTGGGGATGGTTGGGTCTAGACGGGAGGACAAGAAAAAAGTAAAAGAAACTTGCAACGGCCAAACATATTGGACGACGCGTCGGAGAACCGGACATGGAATAAAATCTGGGAATCGAAAAAAAAAAAGACTGATGGGCCTATCAGTCGGTAGGGGGTTGGAAGGTCTCATGACGAAAAGAGGAAGGTGGGAAAAAATAGGGGGAAAAACAACAACTATCGACCGAAAGGATTCAAGAAATGTGGATCTTCAGCCTATGGTTATTGAAAAAACCACTGACCAAATTGTACAGAGAAAAGAAAATCGAAACAGGTTTAGTTGAGAAATTCTTTTTGAATAAAAGGAAAGGGGAAGGTGACTATAAGTGACAAAGAATATAATGAACTGTGTGGGGGCTAAAGGTCTTTGGTAAGGGGGGGTTTGTGGAAACCATGCAGGGGTTGGGGAGGCACACTACGCAAGAAATGGTGATGGTCGTAGAGAAAACCGCAAGAGGACGGGGGAGGGGGCAACCAGAGGTGTGAAAGACGGGCGCCGCTACACAGGGGGGGGGGGAATTAAAGTCCTAAATTCTTTTTCATAGCAAGAAACGGGGGGGAAAAAAAAAACGGGTGTGGGCGTTGGAGAAAAATCAACACAACTGGGGGAGGACAGAAAAGGAAAAATAAACAAGTGTGGGGTCGAAGTTAAAAGATGAATTGCTGAAAAGATTCAACCGGGTGAAGAGGCTGAGAAAGCAAACATGACCTAAGGGAAAATGTAAAGCAAAAAAAAAAAGGGGGAGAACTTCGAGGAAAACATAGCGACAAAAACCTAATGAGAAAGCCCGAGGACCGGGATTAATAAGGGAAGTGTTTTGGTGTCACAGAAAAACTGAAGAAAAAAAGAAGGGGGTGGGATGTTGCCGGTTAATCACGAGGGTTTGACCCTGGGCGGAAAACAAAATCTTGGGGGAGGGAAAAATGTCTTTGCCCTACAATGTAAACGAGAAAAAAGAGGTAACATCAATGTTCTCAGAGAATGTTAAAATTTTAAAAGAATTGGCCGGTGGAGATGCTTAAAGGGGGGGGGGGGACGCATGGAAAAACTCCACTCCTCAAGTTGTGTTTCAAAGACCTAGAGCGGACAGGGGGTGCAGAGAGGGGAGACTTGTCTGACCTAAAGGTGGCGATGGGACATGTCTGGGGAGGAAGCTGAATTTGCAAATCAGGTGTCACGGGGGCAGCTATGGGTAATGTTTCAAAAAGAGTGAAGTCCACCAAGAAGAAGAGTCTGTGGAAGAGGAAATGACTCCGGGGTTTTATGGACTCTAAATCCAAAAAGGAGAGACAAACAAAAAGAATTCTACCAAGGCGGCGAGTGGGGGACCTGGGAAGGGGGGGAAAAGGCTGAGTGAGGTCCTTCGAACATAAGGAGGGCCCGCTTCAGAAGTGGGGGGATCACAAAAAACAAACAAAAAAAGAAAGGGGAAGGAAGAGGGGGGAAGAAAAATACACTCGTCAGAGAGCAGTGGGGGAGAAAACAGGAAGAAAAGAGGAGGGGGGAACGCCGGCAGTGTACGCCAGCCGGTATCAGGAAGGGGGGGGGGGTGAATACGTAATAAGAAAAACAACCGCAGGAGGTCACCAGAGAAATGAAAGCATGGCCCGGAAAGAGGTGAAACCGAAACAGGAGAAAAAGGGGGCACCGTGAAAAGGCTTGAAAAGAGCGATTAAGAAGAAAAGAGAGGACACCGTTGTTGATGATGTAGAAAAAAAAGCAGGGGGTCCCCAGAAGGAAAACAGAAAAAGGATCATTAGGGAAAAAAAAAAAACGGGATGTGCAAGAAAGAAAACCCGGTAAAGCAAAAGGGGGCAAAAACCGGCAAGGGGTCCAACAAAAAAAACAAAACATCATAAAAAAGAATCGAAACACGGGATAGTACACAACTAAACGATTGTGGCAAACAAGGTTTTCAGCATGCCGCAAAGTGGTGCCCAATCCAAGGACCAAAACAGGAGGGAAAAAAGAAAACGTCACAAGAACCCATCATGAAGTGTGGGGCATTGTTAGAACCCAAACACACGTTAATGGAAAAAGAAGAGCAGTTCTTGCGATGGGGGGGAGTGGGAAACCAATAAGTTAAAAAAGGGGGGTTTTCATCCGAACCCGAAAGGGGGTCGGCGTGGCAAATAATGAAGCAGGAAAAAATGGGCGAAAAACAAGGGAATAATGGAGAGCTTAAAATAAAGGGGAAGTTGTATGGGGAAACCTCACAGGTGTGGGGGATGAGTATGAAACACATCAAAAAAATTTTGTCAGAACTTGGTGGATGTAACAAAAAATCGTAACGAGGAGGGGGACGAAGGGAAAATAGGACCTCAAATCCTATTAACTGGGACGAAATAAGAAAAAAAAGACACCATTGGGTAGAGTGTAGGGAACAAGAACAACCTCAGGGGGGAAAGAGAATTAAAACCAAACGTGCCCTGCAAAACTGGAAGGGGGGTGAAACTACTAAAAAAAACTTGGCAGTACTTTAACACAAAGATACAAAACAATGGAGTGACCGCGAGGGACATTGTAGGGGGGTTATGAACAAGACGTAAAGTGTCCGCAGGGTAGGCAAAGAAAGTCTAGGGGGGGGGGTAAAAAGAAATGGGGAAGGGGGAAACAGGTGCGAGGAAATTGAACCAAAGGCCCGGGAATAAAAAGCGCACCGCGGGAGAAAGATTGCGTGAAAGGGACTGTGCCGGGGGCCAAAGGGAACAATTGGGAGGGGGTGGGGGAAAGGGTTGGCATAACGCCAACGAAAGAATGGAAAGCAGCCGCACATGGTAAGCCACAGTGCGAACTAAAACACACGAACAGTTCAACTTGAGTGCAAGTGAGTGGAAGCGACTGTTGGGGTTTGACTACGGGCGGCGGTAGGATGGAATAAAGGGGGGGGGGGTAATGTTCGGGGGGGGAATAGTCAAAAAAGAAAAAACGTGGCAAAATGCTTTGCGATTGTGAAGAAAGGGGAAAAAAGTTCAAGGCCCAAGGTTCGCGGAGAGGCAGTACCGTGTCTTGGGGGGGGGGAAAAAGGGTCAGAGGGGGAATGGTCATAAGCCCTTCACTTGGTGCTCAAACAAGTGGTGGAAAAGAGGGTCCAAAAAAGCCAAAAGGACGAAAGGACGTTGGGGTGGTAAGAAAATACAGGGGGTAAAACAAGGGGATGATAGAAGGGCCAAAAAAACAGGAACGACACCGTCTACCAGAGGGGGGGAAGGGGTGGGGGTGGAGCCTTTTTCAGGGGGGTCACATGGTGGGAACGCCAAAGCAGGAGGGGTGGACAAGAGACCCGGGGCTCCAACACGGAGAACGAAAAAGGAAGGTAAAAAAGGGAAGGTCTGAGGGGGAGCCCAAAAGGACAGTTTTTGACAAGAGGGAAATCCGGCGAAACGAGCCAATGCAGAGAAGTAGCTAAAGCAACAATCAAGGGAGGAAACAAACAATCGGAAGTGAATCGGGCTAGTTGGGGAGTCACCTGAGGGGAAGCTTCTTTATCGAGAGCGAAAAATGTACACAGATGAAAAGGTTACAAAAGCTAATGGACCCGGCTGGGGGGGGAACTCTTTGGTTTTTTGTAACGGGAACCAATGAATGGGGGGTATTTCTTTTGGTAGGGAGGGGTATAAAGGTACAGCAGGCAGCTCTCTCTACCTATTCGAGCAGGGGGAATTACAAAAAAGGGGAAAGTAATTCCGGTGGGAGAACAGGGAAGAAAAGACTTTGAAAGACGGAAGCAATAGGGTTGGGTCCTTAGTGAAGTTTCGCTAAACTTAAGGTGAGGGTGAAAGTATAGGCGGATAGGGGGTGAAGAAACTCACGCGAGCCTTTTTAAGTTGTAACAGTGGGACAACGAAACCTCACAAAAGTAGACACCAAAAAAAGGAGTGGGGAGAAAAAGGAGACAGCCAACAACAAGAGAAAAGAGGCAAAATAAAGGGGAACAACTACGCACCATTTGGATTGGGGGGAAAAGTCGAAAAAAAGAAAAACCTCGGGTCATACTCAAAGGGAGGAGATAAGTTCCCAAGTAAAAGGGCTAGGGAGGTTTGGGGGTGGGACTGGGGAAATTGAACAAAAAAAAAAAAAGGGATAAAAAATCAAAATTCTCCACTCCTTCCAGAAACTATTAGAAAGAAATCCTTGAGTAGTTTCACCAAAGAAAGGGGCGCAAACCGCGGAAAACCCAAAAAAAAGCCTTACTCGGTGTAGAGAAAAGAAAGGACTCAAAAGTACCCTGCGGAAATTATAAGAATAGACAAATAACTGACAAGAACAACAAAAAAAAATTATCTTGAGGAAGAAGAGGGGTTGAAAAACGTGGTCGGGAGTCTGTGTATCAGTGCCGTGGTCCACAAAAAGCTACGCGTCCAAGGCTGCCGCGGGGGGTTAAGTCAAAAAGAATGCGGGTTATACCCAGGCGGGAAAGTAGATCAAGTTTTGTGCTATGGGGGAAAAAAGGGAGAAAAGGGGTAGAATCATTCGGTCGGGGGGGGGGGGGTGGAGCATACAAGACAAAACAACAATCCGGAAAGCGCGTGTTTTGGAAGTTAGATAAAGAACAGATAGATAATGTGCGGGGGGAAGGCCTTCCGGTTTGACCGGTGAGGGACCCTGTCAGCCCATGTTGATGAAACTTGGGTGACGGGAGCGGGGTCAGGGTGTGTGGGGCGTTGGTTGGTCATAGGGGGGGGGTGGCGATTGAAGGGGTGGGGGGTGGCGCTGTGGGTGGGCTGTTAGGTAAGGGGGACTACAACAGCCAGGGTGGGGGGGTTGGTTGGGGGGGGAGTAAAAAAAACGTGCCGGGGAGTGTTGCTTCAAATTAAAAAGAAAAAAGGCAGAAAGGGAAGTCAAAAGAAGGAAGGCACGACGATGACTAACCCAATCCAAACTTCAGTGGGGTTGAGGGGGTTAAAAAAGACTTGGCCACTCCGAAACCCAATTATAAGGTTTCCTTGGGGGTCAACGACTTGTCTCTGTGCAGCAAACCAGCCCAGGGGGGTGGTCGACGGAGCTGGAAAAAGTCAGGGGAGCAATGCGTAAACTCCGCAAAATTACTGGGGATTAGGGGGGCAGGAAAGAAAAACGTGGTCCAGTACGCACCACCCTTAAGGGAGTTCAAAGTGCACAGAAAGACAGTGAAAGAACAAGACCTGGTACAATTTCGTGTGTGTACAAAGGAACAGATGGTAAAAGGGGAGCGATCCGGCGGCTAAAACCATGGAAAAAGAGGAAAGACCAACTCGGAAGTCCACTATGGCGCGGAAAGGGGTTAAAGTGATGGGGGCGGCAGAGAAAAAGTAAAGAGGCAGCATACAGAGGTACTGTGGTAGATCCCCGAAAAAAAAGGGGTTGGCCATGTTTTAAGCAAAAATCTGACCTTGACAAATTTTACAAGAACAAACAAAGGGAGGATTAAGAAAGGGTTGGGGACGGGGACAGGAGTTGCGTGGACTACAGCAGCCAAAGATTAAACAACCGAAAAAAACGGAGGGGACATCAACTTCGACTTAATAGAGGACACACTTGGTAAACAAAGGAGGGGGGTTGTCAGAACAACAGAATCTGCCACTTTGGTCCTTGGTTTGTCGAAAAAGGGGAATGGAAAAGCTAAGTAGGCCATGACGGCAGAAGGCCAATAACAAGCAGATAAGACTCGAGAAAAAAGTTTCAGGGAATGTAAGACGGGTTGTTGTGGAAAAACGTCAGCCAAGAAGTGGGAACGAAGTGATAAAGCGAACTCTAACAACTAACACAGAAGGGGTCATTCAATCTGGAAGACAACGGGAGTCACAAGGCCGGTGTCGAACGGTGGCACTGTGAACCATGGAAAAAAAAAAAAAAAAAAACAGGGAAACCAACATGGGTTGTGTTTCTCCTACGGGAAATTGGATGTCAGGTTTGTCACTACGGGGCAAAGAAAAAGAAGAAATAAAAACTTTCCAAATACCGAAAAAAACCATGTAAACGGAAGTGACCCTTAAAGTGCCAAAAGAAGCCGGCCCGGAGAGAGTCAGGACCGAAGAACTGGGAAGGTCGGATCGCTGGGTGGGGGTGGGGGGTGGTTTCTCTACCGGATGGCCATGGGTTAAAAAAGCGACGTTCATACCCTTGTAGACCGTCCGGGGACAAGAGGGTGTGGGTGATTGTACTAAAGAAAAAATGGGGCGCAGGAAGCTAGGCTGGGGATGGAGGGGGGGGAGGTGTCATACAACGGACTGAAAGGTCACGAACGTTTTAACAACGAAGAAGAAAGAGGGGGGGGGGCTGGGTTTCTTTCCATTTGTTGACATCAATTGGAGCACCCGAAGACAAAATGGGTGGGGCGGGGGGGTCAGGATGAAGGGGAACCGCAAGAGGGGGGCGAAAGTTGCGGAGATGAACCCTGACTAAAAAAAAAAGGAACGACGGGACTTACCGCATGTTTGTGCAAAAAAAAGAAAAGCATTGGTGCAAAACCCAACATCCCACAGAGTGAACGAAAAAACAAAAGGGTGGGAGGGCATAGGCATCCACAGGGGGTGGGCAAACGGGCAGAAAAAAGAAAACAAGGGGGGTTAAGTACGAACTGAGGCTGGACTTGAAAAAAAAAAGGGTCAGGAAACACCTGGTGAAGAGATGTAGGGAAAAGAACACAAAAACTGACCTACTGGAGGAAAAAACAAATTGCGAAACTTACGCTGGACAAAATAAGATGGCAGAGAAAACAAACCAACCGCGTAACTGCAAAGGTCTGGTGCCAGGATGGGTGGGTGCGGGGTACGGAAACGGGGTGGGGGACAAAAGCCCATTGCAAGAGAAAAAATAGTTGGCACTGTCCAAAGGTCCAACCTAGGAGGGCAGGGCTGAACCCTCGTGGGTGGCCGAATCCTGAACCCGAAAACCTGTACAAAAGAACTATGAGAAAAACGGGGGAGGACAAATTTGGTTTTCTGAGGAAATTGTTTCAAAAAAAACACATCTGGAAGGGGGGGCAGCTGGGTAGGCAGGGGGTTGGGGGCTATGTTGGGGTAGTTGTTTTGGGCCTTGTGGGGTGGCCCACGGACGACTCCAGGGGTTTTCAAATAAAAAAAACCTAGAGGCTGGGACCTGGCCCTTGGAAGAGGGATAGAAAAAGGTCACACGGTGGCCGGCTGCTTATGGTCAGCGCGACCAGAAACTGGTTAAAAAAAGAGGTGGAAAAAGGGGGGGGGTCGACGGGGAAATGTTTCAACAGAGGGCGGACCACGGGAGCCAGGAAATCATCGATTGGACTACGCAAGGTGAAAATTACATAGGAACAAAAAGTGGGCACGCGGGCCTGTAAATGGAAGGAGGTGAAAACGGGTGAAAGAATCTTTACGTCTGAACCCTGGGAGGAAGACGTAGTAGCTCTGCAAGAAACCGCACCGCAACGAATTAGGGAAGGAAATAGAAGAGATACAAGGTAAAAAAATACTGGATACCCCAGGGGTTGTCTAACAAAAGGAGAAGAGGAAAATGGTTTTCAACTCCGCCATGTACCAAACTCAAACGGTAGGAAAACGTCTTGTGGTGGGGGGGAGAGAAGAAACACACTCGATTCCAATTTAAGTCACGGATACAAAAGCAGACGGAAAATCCCTGTAAACAGCACGCTAAAGGGGTACAAGACTTGGGGCAAGGCGTTTGAAAAAATGGAATCGAAAACGCAGAAGAAGTCCAACGTGAAAGGTAGGAACTAAGATGGAATATCCTTAAATCTGTTGGAGGGGTAAAAAGAACAACATGTAGTTCTTACGGTCAGAAAGAGGAGGTAAAGCCAGGCATCACATACACCCTGCAAGGTTGGGAAACAGGCCGATCGGAGAAAAGACATAACGAGGAATGGTTGCCGTTAATAACCTTGCTTTAAAAAAGAGGTTACAGACGGGGCAAGCCCGACAATCCTAGGGGGTCCAGAGGGGCGCTTCCAAACTAGTAAAGGGTAACGACCCCAAACCAAAAATCCATCTTGAAGTTTTTAGTTGCAAAAAAAAACTCCTTACAAGGAACGGAGCGTACGCTCTGGTTGGGAATATATGTCAAGCCGAAGTTTTAAGGAAAAGGGGGTGCCTTCGTAGGTCATGGGTCAAAAAAAACGTTTTACATCCTGGAAACAGGGTCAAAAAACCGGGCTGAAGAAAAGGGGGGCAAGCGAGGCAGGGACCTGTTATTTGGGGGGAAATCCATTGGTTGGAGGGAAAAGACACGCACAAAAAAAAAAGGGGCGGACTGGGGGGGGGGTGGTCTGACCAAAAAAAAGTCGGCAGAAACTTCTTGAGAAACGGGTTAGAAATACTTGAGATGGACAATGAACTAGGGGGAGGGACTGGAATAGGCAACAAAGGGGGAGTCGTTCCTTGTTAAAAACAAACAACTACAAGTAAAGAACAAAAAGGGCGGGCACACAAGGGGCCCGTGTATGTCAACCTGGGGGCTCGACCGTGCAAGAGAACAAAAAGGTAGGTAGTTAAACAGCAATAAAAAAGCCCCGGGCACGAAGACTCACGAACTTGGTCTTGGAATAAACCACAAAGGCAAAGAACATTCCAAAAATACCGCAAAGTATGCACTGTCTCAGGGGGGGGGTGGCAAAGATGTAAAGTTGTTCAGTCAAAAAGCCAGGGGGGGGTCAACAACACGAGAAACTAGAAATAGGCCGCCACCACACAGGGGAGGGTGAGGCAAGAAACGGAGGGGAAAAACAATGCAAGTGCGGTAAAGAGGGAGAACGCAAGGGGGGAGGTGAGTTTGTAAGTGAACGCGCAACACAAGAGAAACCAGATCCAGGTTCGGGACAGTCATGAGACAAACACATGGGAAAACTAAAGGGGAAAAGGATGGAACAGTGCTGGTCACCGGGGCAAAAATTTGGGTTGTAAGCCAGGTCAAAGCCCGTCTTCGATGAACCCGGGTTAGGGAGGGTGGAATCGCTGGATCAACGACTGGGGGGGGAAAAAAAGGGTATGTGGAGAGTGGGTGAAAAAAAGGGGGGGCCAGACGCAAAACACCCGGGGGGGGGGGAACTGGGCGCCGCTTGCTTGGGGTCTTGGGGCCCGTCATCACAGTCAAGGTCAGAAGGCAAACTGGGGCGCCATTGACCATCGAACCAAAAAAACCCCAGGACAATGTATTTGAGGGGTGTGTTGAGGGCACACCGAAGGTTTAGAAGTAGTTTATAAAGAACTTAAACTAGGGGTCGAACGGGCATGGGAGGGTTGTTGGTAGCTTGCATGGTCCCCATGTCGAACAAAGGTCACTGGGACAAACAAAAATCAAACAATTATCCTGAAACTTGGTCCTGGAGAAAAAGTGCTAACACAGCCCCAACTTGCAACATAGGGGGGAAAGGCTCCACAAAAGCAAAAACTTGGGATGCCCTTGCCAAGCCAATAAGGAAAGACCAGCCAGCGAAACGAAAAAAATAGTTGAGTAACCAGAACAGTGAAAACAAACGAAAAAAAAGGGCTTGGGCGAGAACAAGGTTAACCATCTAAAAAATTGAAAAAGGGGGGGTCCGTTTGACAAATTTTTGGGGAACGGCACCGCCCAGGAAAATTTTGGGGGAGGCACAAACGTGTAGAAGCAGGGGGGGTAATAGAGCCCGGAGCCATATGAGGCAAAAGAGCCGTCAACACCACGGGGGGGAGGGATCCTTCGAACGGATTCGTTGAACAGGAAGATAAGGGTATCAAGTAGTTTTAGGGACGGGATAGACTGGGTAGTTGGTGGGGAGTACATAGTAACAGGATCTTGAAGAACGGGGGACGAGCAACTTTTTGATTTGCATGAAAAGAAAAAGTACAAGGAAAAACAAAAACGATGGGGGGTACGACCGGCCGAAACAGCCAAAAAAGGCCCGGCCATAACACGAGAAAAAAGACGTAACTACAAGAAAAAACCAAGTTTTGAAAAGAAGAAAAATAAAACGTCCGTCAGAAAATAAATAGAGTCAACACGCATGCGATAGGGTGGGTGAAAGAGCAGACCAAAACGGGGTGGAGAGGAAGATGGGAATTGGGGGGTTTTTTGTAAACAGGCGAATTGAGACAAAACATACCTCGAGATCAATCTCCTACAGTGAAGAACCTAGCGAATAACGAATGTTATGGCACAACCTCAAGTCGGGCAGGGGGAACTGAGCGAATGGTCATGAGCGCATTGCGCAAACAAAAAAGGTCATCAAATACACGGAAAGAAAATGGGGAATTATAGAAGTGCCATGCTAAAAACAACCAAACAAACAACAAGTAAAAGAGGAAGGGTAAAAAAGAGAGATATTTAAGGGGTCCAACATGGTCTGGGGGAGGTGAGGGTGGAAGAAGGGCTTTTGTGACCTGTCAGGGGATCCACCCCCGGCTTCCGTTTCAAAGGGGGGGAACAGAAACCTGCAGGGGAGACCATCGGAGGTCTGGGGGAGAGTTGCGGCAATAGGGACGAGGAATCGTATTATTGCCATGGCCATGGGGGGGGTAAAATAGGGGGCCAACAAGCCCAAAAAAAGCCAGGACTCTATTGGGTGGGCCGCTTTGCCTGACGCGAACACCAACGAGATGACGGAAGGAGGGACCGAGAACAAGTGGCGCCTTGTCCAGCCAAATTGAGGCGTAGGGGGAACCTGGCTGTTGGGGGTTGGGTCGGGTTTTTGTTGCCATTCAGAGGGGGTGGGGGCGGTGTGGGGTTTTGGCTGTGATTGAGATTGGAAAAAAAGGGCAAAGTCGTTGGGGGGGTTTGGTTTGGTTTTTGTGGGGTTGTGGGACTGTCGCCCGGGTGTTACAGGTTTCGGTGGAAAGGAAAAACTTCAAAAATTCTAAGGGAACGGCGTAAAATAAAAGAGGGACACTCCCAAACGTCGATAAGGGGTTGGGGAACTGGAACGAGACACGTCGAAAACAATATTGATTTAGAACGGCTTCCTTTTTAAAAGAAAAGACTTCAGTTCAAAAGGAAACTCCAACATTTGTGTGGTCCCGCGATGACGAGGAGAAGAGGGCTGAGGAAAAACCGAAGGATGAGCGGCAATCGGGCGAACAAGGGGTGGCAGTTGAATGCGGGAGGATTCGAGGTACAAAAAGCGAGATTCCCACAGAAATGGCTCAGAGTGGAGCAGGGGGGACAAAACCGGACCGAAATCAAAGGTGATCCCGCATACTCCAGAGTTGTAGGGAGGGGGATCGCGAAAAAGCTGGGGGGGCAGAAGACGTGTCAGGGGCAGAGTTCACAACAACCGCAGGAACAACAGTGAAAGGGTTCAATTGTGTGGCGGAATGGTAAAAGGTGGGGAAACCGGTTTAGGACCCAGGGGTAATCGTACACGACCAAAAAAAAAAAGCTCGGGTCTAATTAGCTTGGCGCTGAAGCCCAAAAGGAGGGACCGGGACTTATTTCCGGCTTTCTCAGAAAAGGATGGGAAACTGACATTGGACGAACCTAACTCCGAGAGGGACAGTCATTGGGAATAGTCCCGATAGCGGGGACGGTTGTGAAAAAGCTCAGAATATGGACAAGGTTCAATCAACATGCCAACTGGGGGTTTGTGCGGGACATGACGTGCATTGGCGCCAATGGACACCGGGGCCCCAAACTCACCCAAACTCCCCGGCGGATCAAACGGACCATCGCCGTAAGCTGTCGAAAATAACCAGTAAAAATAACCCTGGGTGGGGAGAAACAAAAAACAGGAAAAGAGGACTGGTTCTTGTGGGGGCAGAGGGGAATGGTCACCGGGAAAAGGCCCTGGTAAACGACGGGGAAAAAACAAAGCACAAGGGACCGCCGCGGCGAAAGGGTGGGAAGGGGTTCATTTACGGGTTTACAAAACGGTCAGGGACGCGGATGGCAAAGGAAGCGGAAACGGGCAAGAAGAACTCACAGTGGAACTTCAACTCTAGAAGAATATAGTCAAACAAGGACAAAAGGGGTCAAAGACCTTGGAGGGTGTAAAAAAAAGAGGGCATGATTAAACCGGGGGGGTTGTGGGGGGTGGAGCCTACGGGCCGATGTATACTGTTTAAATCAAAGTTAGCATACAAAACTGCCACTCACGCCACCTTTTGTGAATGTAAGGGCTTGCAACGCAAACACAGAAGGCTAAAAATAATCCTGATCTAACGAGGTGATATAAACGCGTATTGTGGGAGGGCAGTCGGGACGAAAAATAAGGTCCAGATAGTGGAAAAAAAAAGTGCAGACCTGGGGGTGTCGACGACGGGCACTGTGGTTGGTATGGACATTCAAGGCAAAAAAAACAAGTGACGGACGGGGGTGGGAGCGGGGTGAAGAGGTGGTTGAATAAAGAAAAGGGGAACGGGAAGGGCCATTTGACAAGTCACGAAGGCCGTTTGCGGAAGTTCTGTCGCAGTTTGGGTACCAACCAGGGCACCTAAACGCAAAGGTAGGCGTAGTCTAACCGCGGATTCGTAGGCAAGTTCACAGGTCACAACACCCCCGCTCCTGACCGGCTCAAAAAAAAAAAAATGGGGCAGATCACAAAAAAAAAGAAAAGGTGTCGGGGGGGGGACAAAAAGTACAACCACAACGGGGGCGGACAGGAAAAAAAACGGTTAGGGGAAGCAGTTGCAAGGCTTGACGTGAGTGCAAAACACATAAAGGTACAGGCATGGAAAACTGAACCTACGGAAATGACCCCAGGGGCGAACGTGCGGAGAGAGAAAACAGAAGCACTAAGGGGACGAGAGACGGCGGTGGCAGGAAAACGTTTGGGGTGCACAGAAAAAAAGAAAAAAACTCAAGGGGATTGGGGTTCCTTTCCTTGAATCTGGGGGACGGGGCAATGAACAAAGCTTGGGGCGGCGGGACTTGACGGGAACGTGACAAGTGATCGGGGTTCAAAGTGTGCCAAAAAAAGGGAGGAATTGTCAACTGTCCAGGTGTGGTGGGCGGGGTTGGGAGGGGCAACTGGGGGTGGTCCTGTGTTACCTGATTCTTTGGACCTCACCCATTGTTGGCGAAAGAACTGAGCACCAGGCCACCATGTTACGCCTTGG